>FUFK010048991.1_pt1 | contig 13347 bp, 19 predicted proteins | sample 1021851 | NCBI WGS metagenome assembly FUFK01 (sample SAMEA51879418, study PRJEB19060) | metagenome | reverse complement strand
TATTTCAACCGCGTTCTTAAACCATGAACCGTTCTTCCAAGCGCCGCAGGCAGCCGCCTGAACCTGAGCTGCGCCTCAAACGATCGCAACGCCGCGAGATCGTGATGATGATCACCAGCGACGACATGAAACTGCGGCTGAAGCAGTTGGCTGATCAGGGCCGCCAGCAGGACTGTCTGGCGCTGATGCACGAACTGGGCGACTGGCAGTCCTATGGACGGGCAACGCTTGCGCCGATCCTGCATGCCCCTTTCATCGGAATCAGCTGAACCCCTGAGCTGGTCGGACCTGGCCAGCCTGGCGATGCCGGAACCGAATCGGATTGAAGGGCCGACCAGTGCCCAGGCCACGTTGCGCCTGTTCGGACAGCCTGAATCCAACGTGATGGTCACGCTGTACCGCGACCACCACGCCTGGTGCCCCTACTGCCAAAAAATCTGGCTCTGGCTGGAGTTCAAGCGCGTCCCCTACCGGATCCGCAAAGTCACCATGCGCTGCTACGGCCCGAAGGAGCCGTGGTTCCTGGAGCAAGTGCCCTCAGGGATGTTGCCGGCCCTGGAGCTCAACGGGCGGCTGATCACCGAAAGCGACGACATCCTGCTGGCCCTCGAACAGCAGTTCGGCCCCCTGGGCATGGCGATGACAGCGCCGGAAGCTCTNGAGCTGCGCCGTCTTGAACGGCTGCTGTTTCAAGCCTGGTGCATCTGGCTGTGTTCACCACGGCTGAGTCCGAGGCAACAGGTTCTGGCCCGAGAGCAGTTTCAAGACATCGCCCGGCGCTTCGAACGGGAGCTGAACCGGGANGAAGGNCCNTGGCTGCGGGGCCCGGAGCCGCAGACCGTGGATCTGATCTTCGTTCCCTACGTGGAACGGATGAATGCCTCGCTGGCTTACTACAAGGGATACCGGCTGAGGGCTGAGCATCCAGCCATTGACCGCTGGTTCCGTGCCCTGGAGCAACTGGAGACCTACCGCGGCACCCAAAGCGACTTTCACACCCATGCCCATGACCTGCCGCCCCAGATGGGCGGCTGCTGGCCCGACGATGGAGCGGAAGCGAAGCGCCTGGCCGAACGGATCGACCGAGGTGATGGCCTTGGCGAGGACGAAGCCTGCTGGGATGCGGACCATCAAGCCGATCAGGCCGTCATCGCCCTGAGCCGGGTGCTGCGTCACCAGCAACGGCTGCGCGAGGTGAACCCCATGGGTGCTGCAGCCTTTGACCAGCCCCTGCGCTGTGCCCTCACCCGGTTGGTTCGCAACACCCCCTGCCCGCCTCNAGCGGGGAGTGCCGCCGGGCTGCGCTATCTGCGCGATCGCATTTCGGTGCCAAGGGATATGCCGCTCCCGGCCGCTCGACTGCTGCGTCAGGCCCTTGAAGCCACCGCCCAGCTGGATGGCCCTGAGCAGGCCAAGCCCTTGCCGGTGAGGGATCGCTTTGATCAGGATCCCCGACCCTTCNTAATTGGGTCATAGTGCGGGGGCGNCAACGCTGAGTCGTGCCCCTGCGGCTGCCCGCTTACCAACCGATCCCCGCCCCCGATCGGGGGACCGATCTGATTGAGGTGTCAGCGGCGCAGCTGCAGCCGACCCAGTGGTGTGTGGGACTGGCGGAGATCTGGTCNCGCGAGAAGGATTTCGCCCAGGACACCCGTCAGCAACGTCTTGACTACCTGCGCGGCAAACCGGTCCCTTTGATCCGATCTGCCGATGGCGCCATGTGGATGCTGGACCGGCACCACCGGCTGCGAGGCCTGATCGGCATTGATCCAGGGGCCACCACCTGGGGTTACGTGGTGGAGGAGCTGCCAACCGCCGACCGAAGCGCTGTGCTGGCCCATCTGCACAACCAGGGCTGGCTCTACCTCTACGACGGACGAGGCAACGGCCCGCGCCCGGCCGAGCAGCTGCCCACGAGCCTGCTGGGACTGGACGACGATCCCTACAGGAGCCTCGTGTGGAAGCTGAAGCAGGAGGGATGGATCAAGCCTCAGCCCCTGATCCCNTATCACGAGTTTCGTTGGGGTGCCTGGCTGCGCAGCCGGCCCCTGCCCCCCTTCAGCTCCAGGCGCCTGGAGCCGGCACTCGCAGCAGCCCGCCAGCTGGTGTGCTCAGCCGCTGCACAGGACATGCCGGGCTGGAAAGGTGACAAGAAAGCCTGCCGCTGATCAGCGCTTCTTGCGGGAATCGATCTGCAGCAGATCCTTCACCTTCTGCACCTGACCGGCGAGCTGGGGGTCGGAGGCCAGTTTCTTCTCCACCTGCTCGATCGCGTACATCACCGTGGTGTGGTCTTTTCCGCCGAAGTTGTCGCCGATCCTCGGCAGGCTGAGGTCGGTGCCCTGGCGCATGAGGTACATCCCCACCTGACGGGCCTGGCTCACGGCGCGGCGACGGGTGCTGCTGCACATCTCCTCGGCCGTGACATCAAACACCTCAGACACCTTGTCGATCACCTGTTGCGGCGTGACCTCCACCCCCTGCCCCGTGGGGTCGAGCATCGGTGCCACGGATTCCACGGTCATCGGCAGCCCCGTGATGGAGGCGAAGGCCACAGCCCGGGTCAGGGCCCCTTCCAACTCGCGGATGTTCGAGGTGAAGCGACCGGCGATGTACTGGATCAGATCACGGGGCAGCGACATGCGCTCCTGCTCCGCTTTCTTCTGAAGAATCGCCATGCGTGTCTCCAGGTCAGGCGACTGAATGTCTGCGATCAGGCCCATCTGGAACCGGGAGATCAGGCGCTGCTGCAACCGGGGAATCTGGCTGGGGGGACGATCACTGGCGATCACCACCTGACGGCCTGCCTCATGCAGGGCATTGAAGGTGTGGAAGAACTCCTCCTGGGTGTACTCCTTGCCCTCGATGAATTGAATGTCGTCCACCAGGATCAGATCGGCGGCGCGGTAGCGATCGCGGAAGGCCTGCATGCCGTCCTTGCGGATGGCCTGGATCAGGTCATTGGTGAAGGTTTCGGTGGAGACATAGGCCACCCGAGCCCCGGGGTCGATTTCCAGCCGGTAATGACCAATGGCTTGCATCAGGTGGGTTTTGCCCAGGCCCACACCGCCGCAGATGAACAGGGGGTTGAACTCCCGGCCCGGTGCTTCGGCCACAGCCAAAGCCGCCGCATGGGCCATCCGGCTGTTGGGGCCGACCACAAAACGGCCGAACACGTAGCGGGGATTGAGCCCGGGCAGGTAGCGGCGTGGGGAGCCGTTCCGCGCTGGAGCCGATGCCGACTCCTGGGCCGCTGGAGGCGGCGCCGCATCTGCAGCGGCTGAGGCCTCATCGGTGGCATCCGGCAGCGGCAAGGCGGTTTCCGCCAGCACCGTCACCTGGACGGGCTGACCGCTGATGCTGCTGGCCATCTCGGCGATCGTGGGCAGCAGCTGCTCCCGCAGACGAACGCTGGCAAAGGGATTCGGGGCCAGAAGCTTCAGCTCTCCATTGGCAAAGCCGCTGCAACCCGTGGGGCGAATGAAGGTCTCGAAGGTGGGCTTGCTCAGCTTCGCCTGCAACCCATCCCGCACCTTGATCCAGAGCTCTTCGCCCGTCTGCGCCAAAACCGCCCATCGCCCGAGCGCTGAATCTACGCATGCCGATCCGCTCAGGCCGTCTTAAATGCATCAGCACACATCTCGTCGTGATGCCCAACGCCCAGCATTGGCTCGCCATCGCCCTGGCCGGGAGCGCACTCTCCGGTTGCAGCCTGGTGAGAGACCAGCTGGGTCTGACCCCCAAGCCACCGATGACGGCGCCACCGGTGGTGCACGATCAGCCCCGCAGCGCGCCTCTGCAACCGGGGGACAACGTGATCGTGAAGGCGGTGGATCGCGTCGGTCCGGCGGTGGTGCGCATCGATGTGGTGAAGGAGATCTCCAACCCCTTCGGAGGGATTTTTGGGATGGGTCCCTCCAGCCAGCGGCAGCAGGGCCAGGGCTCCGGCTTCATCACCCGGGCCAGCGGCCTGATCTTCACCAATGAGCACGTGGTGCGTGGTGCCGATCAGGTGGCGGTNACCCTGCCGGACGGACGCAATTTCAAGGGCAAGGTTCTCGGCACCGACCCCCTCACCGACGTGGCGGTGGTGAAAGTGGTGGCCGACAACCTGCCGGTGGCGGCCCTGGGCAACTCCGACCAGCTCAAGCCGGGGGAATGGGCCATTGCCATCGGCAATCCCTTCGGCCTGAACAACACCGTGACGGCCGGCATCATCAGCGCCGTCGGCCGCCTCAATGCGATCGGTGACGGCCAGCGGGTTCCCTACATCCAGACCGATGCAGCGGTGAACCCCGGCAACAGCGGCGGCCCGTTGATCAATGCCGCCGGTCAGGTGATCGGCATCAACACNGCGATCCGCACGGCCCCAGGTGGCGGCTTGAGTTTTGCGGTTCCGATCAACCTGGCCAAGCGGATCGCGCAACAGATCGTCAGCACCGGTCAGGCCTCCCATCCCTTCATCGGCGTGCAGCTGATGAACCTCACGCCGCAGCTGGCGCGGGAAATCAACGCCACCAACAGCGCCTGCACGGTGCCCGAGCTGAATGGCGTGTTGGTGAAGGAGGTGGTGAAAGGCACTCCGGCCGCTGCGGCCGGCATCCGCCAGTGCGATCTGATCCTCAAGGTGGAAGACAACCCCGTTCAAACCCCCACCGAAGTGCAACTCGCCGTGGACCGCGGCCAGGTGGGGGAACCGATGCAGCTCACCCTTCAACGCAATGGGAAAGAGCTGATCGTGCAGGTGCGCCCGCGGGAACTGCCCCGCAACAACTGAGATGGTGCAGATCGTTGTGATGGCCCGCTGGCCATCACCGGGCCGATGCAAACGCCGCTTGAGCCGCGATCTCAACCATGAGCTGGGCTTGGCCGACAGCAGCGAACGCGCCACAAGGATCCAACGGCGGCTCACGCAGCACACCGCNGCGGTGGTGCGGNGCCTCGCCGGCNCCATGGAGATCGAGATCGAGCCGGTGCTGGCGGTGAGCGGACTCGGCCCCCGTGCGGCCGATCGCTGGGGGCAACAGCTGGGGCTGAGGCAGGTGCGGATGCAGGGGAGGGGGCAACTCGGCACCCGATTGCGACGGCAATTGATGCACGGCCATCGCCACAACAGGCCCTGCCTCGTGATCGGCACGGATCTGCCCGAACTCAATCCCGATGACTTGAGGCAGGCCGTTGAGCGGTTGGAGCAGCATGACCTGGTGCTGGGGCCAGCCTCCGATGGGGGCTACTGGCTGCTGGGGATCGGCGCATCCCTGATCCGCAGCCCGCAGCACTGGCCGCTGATCGGCATTCCCTGGGGCGGCCCCAGGGTGCTGGAGGCAACGCTGGAGGCGGCGCGCAGGCGGCAGCTCTCATCGGCCCTCGTGGCCCAACGNAATGATCTGGATCACTGGAGCGATCTGAGGCCATGGCAGGGCTGAGCGTTGTGATTCCAACCCTGGANGAAGCCAGCAGGCTGCCGCTGCTGCTGGCGGATCTGCAGCGATGGCCGGGGGAGTTGGNGGTGATCGTCTCGGATGGCGGNAGCAGGGATCACACCCGGGCGGTGGCTCAGCTGGCCGGCGCCACCGTGCTCGACAGCCCGCANCGCCGGGCGGGGTCCACAGCTGCGCTGGGGCGTTGGCCACAGCTCCCATGCCTGGGTGCTGGTGCTGCACGCCGACAGCCGCCTGCCGGACACCTGGCACCACAAGGTGGCGAGCGATTCTGAACAGGCCGGAGGCTCACCTGAGCGCCTGGTGCTTCGACTTCANGGTGGAGGNGGAGGGGCGGCCGATGCTNTGGCTGCTGGAGCGGATGGTGAACCTGCGCAGCCGTTGGCTGCAACGCCCTTACGGCGATCAGGGCCTGTTGATTCAGCGCCAGCTGTATGAACGCGTGGGCGGCTACCGGCCCCTGGCGCTGATGGAAGACCTGGACCTGGTGGAACGCCTGAGCCAGGTCGCTCCCCTCCGTTCACTGAACTGTGCCCTGCTCACCAGCGCAGAGCGCTGGCAGAAGCGAAGCGTGCTGGTGCAGGCCTGGCGCAATGCCCGGCTGCGCTGGCTTTGGCGGCAGGGGCGATCAACGGAGCAGCTGTTGCGGCTCTACCGGCGCTGAAGGATCCGATCAGTTGGCGTACCAGAAGGCACAGCGATGGCCCTGGGGCTCGAGATCCCAGCCCTGGCCCTGATAGAAGCTGACGACGCCCGGATCGGCGAACAGGCTGACCCGCTCGGTTCCCATCTGATCAAGGGCCTCGAGGATGTAAGCCATCATCTGCTTGCCCAGACCATTGCCCTGGTACAGGGGATGCACGGCCACGTCCCAGACGGTGGCTTCGAAAACACCATCCCCGGTGCAGCGCGCAAATCCCACCAGACGGGGCACCCGTGGGTCGTGCCGCCAGAGGCCAACTTTGAGCAGGCTGTGGCTGAGGGCTTTGCGCACCCGGCGAATCGGCCGGCGGCTCCAGCCCACCGCTTCCAGCAACTGCTCGAGTTCCACCAGATCGAAGGGGTACTCCTGGCTGAACACCAAGGTGATCTGGTCATTGGCGCAGGGGCAGAGACGCGCCCCCTGGCCGTACTGCTCCAACAGAGGATCAGCAGGCATGGGCAGAGGAGCGATCACAGACGCGCCAACCCCCGCTCCTGCAGATCAGCCAGCTGGGCGTAGAGCCCGCCACGGGCCCTGAGCTCGCGATGGGTTCCCTGCTCGATCAGTTCACCGCGGCGCAGCACAAGAATGCGGTCCGAGGCTTCCACCGTGGCCAGGCGATGGGCAATGACGATGGCGGTGCGCTTTTGCAGAAGNCGATCNAGATCAGCCTGCAGCGTCGCTTCCGTTGAAGGGTCCATGAAGGCGGTGGCTTCATCCATCACCAACACCGTTGGCTTGCGGATCGCCACCCGGGCCACCGCCAGCAGTTGGCGCTCGCCNGAGGAGAGGTTGCCGCCCCGCTCGCGCAGCTCCGTCTCCAGCCCGTTGGGAAGCTTGGCCAGCAGCTCGTTGAGACCAAGCTCAGCACAGACCTGAGCCAGCTCTCGATCNCTCACCGACGCATTGAGCCGAAGGTTGTCGGCCACATTGCCGCTGAACAGGAACGTGTCTTGAAGCACGACGCCCAGCTCACGCCGGAGATCCGCCATCGGGATCGTGCGGATGTCCCGTCCATCCAGAAGGATGCGTCCCTGCTGGGGTTCATACAGGCGGCAGAGCAGGCGGATGATCGTGCTTTTGCCCGACCCCGTGGGGCCCACCAGGGCGACATGTTCTCCGGGGGCGATGCGGAAGGAGAGGTTGCGGAGGATCGGATCGTCCGGCCGATAGGCAAAGCTCACGTTCTCGAANATCACCTCACCGCCACCNCCACTCACGTGGGGGAGAACNCCNTTNGCCTCAGNGATCTCGAGGGGCTCCTCCATCAACTCNCCGATGCGTTCGACCGCCGTGAGCCCACCCTGGATCTGGGTGAAACGCTCCGCCAGCTGACGCAGCGGATCGAACAGNCGCTGNGANGCNAGGATGAAGGTGGTGAGGGTGCCCAGACCCATNGCGCCATTGGTCACCATCAAGCCGCCAAGGGCCAGNACCANGGCAATGGCGGCCAGAGCCACCCATTCCAGGAAGGCTGAAATGCTGCTGTCGAAAAAGATCGTTCCGTTCACAGCGCTGCGGTAGTGCATGCCGGTGCGCAGGAANCGGGCGCTGTTGACCGTTTCACGGCCATACATCTGAACCACCTCGAGGCCCTGGAGGTTCTCCTGGAAATCGGCATTGAGCTGNGANAGCTCNTCACGCACGCGGTAGTTGGCCTTGCGGTAACGGCGCTGCAGCCAAAGCACGGCCAGGGTGACGGGCACCTGCGTGAACAACAGCAGCAGCCCCAGCCTCCACTCGATGAACAACATCGTTGAGGCCAGCACCAGCAGGCTCACCAGATCATTGAGCACNCCCACGGCACCACTGCCNAACACCTCAGCCAGGGCATCCACATCGCTGGTGAGCCGTGTGAGCAACTTGCCCACCGGCATGCGGTCGTGNAAACGCANGGACAGCGANAACGCATGTTCAAACAGGTCGTCGCGGATGCGCGCGGTGAGCCGTTGTCCGACGGCNAGGATGCTGAATTGCTGCACNCCCTGCAGGNCGANCCGCAGCANCACNGANNCGAAGTAGAGCCNGATGATCACGCGGATCGANGCNGANAGGCTCAACCCCGANANNNAGGGAAGACTGGGCTCTCCGCGCAGNACGCTGACNGCCTGCCCNANNAGAACGGGCTGNAGTGCTCCCGCAAAGGCCANAGGNAGCANNAGCAGCAGGGCNACCANNAGCCGCCGGCGATCCCGCACGAGNTAACGNCCGAGACGACGGACCCGGCGCCAGTCGGCGACGGCTCCCATCAGCTGNAGCTCCCGACGGGTGTTGCTGCGCGGATCGCATCNACGATGGAGGCCAAGGGGCCGTNNTCNAGNCGAACNGACAGGGGGTGCCCNACCAGTCGAGCTGTGGAGTGAAACAGGTCTTCGATNGCGATCAGGCCGTTCTCNCGCAGNGTGCGACCGGTGGCCACCAGGTCGACAATCGCTTCCGACATTCCAGTGATGGGNCCCAGCTCNACCGAGCCATTGAGGTGAACCAACTCAACGGGAAGGTCGAGGGCATCGAAATATTCCCGNGCGCAGTGGGNGAANTTGCTGGCNACGCGGCAGTGGGCGGGCAGATCAGCNGCNCGGGTGTAACCACTGCTCTCCTGAACCGCCACAGCCATGCGGCANCCNCCAAAGCCCANGTCCACCAGTTGNGCNACGGGNAGTTGATGCTCNTTGAGCACGTCGNANCCCACNACCCCNAGCTGNGCCTGGCCGTANGCCACATAGGTGGGNACATCNCCGTTGCGAACCAGCAGGGCCCGGGCGCGCCCGCANGGGGTGGGCACCATCANCTGNCGGTTGTNCTTGTCCAGAACAGCGGANAAATCAAGNCCNGCCGCCGCAAAGCGGGCCACCGANTCTTTGAGCAGCGCTCCTTTGGCCAACGCGACGGTNATCATGGGTCNAGCGCTGACCGGTTAACCAGGCAGGACTTTAACGATGCATTCCTCACTTCATGCCNTGCCGGTGCTNCAGGACAACGTGATCTGGATCTGGGTGAGGGGCGCGGAGGCCGTGGTGATCGACCCCGCNGTNGCGCCGCCGGTGCGCNAGTGGCTGGACGAACGGCAGTTGAGCCTGGCCGCCGTGCTGCAGACCCATCACCACGCCGACCACATCGGCGGCACACCGGAGTTGNTGNAACGCTGGCCCCAGGCTGCGGTGATTGCCTCNGCNGANGANCGGGAGCGGATNCCGTTTCAGACGATGNCGGTGCGGGATGGGGACCNGATCACTGTTCTTGGNCANGANGTGGAGGTGCTGGATGTNGCGGCNCACACNNGGGCCCACATCGCCTTTTTCATCCCGAACCCNNAGGGCGGCGAGATCNNGCCCCTGTTGTTCTGCGGNGACACCCTGTTCAGCGGNGGCTGTGGCCGACTGTTTGAAGGCAGCGCTGAACAGATGCATCAGGCCCTGCAGANGCTGGCGGAACTGCCCGAGGCCACAAGGGTTTGTTGTGCCCACGAGTACACCGAGGCCAACCTGCAATGGGCCGTGGAGCAACGCCCCAGCGACGCAGCTCTGGCTGAGCGCTACCGGGAGGTGCGGAGGCTCCGTGCCCAAGGAGAGCTCAGCCTGCCCAGCAGCATTGGCATGGAACGCCGCACCAACCTGTTCATGCAGGCCGGTTCAGCCGCGGAGTTGGCCGTGCTGCGTCAGCACAAGGACCAGTGGCGGCCGGCATGAGCGATGGGGAAGCAGGGGATCACCAACGGCGATGATCGTGGTGACTGCTGTTGAGAACCAGCCCATGAGCGCCAAGGCCATCACCACTCAAGACGCACCTGCACCGGTTGGGCCTTACAACCAGGCAGTGCTGGCCGGCGAGTGGCTCTATTGCTCCGGGCAGATTCCACTGGATCCAGCCACCGGCGAGATGGTGGGGAACGGTGATGTGGCGGCGGAAACACATCAGGTGCTGAAAAACCTCTGTGCTGTGCTGAAAGAAGCTGGCGCCACCCCGGCTCAGGTGGTGCGCACCACGGTGTTCCTGGCGGACCTGGGCGATTTCGCAACCGTGAATGGCATCTATGCCGAGGTGTTCGGCGAGGGGGTCAGCCCAGCTCGCGCCTGCGTTCAGGTGGCAGCCCTCCCCAAGGGAGCACGGGTGGAAATCGACTGCGTCGCCTGGCTCGGCAGCTGAGCCTGGCCCGCGGGGGCATAGGTTGGAACTGGCTTCAGTGGTCCTATGCCTCAGGCGAAACTCACCATCGGTGAATTAGAGGCGGGCTATCCGATGTATTGCAAGGCGCTACGGCGTCTCCTCCAGCAGGGAAAAACCGCTCAGGACATTGAGCGCACGGTTTGCTGGGGGCATCTGGAAACGCTGAACCGCTGCCTGCCCACCCGCTACAAATCGCCCTCCTACCTGCTGGCATTGATCCGCCGCGACATAGAGAATCCAAAAGAGGATTGAGACCGGTTTTCTCAGCGTTTTCCCAGCGTTCTCGTGGCCAACGCTTCAATTTGAACTGAAAGAAAGGGTCAAACCAGGTTCAGAAGCAAGGTCTTGGTATGACCCGCTGTATTTTTCGCAAGCCTAAAAGGCGGCTCAAGCTGAGCCAGGGGCTTGGAGTGATCACCGTGATGCTTGGGGCGGCCCTCTGCCTGGAGCTGCGGCCACAGCTGAACCAAGACCCGTCAACACTCAAGGGATCGTCCTTGCTCGGGGAAAGCGGGACAATGCAGGGATGGACATCGAACAGCTGGAGCAGCTCGCTGCGGTGATCGTGACGGCAGGGCTGGTGGCAGGAAATTTCCTGTTGTTCACCCCCTGGCGCAATGGAGAAGATCCGAGGCATCGACAACCTGAGAGCTTGATGCCTCAGAACGAATCGATTCACCGATCCGAACTCGGCTCTTTCAAAGAATCATTCATCAGGCCGATGGCGAACAGATCCTGATCAATGCAAGCCTAAAGGTTGTTGATAAGGCGAGAAAGAATAATATAAATACTTTTATCAAGCAGAATAGTTTGCGACTATCAAGCAGAAGCAGGCACGAAAGATCGAAAGCCGGTTCCTATTCATCATCACGCTGGAAAACAATGCAACTATTGCTTCAATGGAGGAAGCGGAAGCGGTGGCAGGACGACTGGTTGCTGCATCCCGACGAGACATGAATCGAGCTGGCGCAACTGCTCATCATGTTCGCTGATGTCTGATGGATGCGAATGATTGAAAAGGACATTGTCTACATTTCCATCATCCAAACCGTTAACACCAAAACGCCATGTGACATCCGAGGCAAAGCGCGTATCAAGGGATTCGTCGTAGGAAAGGCTATCGCTGATCGATAACACCATGTTTGCATCAGCAAGCCAACCAAAGGCCCCAGAACCAGCATTGGCAACCTGCAATGCGCATTGTTCAGCGAGAGTTGTATTGACCACATTCTTGAGACTGATGTTCATGACTTCACCAAGATCTTCGGCAGAGCCGTATTGAGCCTTTGCGGGCAACGGGACGATGGAGATCGCTGTCTTCAGCAGTCCGATAGAGAGTCGGTGGNGCATCGGACAGGTACGACTCCGTGAATGACGCCGTCAATGCCCTCGGTCGTCATGAGGTGGTGCCCCCTGCTGCAGCTGCTACACCGCATCCCTCAGTTGAGGGAGATAAGCCGTCGCAAAGATCACCCATTTGGGGATGTCGCCAGGCTCCAGAACGAGGAGTCGTGGTGGAATCAGCATGCTGCCCTCTTGCACGTCGCCTCTTAGCCGAGCAACAGATTCACCTGCGCATGGACCGGGTGTGATGACCCGGCTTTTTATTGCGTCCGCTCAAGGAAAAACCCCGCCTTAACTGACGGGGTGATTGTTCTGTTNGGAGATGGATTAGTCGCAGTTTCACCAATTCACAAAGCCACGCCGACCGCCACCGTTGCCCCAAGCAGCGAAGTCCAGCGATTGGTGCAGCTTTGACTTCAACAGGTGCGACCAGCCTTCGTCACTCCGTGCAGCAGCAATGCGTTCTTCGACGCTGTTGTCAGCTTTTTGGATAGAAATAGTTTAAGCCTCAGTGGCACCAACACTGCTCCGCGTNCTGAGGAGGACCAGAGTTCCAAAAAGGGTGGTTGGCTTCGTTCGCCGAATTGAGCAGCTGAAATTCTGAAGGTCTAGCCACGATGGAAGCGGCGAGTCATCGGTAAGTCGTGACTGCAAAAATTTTTCCCGCTCTGCTCAGGCAATAAAAAACCCAGGAGGGAAGAGAAGGTCTCCTGGGCCTGGTTCCGTGTGTGCCCTCGAGCCCTGCCAGTTAAACGGTGTCCCTCTGATTTGTTCTGAGGCTCTGCTGAGGTTTCTAAGCACGGCACAAGCACCAAGCCTTGTTCTTCTTGAGCTTCTCGAAGGCAGCCATCACGTTTGCCCTGGCTACCGCTTGAGACTCTCCCGTGTTCTGCATCCGTCTATCGACGAGCTTTTCTACAAGCTTCTGAGTGGAGTCCATTCANCGGTGAACCAGGAACGCCANGANGTAGCCGATCACCAGACCTTTGCCAAAGGTGATCCAGAGCATTTGGTATTTGCTCAAACCAAAGCGTTGCCTGATCCGTTTGATGCACGTCTTGTGCCAAATCAGGGNAGTGAAGGTCTGGTACACCTNCTTAGCCTTCNTGGNCTTTTTGGATTTCTTGCCCATACATCCATCCTGCCCTCAACCAGCCTTAGAAGCCCAGCCCATCCNTTGACCACATCATTCGACTTGGGCATGTTGACCCTGAGACATCTCAGTTGATGATCAGACACTTTCTAAAAGCTCTGCCTTTTGCAATCCTCGTTGGAGTCTTCTTCGGCGTTGAAGCACGCATGGGCCGCAATGACGAAGGCACCTTTTGGATCTACTCCTGCAGCTTCCATGCTGGAGCGTCTGTCGGTTCTCAAGGATTCAAGCGTTGGGTATGGAGTCAAGAGCCAGACCCTCTCATTGGCAGTGAGGCCGCCTTTGGGAACAAGGCAATGGGATGCAAATAACGATCAGCCCAGGTTGATGACCANAGCTTGCAACCCACCATGTCGTGGCAGGACTGATCAACGCCATAAATGGAGTGCCAGGAGGCCAGCGTAAGAACTCGCATTAAAAAACCCAGTCAGAGACTGGGCTCTCTTTGAATGGAGCCAAGGAGACTCGAACTCCAGACCCCCTGCATGCCATGCAGGCAGCACTTTCCGCGAGAACGCCTGAGACAGTAAGAAAAACCA
>FUFK010040826.1_pt1 | contig 13352 bp, 23 predicted proteins | sample 1021851 | NCBI WGS metagenome assembly FUFK01 (sample SAMEA51879418, study PRJEB19060) | metagenome | reverse complement strand
AAATAATAATGTTTTGTGAACCTGATGTTCCGTTTTCTATAAACCAAAGTTTAGATACTGTGTTTGGTCCGATAGTAATAGTACAAGCTGAATCTAAAGTACCTGTGTATTTGAGGTAAATTGATCTGCCTGGATCAGTAGAGCCGTCTGCTATCGTGGTTGTATGAGTATCGGCGTTAGTAGTTATCGCCTCTGTACCATAGCTAAAAGCCTCAGCTATCAATTCTAAGTTTGTGTTTGTACTAGTCCCCCAAGTTCCTGCTTCGTCACCTGTGGCTATTTCTTTTAACCTTAAATCATTTACGTATGTTGCCATAATTCACCTATGCTGCTTCTTCCTCCCAATTAGTAGTTTGACTATCGTCAACCTCACTCCAGTTAGGTGTCTGACTATCGTCAACACCACTCCAGTTAGGAGTTTGACTATCGTCAACTAAGCCCCAAACTGTTACNTTTGGTNNNCCTGCTGTTATTNCNAACCCTTCTAGAATAACAACACTCTTACCAATTATACCTATTTCTCCNAGAGAAGAAACTCCTTCTACTCCAGATATAGAAACTACGTTCTGAGTNCTAGTNGTAACACTACCTAAANCNGANGTNNNAGNNGANAAANTNGGTGANACATTAGCGTCNGCNACGGTGGTTAATGTACCTAAACTACCTGTACCAGATAAACCTGTTGTGAGTATAACACTACAATCACCAGATATACTAACAGAAACATTACCTAATGTAGCTGATACTGCAGGACAACCTACGTTAGCTGTACCTTTAGCTATTATAGTACCTAAAGCGGTAGTACCCTCTTGACCGCTAGGCGTAACGTTAGCCTCAGCTACCGTACTTACACTACCTAAAGCTGAGGTAGAACTTACACCAGTTAATGAGAAATTAGCGTCACCGCTTATAGCGGGTGTTCCTAAAGCTGATGTACCCGTTTGACCGCTAGGTATTACATTAGCTTCACCTACCGTTGAAACTGAACCTAAGGCTGAAGTAGAAGATAAACCAGTAATGGTAACTTCAGCTTTAGCTATGATTGTGGGAGTGCCTAAGGCACTAGTAGAACTTAAACCTGATAAAGTAAGATTAGCTTCAGCTACTACACTTACTGAGCCTACGGCTGATGTTGCACTTAAACCAGTTAAGGTTACGGGTAGTTCACTACTCCANGCACCTTCCCCCCAAGTGCCTCGACCCCAGCCGTTTATTATAGCCATNATTTAGGCTATACGTATAATCGCCGTGCTTGCTGCTGCTGCGGGGAACTGTATAGTAAAGTCACCAGCTGTTGAAGTTTTATCTCCACCAAAGTCGATAGAAGCTACTGCTTTATTACTTTGTGAGCTGTTGTAAATTAAACAACCTCTAGCAGTAATGGTAGCTGTACCAAAAGTTAAATCAGAAAAGTCTGTAAAACCTGTAGTACCGCTTGATGTAGGTGTCACCGCTGTTAAATTAGCACCGCCTGCAGTATAGTTAGTACCTGTAGCTTGACCTGTTGTAACGTAAGCTGTTGTGGTGGCACCTAATGTAGCTGAGCTNGTGTATAATGCTAATTTAAAAGTATGACCAGAACTGGCAGTAAAGTTNTGTGTAGCTGTCAGCAGTTCCTTTTTAAAACTAGTTACTAATGTTGATGATATCGCCATTATTTAATCTCCTTTAAAATATTAGCTAAATCTTTATTACCTTGTTTAATCAATGAGTTACTTATAGTACAATGTTCACTCTTGATCGCCTGTTTAATATGATATAGTATTGTTTCATAAATAGCAAGTTTATAAGCCTCAGCTTGTTGCCTGATATGTGGTGCTGCATTTTCTGATATACCACATATTCTAGCTGTAGCTCTTTCTGCCCAGTACTCAGGAGAGTGACCTTTATTAGTTTCAGTGGCTACTGTTATTAAACCTAAACCACTTTCTGAATTATCTAACATTAGTATCTTTTAGCCTCTGGTGGTCCGTCTATAACAGTTCTTATTTCAGTAATGTTTTTAAGTTGTTCTTCTTTGAGTTTTTCGTTATACCAAGATAATTTGACTTGTCTATATGTGCCTTCAGAATCTATGATTAATATATCTGGGTCATCAAGTCTGTGATAACCGTATATTCTTTCCTCTAGGGGTGAGTTAGTATCTAACAAACCTGAGCGTGGTGCTACGTTAATAATCATACCAGCTTCTATACACTTNGCCAACCAAAACTCGCAACAACCTCTACCAGCCTCAGCAAAATGTATATTACCTTTATAACTAAAATCTATACCGAATAGATTTAATGATTTAACTTTATTGTATAAAGCAAAAGCAAAAGCATAAGGCACTGTATTATTTAAGTATGCACAATCAGTGGCTTGTGCTACTTCTTCTAAAGGATACAATACTGCAGATGGACATCTATCATCTAACTCACAAGTGTAAATAGGGCAATCAGCTTTGGGTAGCCACCTACGCATTATACCTGTTTGAGTGCCTGCGTCATCAGTATCCATAAACCTACTTACAGGATCTAGCATGAAGACTCTATCACATTTAGTGATAGCCCCCATACAATTTATTCCCCAAACTTCATCGTAAACGTTTGAGTGTATTAAACTTAGGTGAAAGTCTAATTGACTTTCGCCCATAGCGACTATGGCAATATTCTTGCCTTCTAATTCTTTTATTATCATGACTGGGGTGTTCTCCGTACTTCATCGTATCTGTTTTGGTCTCGGGTAGATTTACCCTCACCAAGATTTTTAAGTGAAGCTATAGCCTCTTGAAACCTAGCCTCATAAACTGGTGTAGTTTCAAAAGTTTTCAAGTAAGTATTAGCTTCTACTAAACTACCGTATAACATAGCGTTTACTGCATTAGTAGAGAGCCAAGTACTACCTGTGGCTGTAGCGGTTAGCGAAGTTGGTCTGTAAAAATAATGTAACTCAAAGTTATAATTTGAATCTGGTGTAGGGGCTAGTATAAAACTATTTTGATCAAACTCTGCGTAATATTTAGGTTGTGCTGTAGTTCCTTCAGCGGGAGTAAAATCACGTATAAATGATACATGTTTTAATTTTAACATGTGATATTTATTACTTGAATCTATTACAGCTAAACTAAATGGTGATAAAAAATCAGTAGGCATTGCTAAATAAGTATTACTAGCAGTACCCGCACCTGTTACATTTTTTCTAAAAACATCAAGCTGAACGCTTTTTAATATACGCTCTTCTGCACTTTTTATAAAGTCTGGTAAATGTGTTACAAAACTTGACTCAGTGCTTTCAGCGTAATCCTGTATAGCTGTTTTTAGTGATGTTAAAGTCCAACTCATGGTATTATGTTACTATAGTTACGCTTCCGAGACTAGCCTCTAATGTTTGAAGATCAAAACTTGAGCCTATAGGATCATTATGACTTACATCCATTGAAGGTGCACTCATACCTAATGAATCTTTAGTATTTTCAGTTCTAACTATACCGTAGCCTGTGGTTGGGGCTGGTTCTGTGGGTCTGGCTTGCCTTAAAGCTTCGGGGTCAACAGGTTGTAATATAGGTTCTAATTGTGGATGCTTAGGCTCAAAACATTCAGGACAAGTTTTTAAACCGTTCCACTCTTTTTTGAGTTCTGTGTATTTATAAACGAAACCACACCTGTCACACCTAGCTCTTGATTTTTTACCTGCAGCATAAGCCATTATTTTTTCTTCCTACTTTTTCTTATAGCCTCTTTACCTTTTTTAAATATACTGGCTACAAAAGTTTTACCCATTACCTTAGCTCTCTGTTCACCTACCGTAAGTATTTGTATTTTACGAGCAAAAGGTTTTTTAATCTTTTTTACTTTAGCTACTGTTTTTCTAGCATCCTCTGGTGTAGCGAACTTAATACTGACTGTATCCTTTGGATTTTCATCAGTGTATAATCTTCTACCACTACCTTTAGGTTTTTTACCTGTACCTACTTTAGGGTCTCTACCTTTTTTTCTTGGCACGTTTTTTTGAACCTCTTTTAGCAGCATTCATTTGAGCTTTGGTGGGTGCACCTTTAGCACCTTTTTTACGCATTTTTTCACCTGAACCTGCTTTGATTCTTTTACGTTTAGCGTGTATATTAGCCCATAAACCTTTCTTTTTATGTCCTGGCATTAATAACTACTCCTAGCTGGTGTTAACCTCAAAGAAACTCTAGGTGAGTCTTCATCTGCTGCTAATTTAAAATCTTGTTCATATTGTTGTTTCAATAAACCCACTCTCTCAGGATTCTTTTTCATAGCTATATAATAAGCTAAACCGCTAGTCAAACACGGCATAAATCTTGAGGGTATCTCAGGATCTTCAGCTGAGGTACTAACGTCATCTATACGTTGNACGTTATAACTAATTAATTTATAAGTAGANGCTGTATCTGGTGTTGGCCANAGCTTTACTACTGGACTAATTTGTCTATCTACAAAATACTGTGTAGGTCTACCTTTAGCGTCTTTATCAGGTATGTTTAAATACTCACTTCTACCGATACGTTCTATCTGTAAATCAGTATCATTACCTGAGTCAGTCTTTCTTATTACGGCACTTAATATATCTATATCATAACTATTAAAAGTATAACTAGATGTACCAGCCGTCAGGTTAGTAGTTACCTGCTCTATAGTCCATAGATTGACACCTCTGTTAGACCAGTCGGCGAACATTATATTTAATGAACGCCGAGCAGTCTCTGCGTCGTACCCAGTTCTAAGTTCTATACCTGCTAGTTCAAAAGCTTCTTCTATAGCGTCAGCTATACTTAATGAAAAAGTTTTAGTACCAGAGGTAGCCATTACTCATAATCCTTTATACAGTGTAGGACTATTAAATAAGTATCGCCTGAACTATGTCCAGTAGTTGTAAGTAGTAAGTCTCCATTTTTACCAGAGCCTGCTGTATTTTGTAAACCACCAAAGGGTCCAAAATCTAGAATACCGTCGGCACTAGGGTTTAACTCCATACATAAAGTGTTACTAGTAGCATTCCAGAATAAACCTATTTTAGTAAAGCCTAATATTGAATAATAAACTTTATTTAGTTTTACTCCTGTACATGCTGCTCCGTCACTTTTACGTGCTGTTAAACTACTCACATCTACTTTAGCGACGGCACTTTCACCAGTACCGTCACTAACATTAGTCAGCTGAACTATAAAATCTTTATCACCATCTAAAATGGTTGTTGATGTTACTGCATCAGCCATAGTTTACCTCCCTTACGCGTCTGCGAATGGAGTAACCACAGTGCCAGAAGCTAGGTTAATACCTTCCACTGCATATTTTGCTGAGCCGATAGCGGTTACTTTTATAACAGTACCAACTATGCCACCTTTAGTAGTACCGTTTAACGTGATAACGTCATTACTAGCACCTGAAAAGAATGTTTTACCTGCTGCATCACTTTTACCCATGTATAATCCACCAACGAACTTATCAGTTCCGTCAGTTTTAATATCTAAGTCTGTAGCTGCAGTTTCTATAACAAAAGTAAAAGTAGCACCTAAGTTATTTAACTGGTTAGGATCATCATCTCTGCCAGGAGCAGTAGCTACTATACTAGGTAAAGTAAACTTACCGTCAGCGTCATTACAAGTAAGAACCTTACCTGAGTGTGCGTCTACCGTTAAAGATGNGTCCGCAGTTAAACTAACTACGTTAGCATTACCTGCTGAAATAAAACCAGCTAAAGATTTAACTGGTCCTGAAAATGTCGATTTTGCCATATTAAGTCTCCTTAATTTATCTATCGTCTTGGCTTGTCTGCTAGGTCAGTCGATAGATTGTTANTATTCCTAGAACTTAATTCTAACTTAATTACCCCCAAAAAGAAAGGGAGCCGAAGCTCCCTAACTTAACGTTTATAANAAACGTCACCCCAAACATTATGCTCCTGGTGAACCGTAAATGCCTCTCCAATCACTAAATCCGAAAGAATATCTTTCTCTAGCTTTGTATCGTACATTTCCAGTTTCGAAGTCTCCTTCCATACCAGTTGACATTGGCGACCTTACGAAGTGTTTTAACCCGTTAGGAGCGTCAGTCTTAATGAAGAAAGCATCAGTATCTGTAAGATAATGATTTACAACGTAACCTTCTGGGAACATACCCATGTTTTTCATTGCGTTGATGTCATTATCAGAAGTATTAACTCTTCCTGGAGATTGTAATATTCTCTCAGCNACAAACTGTAGTTGTGGTGGAATAATTAATTTTCTTGCTTGTACATTTACTTTCAAGCCTCTTTCATCTTTATAAGCTGAAATATCAATTAAAGCATTTTCTAATGAAGTTTCATTCAAGTCAGCTGCAGTGCTTGGCTCATTTGCCTGATCGCCACCTGTTAAAGATGGGTGGTCAGTTGTCATGAGTGGTTTACCGTCGCCTCCTGGGAANGAAGTTGAGAAACCATTATTAAGTACATTTGCTGCTTTCACTTGCTTAGTATTAGCCATTGATCTAGCTAAAGCTCTTGTGTATCTTGAAGAAAGACTATCATAAAGATTATCTTCAATAGCCTCTTCTGTTAACGCAAACGCTAAAGCTACAGTCTCGTGGCTGTATCTAGCTGTGAAAGTTTCTTGAGCTGTGTCATAAGATACCGCAGCACCCTCACCTTTTACAGGAGCTTGCCCGAAACCTGATAACATAACTTCTTCTTCAAACGCTCTATCTGAATTTTCAGTATCAAAAATTTCAGCATGTTCGTTCTCGTATCTATCGTACTCAAGACCAAAAAGTGCATTTAGTCCTGGTTCGAGTTCTTTTACTAATTGAGCTCTATTAATTGCCATCTATATCACCTTTTAGTCGTTACCGAAAGTAGAAGCTGGGAATATGAAATAACCTCTAGCGTATTGACCTATGGAGTTTCCTGGAGTATCCACGAAAGCTACCTGTTTAGCAATACCACTAGATGTTGTAGTAGTCACACCTTCTTTAGAACGGTTGTTGTTAGTATCACCTGCAGTTGTAGAGATAGTATGAACTTTACCTACATCGGCTTGAGTTGGAGTACCTGTGTACTGTGCCTCATAAACAATGTTAGGGTCAGAATATACTAAAGCTTTAGCATCTGCAGAACCTAGCGTAGTTGTGGCGCTTGGCCATTTTCTTGAGAAAATGATTTCACCATCTGTCGCTGTATATTCTACACCATAAAATACGCCTAGCGGTGCGTCTGTCGCCCCAGCTTGTAATACATATCCACTAGCAAGCTTCACTACATCGCCTGAAAAAATATCACCTGTAGCTCCACTTTGGATTGCAAACTCACTAGGTCTAATAGTACCGCCTGACATATGATACGCTGGTGTAAAACCATTTGGATCATTGACGTTAGCCATAATAAATCACCTTTTATAATATAAGTTTAAATACAGCGGATTTAACTTCCATCAAATCCACTACCTTTTCCAAAGGTAACTTGCGTTGTTCTATTAGGTTTACTAATAGGCATCGCATCGTTACTTTCTCGCATCAAATTATTGTCTACTGCCTCCATTTGAGCATTAGCCAAGTTGGCATAATATTCTCTTCTTTGTTGAACAGTCTCCATGGGCATTTTTGCGAGTATCAAGCCACCAACTCCTATGACTCCAGCGTGTTTACCATCCTCGATAGTAGGTGCCTCAAACTCTGGATGTTCCTCAGCTCTCACTGGTTCCCATCCCTCACGTATACGTTTTGACATATTCGCTTGGTCTAATTGTCCTACCATTGATTCACGTAACCATCTGTAGACATAACCCTCTGGTGGGTTAGGTGCGTCTAATAATGACGGTGGGCTCCATGGTTTTCTACGAGNATTATTTTCTCGAGTAGATGCAGATCTAGGAGTTCGATCTGATTCAGTAGTGTTATTTTTATCTACCATTTTTTTCTCCTTTATTTAACATGCTTAGCATATTCTTCTAGTGGCACACCTAATCTTTTTGCTATCGCTACTTGACTCGGTGTGAGTTTTACTTTTCTACGTGACCTAGCTCTAGTGGTATTAGCACCTCTGCTTGAACCAGTTACAACTTCGTTCACGTTACCTTGTGAAGTGTTACCTAATTTATGAGGAAACGCTTCTTTTAACCTTTTATCTATTTCTGAATAATATTCATCAGATGTAGGGTCAAAACCTTCTTTCTCAACTAACTCTCTATGAAAAGCAAAAGCTGAAGTAGTCATGGCTATGTCGTCACCAAACCATTCGTTACGACTTGCCCACTCTTGAGCTTTAGGATCAGGTTGAGGAGTTAACGCAGGTTCAGGTAAAGGTTGGGGTTGCCCTTGACTTTGAACTGGTTGCTCTACAACTTCCTGCTCATCATCAGTCTGTCGAGACTGTACCCTAGAGAGAGACTCTTGTTCTACAGCATACTTAGCGACTTCCTTTTGAGCTTGAAGCATGGCATCTGTATCACCAGACTCATAAGCTTTTTTGTAGTCAGACTCTGCTGCCTTCAACTGAGTTTCTACTCTAGCTGAGTATTCATCATAAAGGTTTTTATCTGTTTTTGAAAGGGTGTTTTTAGTTTTATTTAATTCTTCTTGTATACCTTTAGCGTATTCAACTGCTGCTTGTTCTCTTCTTTCAGCTTCTCGAATCTTGTAGGTTAGTTTATTTATTCGTTTTTTAACACCTTCACTATAGTCTTCTATTTCTTCGTCAGATGATTCTTGTTTCTTATTTTCTATTGGTTCTTCTTCTTCTACTACGGCTCCTTCAGAATCATCATCACCTTCTGGTTCAGGTAATTCTACTTCAGTAACCTCTTCATTATCTTCTACTTGTTGCATAGCCTCTTCTGCCATGTTTTTCTCCTTATGTGCGTGATTAATTAAGCTGATTGAATATCTTCAGGATTATCAATAACAGCTAGTATTTCATCATCGTTTAATAAACGCAGTTCACCACCCTCAATTTTGAGTCTAGCTCCTGCATACCTGCCAAATATCACCCAATCTCTAGGCTTACACCAAGCTCCATCAGGAAACTTAGATTCATCTTTATAAGCGTCGGGACCAAGCGATACTACAAAACCAACATTAGTAGATATACGTTCTTTTTCTAATGTTGACTCTGCTAATAAAATACCGCCCTTAGTTTTAGCTTTACGGCTAAAAGGTAGGATAAGCATTCTATAACCTGTGGGTTGAGGTAGTTTACTCTGTAACTCCTCATCACTATGTATTTCTTCGGGGGTGAAGGTTTTTTCTTCTACTTGTGCTTCAAGTTTTACGTCCTTGAATCTTTCTACTGTGTCAGGTATAGGTTGACCACCTTTACCAAAACTTGCGACTTCTTTAGTCATATTCTTCTTCCTTTTTGTGCAGGTCTCTAATACTGTGAATCGCAAACGACAGACCTGTTATTTCGCCTACGACTTTTTGATAACTTTCAAAGTTTTGTATATTACCTGCTGCTAGAGAATCTTTTAATTGTTCTTGCCGTTCCTCAAGTAATTTTAATAATTTATCCATTATGCCCAAACTTTAGTTTTAGTACCGCCATTATACTCTACTGCGTGACCTTCGTTAATAAGTTTTTGACAAATATCTTCACCTTCTATAGTGTGTGGTATACCTAGTATTCTGCCGTACTTACCTTTACCTAGTGATTTAACCTGTAGTTTAGTACCGCAAAGTTCTTTTAAACGTTCCTTAGCTTTTAAACCCAATGCTTTTTCTGCTAAATTACGGGTACGTGACTCAGGAGTATCAATACCAGCTAACCTAACTCTTTGTTTAACTAAAGTTACGCTAAACCCTAAATCAATATCTACGTCTATTGTATCACCGTCTATCACCCTTACTAGTGTGCAGTTATAGTAATAGGGGTCACTCATTAACAGCCCCAGTCTCTACGTGCCCAGTAGTTAGCTTTCATTCTATCGCTACCTAAACCTTTACTACGTGAGCAGTAAGCTTTTTTACGTTTAGGGTTATTTTTATGCATACCTAAATTAGCGTCCCCAAAAGTTATTTTTTTAACTTTACCAGTACTAGGGTTTTTAACAAAAACTACTTTACGTTTTTTACCGTAACCTGTTTCACCTTTGCGTAAAGCTCTAGGAGTGTTTAGTTTTACAGTTTTGCCTTGATACTTAGCCATTATAACATTTTAGTTTTTTTACGCTTGTTCTCCATAACAGCACCACAAGCTCTAGCTATTACCCCACCTCTATTCTTTTTAACTGGAGTTTGGCTATCTTTAGCCATAGCTTTTTCAATAGCTAAACCTCTAGCTTTTTCGTATGATGATAATCTGCCGTCTCTATTTAAATCAGCTTTACCACTGTTTTTTAATTTACGTTCTTGACTACTATTCATAACTCCACCTCCCATGGATTTTTTAGTTCTCTTTTTCTTTTTACCTAAAAGGTCAGCGTCAGCTTTACGTGCACCGCCTTTACCAGTAGCGAAACTTCTCACCCTACCACAGCCCCATGAGTGTGAGCTTTGTCCAGGTCTTGACCCTGAGCTGAAGTACGCCCCTTGACCTCTTTTATAAACTTTATTTAAAGTAGATACCGATTTACCACTACTTTTAGCGTATTTTTTAACACATGCTGGAGTAGCCATATTATTTTCTCCTTTTTCTTTTTACTTTACGTTTATCTTTAGCTCTTGAGCGTTCTACCGCTTCATAGTCTTTTTTAGTCATTTTACCTGACTTATATTTTTTACGAGTACGTAAAATTTCACGTTCTCTTGCTTTAGGGTTTTTAGCCCCTTTTAAATAAGCTTTTGGTACGCCTTTACGACTTTTACTAACTTTAGCAAATTTACGCTTACGTTTTACCGCAGGCATTACTCCTTACCACTAGGACAGATATTATAATCTAATCCTTTAGTAGCAGCACCGCCTCCTTTAGCTTTACCTTTACCCATACCGAAGGTCTTTTTAAAAAGTATATCTCCTACGGTTACTGGTTTAGATAAATCAATTTTATTAGCTTTAGGCACTTTTACTTCTTTCATAATAGCTCCTTACTATTTTTTCTTTTTCTTTTTGCCACGGTTCATCTTCTTTTTCATCATAGATTTACCGCCTTTTTTAAGCTTAACCATTTTACCACGGTTTTTCTTAATCATTCTTCCTGGCATAATTACTCTCCTTTAGTTTGTGTGTCAGATGATCTAACATCTTTTAGTATATCATAAAATTCTTTACGTATGTTGCCNTCTTCTTTCATTTCTGCTGACTCACGCTGTTGTGCTATTTTCATTTCAGCTATAGCTTCTTGTGACTGTATACGTTGAGCGTCAACTTGNGCNCTNATCATATCACTTTCAGCTCTTTGTTGTATTTCAGCTTCTTTTAGTTTTACTATTGGGTCAACTTGTTCAAGCTCTTGTGCTCTAGCTAAGGCTTCCGCTTGACCAGTAACTACTTGTGTAGCTTGAGCTGCAGCAGTAGCTATCTGGTTCATAACTTCTGGTGGCATAGGTCCAGCCGACATATCTGGTAACGGTTGACCTAATACCTGCTCTATTTGTTGTTTATACTTCATAGCTTGATGTTCTTGTATGTTAGCCTGTATAGAAACCATAGCCCCTTGATTTTGTTGCATCATAGGGTTCTGTAAAAAGGCACTATGNGCNNNAATATANGCNTCGTGGTTTTGAAACTCAAANGCNTNTATAGGTTGNTTAGTTAATGCTGCNTGTTGTTCACTTATAGGGTCACGTGGAGGTACTTCACTAGGCGGTGGTAGTATTAATTCTATGTTTTTTACCTCTAAAGCCTCATACATACGTTTATAAGCCTCTCTTAAGTCGTGAATATCAGGTGCAGCTTGTGCCATCTGTAATTCTTGCTGTGCTAACATCACTCTTTGTGCCATNCTAAAGATATTAGGGTCACTAACAGGTAAAATATCTATTCTATTGTCAAAATCAGTAGCTTTTACCTCTCTAGTAGCTCCTGGCACGTCATATGGGTAAACTGGCGGTAAACTTTTACTAAAAATACCCGCTAAAAGCTTAAATTCTTTCTTTTGTGCGTAATGTAAGCGTTTATGTATAGCTGACATCACTTTTGTACCCCTTTCTAGCATAGCTACGGTAGTTCCTACGGGTAATTGTTGACTACCTATGTCACCAACCTGCATATCTGCGATAGAAGCGAACCTTCTACCTGAATCTATCAGTACACCTAGTAGTTGGCTCAGTACATTACTCGGTTCTTTATAGGGTAAAGGCATTAATGCGTCCCTAATCACCCCTCCTGGTACATCAACATCCCTAAATTCACCTGGACGGAGCGGTTCATCCTCGCCTTGTACTCTCATACCCCTAGCTTTGAAGCCTGCGGGTAAATTACTAAGAGTTCCAGCGTCTACTAACTGACGCAATATAGAAGTAGCTGACTTAGTTAGCCCACCAATCATGTGAATTAACCCGAAACCGTAAAAACCTAGTCCTGGAAGGAACTTATAGTGTACAAAATACTCTTTTTTACGGAATAATTCGTCACCTTCGTTCCAATTACGTCTTACTGAAAGGATTTTACCCTCATCTTCTAGTATAGTTACTACGTAGGGCACACCAAAACCGAACTCATCTATCCCCTCTAGCTCTAAATCAACGTGAAACTCTAAAATATTGTACTCATCATAGTCGTTTATAGAAGGAGACATGCCTTGTAACTCGTCCATCTTCTCTTTAGCTTCGTTATATTCTATATCAGCACTAGGGTCAGTGACTTCTATGTTTAAATATGTACCGTTTAGTTGTGATTTTTTTAAATCATTACCCGTCATACTTATAACGTGGGTAAAACGGGGGCTACTTTCTAAGTCTGTAGTTTCATAGGAGACTACTAAGTCTTCAGCTTTTACTAAACGGCTAGTGGGTCTACCTAATAAATTGTCGTAATAAACTTTTTTAAATGCACTACCTGCTAAAGGTAGGTAAAACAGTAAACTGTCCATCTCTGGGTCATACTCTTTCATGACCTCAGTGATTTGATAGTTCATAAATTCTTTTACCCGCTGGTTTTGTGCTTGTACTTCAGGAGTTTCATTGCCCATTATTCTAGTTTTAACTGGTCCGCCTGAGGGTAGTAACTCCCTATAAGCTTGAGCTTGAAACTGGGTAACGGCTTCACTTAATAACGGATGATGTACACCCGTAGCACCAGGGAAAGGTTCTTCTCTTTCCTCCATTTTAATACCTAGTAAATCTAAACCTTTAGTAAAAGTGTCAAGCCAATCTTTACGTGACTCTTTGTCATTATCGTAAGCTGAAAGTAGCTCATCACTTAAAGTATTTAAATCAGCTTCATCAATTATTTCAGCTAGGTTCATTTGATGTTCAGTCATAACCATTGACATCTCTTCA
>FUFK010043739.1_pt1 | contig 13354 bp, 21 predicted proteins | sample 1021851 | NCBI WGS metagenome assembly FUFK01 (sample SAMEA51879418, study PRJEB19060) | metagenome | reverse complement strand
GCAACGATATATGAAAGACAAGCTGAAAATCCTGACTTTTCTGACGCATTAAAAAGAGGTCGTGCTTCTGGCATTGTCAATGTAACAAATGCCTTATATGAAAAGGCTACTGTCGATAAAGATAATACTGCTATGATTTTTTGGTTAAAGAATAGAGCAGGATGGGTTGATAAACAGGAAACAAATACTACTATAGAACAAAGACATATTATAGATTTATCTAGGATTGATAATGAACAACTTGCCCAACTTGAACGAGTTCTTGAGCAATCTGTCACTGGAACAAGTAAGAGCAGAGAAATACCGAAGGTCATTGAAGGAGTTCACGAAGGCTAGTTGGAGTTCCATTGAGCCTGGAGTTGAGTTTCAAAACAATTGGCACATTGATGCAATCAGTGAACATCTACAAGCTGTCGTTGATGGTGATATTAAAAGACTAATTATTAATGTACCACCAAGACATATGAAGTCTATTTCAGTTGCAGTTGTATTACCTGCTTGGACTTGGACTAGACAGCCTGAGAAAAAATTCTTATATGCTTCTTATGCCAGTTCATTGTCAATAAGAGATAGTGTGAAGTGTCGTAGATTATTAGATAGTCGATGGTATAAATCTCATTTTGGTGATTCGTTTCAGTTAACTTCTGATCAAAATCAAAAGCAAAGATTTGAAAATGATAAGACTGGAGCTAGGATTGCAACATCTGTTGATGGTGCATTGACTGGTGAAGGTGGTGATATTATAGTAGTTGACGATCCACATAATGTCAGAGAAAGCGAATCAGCTACAGTTCGTGAAAGTGTTCTTGATTGGTGGGATCAGGCGATGCAAACAAGATTGAATGATCCAAAGACTGGTGCATTCATAATTATTATGCAAAGAGTACATGAAAAAGATTTAACAGGACATATATTAGCGAATCAATACGATGAATGGGATCATTTATGCTTACCTGCTCGATATGAAATCGGACATCCGACACCGACAAGGTCATCACTTGGCTTCTCCGATCCAAGAACAAAAGAAGGAGATTTGTTGTGGGAAAAGAGGATTGATGAAAAAACTCTTGTTAATATTGAAAAGAGTCTTGGGAGTTACGCATCAGCAGGTCAGTTGCAACAAAGACCGATGCCCAAAGGTGGTGGCATTCTAAAAGCAGAATGGTGGATGCCATACGAAAGTCCAGACTTACCTGACATAGAATATGTATTACAATCTTATGATACTGCTTATAGCACCAAAGAAAAAACATCCTATTCTGCCAGAACTACGTGGGGTGTGTTTAGAAAAAATGGCCAGATAAATGCTTTAGTGTTGGAAATGTGGTATGATAGAGTACCTTATCCAGAACTTAGAAAACTTGCACAAGAAGCTTATGAGGATTATGAACCTGATGCTGTATTGATAGAAAAGAAGGCATCTGGTCAAAGTTTATTACAAGATTTACGTATGGCAGGTGTACCAGTTATTGAATATTTACCTGATAGAGATAAGGAAGCTAGAGCACATGCATCGTCTGCTTTATTAGAAGATGGAAGAATTTGGTATCCTTCCAACAAAAAATGGTGTAAGGACTTAATTGATATATGTGCATCTTTTCCTGCTACTGACAATGATGATATTGTTGACACTTGTACACAAGCTTGGTTAAGATTACGCAAAGGTTGGTTTGTTAGTCATTCACAAGATGACTTTGAGGATGATATTGAGGAAAGTAAAAGGATAACATTATATGGTTGAAATCCCTTTCGCAGAAGGTGCTCCACCAGATGATTTGCAAGTCGAATCAGTTGGTGATGATGTTTTAATTGGTGATCCAGATTTAGATGCAGAGGTTGAAAAGGAAGATAGTTCTTTTGATGAAAACCTTGCAGAAGAAATGACTGACACAGAGTTATTAAGAAAAGCATCAGAATTAATTAAATATTATGAAACTGACAGAGAAGCTAGATCCGAATGGGAAGAACGATATAAAAAAGGTCTAGAAACATTAGATCCAGATGGTGGTTTAGAAGAAAGTGAAGATGAACGTGCCAGTCGTGGATTAAGTGTAGTTGTACATCCATTGATAGCAGAAGCAGCCACGCAATTTAATGCAAGAGCTATTGCAGAATTATATCCATCAGGTGGACCTGTTAAGACTGTTATTGTTGGTGAAGCTAATGAAGAAGCTGAAAATCAGGCACGTAGAGTCAAAGACTTTATGAATTATCAGATTACACAGGAGATGCCAGAATACTTTCCAGAACTTGATCAGATGTTATTTCATCTGCCATTAGTTGGTCATACATTTAAAAAAGTATGGTGGGATGTCAATTTAGATAGACAATGTTCTCAATTTGTTAAGGCAGAAGATTTTGTAGTCGCACCAGAAAGCAAAGATTTACATACATCGATTCGATATACCCATGTGATTCGTATGCCAAGAAACGACTATGAAAAATATGTCGATGCAGGTTATTACATGCAAACAGTTGAAACAAATAGTAATATAGACCCTTCTGGAGATATTGTTGGTCAAGTCGAAGGTGTAGATCAGTATGCAACCGAATCAGAAGATCATGTTGTTACTTTGTTAGAAATGCATGTCTATGAATATTTTGATGATGAAGAAACAGAAGTTGGTATGCCATATGTCGTAACGATTGATTACGATAATCAGAATATCGTTAGCATTCGTAGAAACTGGAATGAGGATGATGAAAAGAAATTAAAAAGAGATTGGTTTGTCAGCTATAAGTTTTTACCTGGTTTAGGGTTTTATGGTTTTGGTCTTTATCATGTGATCGGTGGATTAGGAAAAGCAGCTACTGGATCACTAAGAGCATTACTTGATTCGGCTGCATTTAGTAATATGCAAGGTGGATTTAAGTTAAGAGGTCGTGTTAATGGTGGTGAAATACAAGTTAACCCAGGTGAGTTTGTTGATTTAGATGCTACAGTTGACGATGTAAACAAGGCTATTATGCCATTGCCATTTAAAGAACCTAGTGGATCTCTGTTTAATTTATTAGGATTTATTGTTGATGCAGGTAAAAGATTTGCGAATACTGCTGATTTAAATGTCGGTGATGTTAATCCAAACGCACCAGTTGGTTCGACAGTTGCCTTAATAGAACAAGGTTCAAAAGCATTTTCAGCTATACACAAACGATTACATTATTCACAAGGTCAAGAATTTAAATTACTTGCTAAATTAAATTCAGAAAACTTGGATGAAGTATTTAGATTTGCTATATCTGGTGCTAGTGCAGAAGTTTATGCATCTGATTTTGATGATACAATTGATATTGTTCCAGTTAGTGATCCTAATATATTTTCAAGTACACAGCGTATTGCACAAGCTCAAGCATCATTGCAAATGGCTCAAGCAGCTCCACAATTGCATGATTTATATGAAGCATACAAAAGAATGTATGAAGCTTTACGTATACCAAACATTGAAGAGATTTTAAAAGCACCAGAAGAAGCACCAAGATTAGATCCGATTGATGAAAATATGTCGGTGATGTATGGTAAACCTATTAAGGCATTTATAGAACAAGATCACGAATCACATATTGCAGTTCATATACAGTTTTTACAAGATCCATCATTAGGTGGTAATCCTGCAATGAAAGGATCAGTTCCAATAATATCTGCACACATTGCAGAACATGTTGCTTTATTATATCGACTAAGAATGGAAGCTNGTATTGGAATACCTATGCCAGAACTACCAGATTTTAAAGATCCTAAATACAAAGGCAAAGATATTAATCCAGATTTAGATAATTTAATAAGTCAAAGAGCAGCTCAAGTTGTACAACAAGCACCTCAAATGCAACAGATACAAGCTTTACAAACTCAACAACAAAACCAACAAAAGCAAAATCCTTTACAGTATGCACAGCAGTTGGCACAACTTGAAGCTCAAGCTCTACAAGCTAGAACAAAAGCACAAATACAAGCTGATCAGGCAAAAGCTAAGTCTGATATTCAGATTAAACAAGCTGAAGCTCAACAAGATTTACAAATTGAAACTGCAAAAGCTCAAGCAGACTTACAAGCCAAAGTTGCTAAACTTGAAGCAGAGTTGCAATTAGAAAGGGAAAAGACACAAGCTAAACTACAAATGGAAGCTGTAAAAAATGCGAATAAGTGATGTATTAGCTTTAAGACCAGTTGATCCAAGTAAGTTTGGTGGAATGCAAAGACCTATGCAACAAGGTGTTGATCCTAGAATGCAACAGATGTTAATGCAGAAAATGATGCAAGATAGACAAGCAAAAGATAGAAACTTTGGTGCTTTAGGTAATTTACTTGCATTTCTTCAACAGACAGGAACAAGATAATGGCTATACCTAATATAGATTCTATGACACCAGAACAAGCCAGAGCTTACATGTCATCTCTTGCACCAACGACTAGTGGAACTACAGGAGATTATTCTGATATAGATTCATTTAGATCATATACTTTTTCTGATCCTAATTATCAATTTGAAGATTTTAGACAATTAGCAGAAATCGCAGGATATGGGAAGGAAGATGAATTAGCTTCTGCTACGAACATTAGTTCTGGAGCTGGACCTGACACATTTAGAATTGCTGATCCATTAGACATGGGAACTAATACAGGTGCATTAAGTAATCTTGATCCATCTTCTAATAGAAAACCTTTTCCAACAGCAGGTGAAAATCTTACTGACGAAGAATATCAACAAAATATAAAAGACATTTATAATAATGCAGGATTACCTGCACCTGGAGAACCAGGATACAATCCTTTAATATCTCCACCTCTTATTGATCTTCCAGAAGATTATGTTCCACCTGAGATTAATCCTTTGACTGGTCAGCCAAATGTATCACAATTAAATGCTATGGATTCGAATGTACAACAATCAAATGCTATGGATTCGAATGCACCAGAACCAGTTGCTCAAGATTTAGGTGAGGATGGAAGTCCACAACCACCAGAACCTTATAAAAGTGATCCTTTCTATTTAAAATCTGATCATGGTAGCTCTCTTAAAAATGTAGGTGTAGTAGGTGTTGAAGGTTATATTTATACACCATCAAGTAGTTTTATTTATTTGAAAGACAGAAAAACAGGTAAAACTTACACCTATGATGATAATATGGGTAAATCTGAGGAAACTGGTTACATAGGATCACCACCACCACCAGATGCTGACCTTTTAATTACTTCAATTAATCGTAAAGTTGGTGATGATTTTAGAAACACAGGAGATATCTCTGAGTATGGATTTACTTTTGGTGGAGTAACTGATCCTACAACTTTACAAAGTTATATACAGCAAGCAAATAGAGAACCAGGATATGAAAAAGGTGGTGGTGGTTTATTTTATGAATACAAAGGTAGATCATATTATACACCAGATAATTCTGGCAGTAGCATACCAGTCGGATCAACAGGTATTACAAGAGATCCTACACAGCTAGGACAATATGATAGTGAAGGTAATTATACAAAATTTGATTCATCAACTTACACCTCACCAGTTTTAGATAAAACATTTGAAGGTTATGTAGCTTCTGGAGATGTTAGAGATGGTGTTACAACATATACCAGTAAAGGTCCACCATCAGCTCGTGGTAAAACGATGCCACCTGCGACAGACAGTTTTTTAGAATCAATCGGAACTAACACTCCATACAATATTGGTAAGGCTTTGGGTTTAGGTGATTTTATTTTATCAAGTCCACCATCTAATCGTTTTAATCTACAACCATTTTTTAATCAGGCAGAATCACAAGGTATGGATAATTTTTTAAGATCTCAACAAAGAGATGTATTGCAATTAATTAAAGATGGTAATTTTTTTACAGCGTTAGCAGGTAAGCCACCTGGAGCATCGTTACTTTCTCCTAATACTCCTGGTCAATTTGCAACAGATCCATTACAAATTTATGATTCTCTTTATGATATTGAATTAGGTCAAAAAGGTTTAAACGAAGTTTTAAGTCAATTGCAAGGATTAGATGATAATGATCCAACAACAGGAATAGATCCTTCATTTCAATTAGATGTTTTTGATACTGATTCGGATTCACAAGTGGCATCCGTTACTGGTGATGATGAAGGTACAGATGCAGATCCTGACGGAGATGAAGATTCTGAAACACCAGAAGATACAGATCCATTTGTTGTTAGAGCTTATCAAGGTGGTGGTGTAGGACCTTTTGCAAGTAATTATATTTTTCAAAGATTTGGTTATAGACCGACAGAAACTATTGACATGTTATTAAGATATGATCCAGTAGAAGAGTTATATTTCTTTGAAAATGGTCAACCAGTAGATCCTGAATTTTTACAAAATATGCAACTGACAAAATTGGATGATGAAGGTCAGGTAGTTAAAGATGATGAAGGCAAACCAGTTAGAATGCCTAAAGTAGTAATTGAAGATGATGCAACAACAGACGAAGAGGAAGAATAAAATGGCTGAAATAAATGTAGAAAACATGGAAGAAAATGCAGATCTTTTTGTAGAAAAGATGGGGTTTCCACATGATACAGAAGGTTTGGAATTATCTGATGATCAACTTGTTAACTTTTTATTGTTATGTCACCAGTATCAGTATGGTGTTGGTGAAGAACAGCAAGGAGAAATGGAAGAAGAAGAAATGATGGATCATCACGATGGTGATGTAAAAGTCAAAATTATGAAAGTTGGTGAAGGTGACAATATCCAAGAAATGATGAACAAAATGTTAGGGGGTTAACATGCCATTTAGTAAATATTCTCCAAAACAAAAGAAATTGGCTGCACTTGCAGGTAATAAAAAGAAAATTACTGCAGCTGANTTAAAAAANCTTAGAAAAAAGAAAAAGTAGTGAGNANANNGCAAAAAATACCTATTTTTGGTGCTTTATCTGGTTTAATTAAGGAAGAATTAGTAGAGCCAACGATAGATAGATTTTTGCGTTCTGTTCGTGGTTATGGTGCATTAGGAGATTTACCCAAACCACTTAAAGCTGATTTAGATCCTGCTGAAATGGGTGGAGTAACATTACCTACTTTTGTTGAGAATATACCATTTACAAAAACCGAATCAGGTTTAGCTGTGCCAGAGAAAAAAATAAAAATAGAAGATTTAAAAGATAAAGTATTGACACCTGCTTATGGTGATAGGACAGATATAGGCACATTGACAAAAGTTGGCGATATTGAGTTAACGACACCAGTAAAATTAGAAGGTGGTCATGGATATATGCGTGAGGGTGAAGGTCTTTGGGCATCTCAATATAAAGAAATGGTGAAAAAAGCAAATGCCATGAAAAAAATGGATGATCCACTTATGATTTATACTGCAATGGCAGGTCAGGCAGGTGATTTTTCTAAAATGATGTCTGATACTACTTTACAGATTATTAAACAGAGTAATATTAGTGAAGAATCAGCAAAAATATACGATAATTTAATTAAAGACAGATTAAAATTAGAAGATTGGCCTGGAATTTTATCAGAAAATATAGATGAATATGTTGATAAATTGCCTGGTACTGTAAGAAGAGAACTTTGGCAACAAATGGATAAAAAAGATTTTCAAAATTTAGGGTTTCCAAATTTGGGTGTGATTCGCACAGCAATATCCGATGCTGAATTGTTAACTGTTCCATCTTTTGCAACAGGTCGATCAATTGGACAACCTNCTTCATTGGAAATAAGACCATCAACTCATAGAACTTATGATACTGAAATACCTGGTGAATATATAGGATCTTTAGGTTTTGATGTACCTGGTCAGTTAATCTTTAGAGATTTCTTTACTAAAATGGCACAAAGACTTAAAGAAACAGGAGTATCTAATCCACAAAGAGGTTTTTTAATGACACCAAGTATTTCACAAAAAGTTGATCAGCAAATGATTGATGAAGTTAGTGAGTTTCAAGAATTAATGCAAGGAGCTAGGTAAATGGCTACNAAAAAGAAAAAACCTAAAAGAGATGCTTGTTATCATAAAGTAAAAGCTAGATATACTAGAGGTGGTGGAACTTGGCCATCTGCATATGGTTCAGGTGCATTAGTTAAATGTCGTAAAGTCGGAGCAAAAAATTGGGGAAAGAAAAGTGCCAANAAAAAGAAAAAGTAGCACTAGTGGTGGACTTANNNCATGGTTTGGTCAAAACAANGGTAAAGGTTGGGTTGANTGNAAGACTGGTAAACCTTGTGGTAGAAAGTCTAAATCAAGTACCAAAAGAGCCTATCCATATTGCAGACCGACTATGGCACAATGTAAATCAAAGGCTGCAAAATCAGCAACTAAAAGAAAGACATCTGCGAAAAAAGTTTATTTAAAGAAAAAAGGTAAATGATGGCAAAAAAATCAGTAGAAGCACCTAAAGGATTTCATTGGATGAANTCAGGCAAAGGTTTTAAATTAATGAAAAACCCAACTGGTGGATATAAACCACATAAGGGTGCAAGTAAAAAAGCAAGTTTTGAAATACAAACAATACATAAAAAATAATGGCAAAGTATAAAGGTAAAAATGTAACACTTAATAAACCTCGTAGGATTCGCAAGGGNGAAACGAGNTATGGTAAAAAGAAATCTGTTGTNTTTGTTNCTGATGGTGACAGAGTNAAACGTGTTACNTTTGGTGATCCNAATATGAGAATNAAAAAGAANCAAAAAGGNAGACGTAAAAACTTTAGGGCAAGACATAATTGTGATAATCCNGGNCCTAAGACAAAGGCAAGATATTGGAGTTGTAAGGCTTGGTAACATGGCAAAGAAAACAGCAATAAAAAAAGTAGCACAAGCTGAAATAAGAGCAGCCAAAAGTTTTTTAAAAAGAAGAAACATTGATTCGGATGAAGTTTCTCCTAAAAAATTTGCAAAGGCAGCTAAAGAATTAGATAAAAGTTTTAGTGAAACACTTAAAATACTAGCNAGAGAATTGTCTGGAGGTCAAGTCTGATGGTTCAGATAATNGGTGCTTTACCAGAAGGTGCTACATTTAGCGATATTTATAATGAACAATTGGGCAAAGATCTTGTAGGTGCAGGTAGACAATTTGCTCAAGGATTAAGTTTTAGTTCTGCTGATGAAATAGAAGCTTATCTTAGAAGTGTAATGGGTGATAAATCTTACAGCGAAAACCTTAATGTCATTAGAGAAAATTTAAAAAAGTTTGATGAAGAAAATCCAGAAGCGAGCACAGCATCATTTTTCGCAGGTGTTTTACCAACATTAGCAATAACTGCTCCTGCAGCTATTACAAGATTGGGAGTTATGGCAGGTTCTGCAACTATTGGTGCTCTAGGTGGATTTACAGAAGGTTTTTTAAGTGGTGAAGGTGCATATGATCGTACTGCAACTGGTGCATCTCAAGGTATTTTAGGTGCTTTGTTAGGGCCAGTAATAGCAAAAGGTGTACAGTTTACTCCTAAAGTAATTGATTTTGCTAAAAATTTAAAAAACAAATTAACACCAAATCTTGATGAAGTTATTGATCCAATAGATAGAACTAAAACAGGTTTTACTTTTAAAGAAATAAAATTACTTACTCCATTGTTAAGCAAATCTGAAAATAGAAGAATAAGTCAAGGGATGGTTAGTCCTGAAATTGTTACATTGCCTATTAGAAGAATGAATGCACAACAAGCAAAAGTAAATCCAGATTTTGACACTACTGAATCAAGTATAGCAGAATTACCTTTAGTTTATAAAAAAAATAATGAACTTTTTGTATCAGATGGTCATCATAGATTAACCAAATTAGCTTCAGAGGGTAATCAAAATGCAAAAGTAAGATTAGTTGATTTAGATCCACCAACTACTACACCATTATTAGATTACAATCCAAATACTTTAAAAGAAGATGAAGAATTATTAAAAGAATTAGGTTTAGAACCAGTAGAACCTAAAGTAGTAAAGTTTGCAACTAGTTTAAAAAATAAATTAACACCAGATAATCTAACTCCAAAACAACAAACTACACAACTGTTTATAGATTTTATAAAAACAGCCAGAAAAGAAGGTCAAGAACTTACCGAAGACCAAAAGAATTTTGTGTCAGATTTAGCACAAAGGCTTGATTATGAATATTTAATGAAAAATTATGATTTACCTATGGATAAAAAATCAAGGATGGAAAGAGCAAAAGCACTTGGATTTGATATTGATGATTTATTTTATAGAGGTCGATTTAGTGGAAGTGATCCACAAGAATTAGGTCCAACATTGGGGAAAGAAGTATATATGTCAAAGTCACCTTTTGTGGCATCTTCTTATACTGAAAATAATGAAGGTGTAGCAGGTGAAATAGCAGAACTAATTACAACAAAAAGGTTAAATCCTCAAGTTGTTACAATTGACGCTAAAGGGAAAGAATTTAATGTATTACCTGTAGATAAAATGACAGTGTCAATTGATGGTGGTAAATCACAAAAATTTACAGAAGTTTTTCCAGAACTTATAAAAACTCCAAAAGGAACAAAAGTAGATACAGTTACGACTGATGACATTGCTTTTTATTTAAGAAATGTTTCACAGTCTGATGGTAGACCAAGATTTTTAGATTTTGACAATGTTATAGATCGTGGTGGTAAAGGTGGATTTTATGACCTACAAGAAAATCTTAATAAAAGTTTAGGGATACCAAAAACAACAGGACCTATTAGAAGTGATGATATAGCAGTTAAGGAGTTAGATACTCCACAAAGTGAAAGAGTGTTAATAAATAATCCACAATCTGCTAGATATACAAGAGCTATTTTTGATCCTCTTTTAAAAGATATAAATAATTTAAGGTTTGGTATTCCACTTGGTGTCTTACCATTTGTTGACGATGGTAAGACACCAGAATAAAGTTATCGGTATTTCTCAATACCTAATTCTTTATGAAGAATAATGCCACGATTAACGTCAGCAGTTGTCTTGTACAAAATATGTTTGCAAAGTGCTTGAGTGACTTCATCTAAAGTGTTACAACAAGCAACAGCATCATGCATAGTTTCGCCAATACGAAAAAGACAATAAGGAAAATCGCAGTCAAGTCGTTGAGATTTAGGAACTTTAATTAACTTGAGATCACAAGCATTTGCGATCTTTTTTAAATTCCAGTATTGATTGTCCATGATAGACTCCTTTCTGAAGTTGGTGGGGGATTTCTCCCCCAGTTAATTACCATTTATTTAATACCTAGATTAACTAATTCTTCATGTTCACATCTGTGCTGATAAAGAACTTTACCATTGTCAGCTTGACCTCTAACTACATCTACAAACAATTTATCTTCTAAAGAGGAAATAACACCACCAATTACTTGGTCATTAAAATCTGTAAATTCTTTGATTTCTTTTAAAAACACTCCACAATCATTTGTTGCGATTGCTTTTAAAACTTTAATTTCTTTGCTTGTGAGTTTCATTTTGTTTCCTTTCTCAAAACTTATAAATTTAATATATACTGATTCGTTTTGTTTGTCAAGTTTTAATAATATAAGTAATTGTATTCATTTATTTTAAATTTATTTTATCCCTAGCACTTGACAAAGATTTTATTTCTGATATACTGATTCGTATAGTTAGAAAGGAAACAAAATGGCAAAAGGAATAAAAGGTAGAGGAAAAACTCACAGCTCTTCTAGAGGTTGGGAAAAAGCTTTAAAGAGAAAAGGCAATAAAAAAGTTAGACAGCAAGGCAAGTCATTTTTAAGAAAGGAAATATAAAATGAATATAACAGCAGCAAAAGGATTATTTTTTATACAACACTCTTGGTTGTTTTTTGCAGGAAGAGATGAAGATGGAACAGAGATCCATCACGAAGGTTATTGTGTACAAGCAGAAGATTCTAAAGGTTATAGATGGAATCATAATAAAGTTTTTCTACTTTCAGATTTTATTAAAAAAGCTGAAGGAGATACAACTAAAGCTAGAGATTTGCTTGAGCAAACAATGAGTGTTTTAGCTGATAAAATGAAATTACATACTGATAATGGTGGAAAGCTTAATGAGTATCTTTGGGAAGAAGATGAGCCGAGTTATGGATCAGTAGCTTATTGCGAATCTTATGGATTTTAAAACTTGAAATATTTTTTATANATGTTATCTTTGTGTCATTATGTTATTAAGATCAAAATTTTNAAAACTTTTAGAAGGAGCTAAAAAAATGATGCATAAAGGCACAAAGAAAAAAGGTGGNAAGAAAAAAGGTGGAAAGAAAAANGGTTATTAATGACTGATAATAAAAAAGATNTAGTNATACACGTAACTGGTGTTTCAATGTCAGGGGGTGTAAAAAATGACGATAACAGACCTGTTGCAGAAAATAAAAGAAAATCTGGAACAGAAGAAGCTAGAAATAGCGAAGGGAATGATTGAAGGTCGTATTTCCGACTTTGAATCATATCAAAAACACGTTGGGATTGCAGAGGGATTAACACAAGCTTCTGAAATTATCGATGATACAATGAAAAAGTTAGATAAAGAGGATGAATAACATGACTCATCACCATGCAATATTTAAAGACGAATCGACTGAACAGACAATTGGTTCGCATCAGCTTCCAAAACCATTGAACTGGAAAGTATTAGTACAACCTCATCAAGTTAAAATGAAAACTAAAGGTGGTTTGTATCTGGCATCTCAATCAAAAGATAATGAAGAATATATGACTGCTCATGGTCGTGTATTGTCTTTGGGTGATTTGGCTTATAAAGATCGTGATACTGGACAGTCATGGAGAATGACAACTGTACCGAAACAAGGTGACAGAGTTACATACGGAAAGTATGCAGGTCAGAAAGTTACAATTAATGGTGTACGTTTGCTTTTGTTAAATGACGATGAAATTACATCTATTTTACCAGAAAGTGTAGAAGTTACATCTTACATAGCGACATAACTTGGAGAACGCAACCATGCAAGATCAAAAAGAAGTCATTGACGAAATTAATGAAGAAATAAAAAAAGCTAAAGCTGATCCAGAAGAATTTCAAATAGAAATTACAGAAGATCCAAAAGAAGAAGCTAAAGATGTAGCTGAAGAAAAACAACAAGCAGAAGAACAAAAGCAAGAGCAAGAAGAAAAAGATGACTACGGAGAAAAAGTCCAGAAAAGAATAAAAAAGCTTGTTGATCAAAGAAGAGATGCAGAAGAACAACTTAGAACTATGCAAGAGCANAATGCTCAATTGAATGCTAGGCTATCTAGATTAGAGCAAGGATCAGAAAAATCTGCACAAAATGAATTTAAAACAAGGTATGACCAGACAAAAAGAGCTTTAGAAAAAGCTACTGAAGAAGGTGATACAAAAGCAGCTATTGCTTTTACAGAGCAGTTGGCAGATATGAGAGCTGCTTTGAGAGTTGCAGAAATGCAACGCCAACAAGC
>FUFK010067165.1_pt1 | contig 13357 bp, 9 predicted proteins | sample 1021851 | NCBI WGS metagenome assembly FUFK01 (sample SAMEA51879418, study PRJEB19060) | metagenome | reverse complement strand
AATCTTCCCACTATTATTGATAATTTCAATGTGGGGGCTCAATTTACGGTCACGTGCCTCGACAATTACCATTTGCTTCTTGCCGCCCTCTACAGCTTCAACCGCAAATGTTTCACCCTCTATGAAGTCATTCAGCGAAACTAAACCTGTCTCCCGAGCCAATATTATATCCGTGTATGGATCCCATTTAATTAAAACAGTATTACCCTTTATTTTTTCGCCTTCTTTAACAAATACAGTCGACCCATAGGGAATGTTGAACGAAGCATTTTCCTCTCCATTATCATCCAAAATAAATAGCTTAGCGTGCCTCACCATACATCTAGTGACCATGGTTCCGCTTTCATCGAGAGTATCAGCAGAATCATAATTGTCTGAGAATTTTACCTTTCCAGGTCTTTTGGAAACCATCTCAGATTGCTCTATTATGCGGGTAGCAGTACCTCCAATATGAAAAGTCCTGAGTGTTAACTGAGTTCCAGGCTCACCTATACTTTGAGCTGCTCTAATGCCAACAGCAGTCCCAATGTCAACAATTTTGTGTGTGGACAAATCCCATCCATAGCACTTAGCACAAACCCCCCTTTTTGCTTCACATGTGAGGATGGACCTTATTCGTACATTTTCAATGCCGCTGTCTCCTATTAATTCAGCCTCTTCTTCAGAAATAACTGAGCCTGATTTAACAACAACCTTGCCTTTAACAATGAAATCATCAAGGATCGTTCTGCCAAGAATGCGGTCGGAAAGAGGCTCTACAATTTTTTCCCCTTCTTTGAGGTCTGATATGGCTATCCCATTAATCGTTTCACAGTCATGTTCGTAAACTACAACATCCTGCGCAACGTCGACAAGCCTTCGAGTGAGGTAACCAGCATCAGCTGTTTTGAGCGCAGTATCTGCCAAGCCTTTCCTGGCACCATGTGTTGATATAAAATACTCAAATACTGAGAGCCCCTCTTTAAAATTAGATGTAATCGGGGACTCAATGATTTCGCCTACTCCGCCCTTCATTGATTTTTGTGGTTTGGCCATTAAACCTCTCATCCCGGCTAATTGCTTGATCTGATCCTGCGATCCTCTGGCACCCGAATCAGCCATCATAAAAACGGGATTAAAGCCCTCCCTATCTGCCTCTAAAGCATTCATCATAGTTGAAGCCATCTGATTTGCGGTGTGTGTCCAAATGTCGATTACTTTGTTGTAGCGTTCTCCATCTGTGAGTATGTGCCTATCAAACTTGTTCTTAATATCATCAACGTCCTTTTGAGCCTCGTTGATAATGTCATTTTTTTCTTCAGGTATGAGTACGTCACTTATTGCAATTGACGCACCACTAATTGTAGCCATACCGAACCCTAAATCTTTCAAGCGGTCGAGAAAAAGCACAGTCTGATAATTGCCAGATATTAAATATGCATTATTCACAATCTTTGTAAGCATTTTTTTATTTATTATTTCATTAACATATTCTACATCTGCTGGTAGTATCGAGTTAAAAATTACTCTACCGACGGTAGTGTTTTTTATCCAGGTGCCTTTATGTCTCACGTTTACGACAGCATGAAGGCCTACGACTTTATTTTCGTACGCCATCAAACCCTCCTCAAGCGATCCAAAATTCTTGCCCTCCCCCAAATCGCCATTTTTGGCTCTAGTTAAATAATAACAGCCCAGGACCATATCTTGGGATGGGACAGCGATTGGTTGCCCGTTAGCGGGATGAAGTATGTTGTGGCTGGAAAGCATTAACATCCTTGCCTCCATTTGAGCTTCCAAAGCAAGCGGGACATGCACGGCCATTTGGTCACCATCAAAATCAGCATTAAATGCAGAACATACCAGCGGATGAAGCTGGATAGCTTTACCATCAACAAGAACAGGCTGGAAAGCTTGAATTCCTAACCTGTGCAATGTTGGGGCACGATTTAGAAGGACAGGATGATCTTGAACAACATATTCTAAGACCTTGTAAACAACTGGCTCTCTATTTTCCACCATTAATTTGGCACTTCGGGGGGTTTGGGTATAGCCTCTTGCCATTAATTCATGTATCATGTGAGGTTTAAATAGCTCCAATGCCATATTTTTAGGCATCCCGCACTCATGTAGCTTGAGCTGAGGACCAACCACAATGACTGAGCGACCTGAGTAATCAACGCGTTTACCAAGTAAATTTTGCCTAAACCGACCCGTTTTGCCTCGCAGCATATCCGATAAAGATTTTAGTGGCCGCCGAGAACCACTCCTAATAGCAGTTTTCCTCCTATTGTTATCGAATAAAGCATCAACGGCCTCCTGCAACATTCTTTTTTCGTTTCGAAGGATGACATCTGGAGCCTTTATTTCCATCAACTGCTTCAAACGATTGTTTCTAATTATGATTCTTCTATATAAGTCGTTCAAGTCTGATGCCGCAAACCTTCCACCCTCAAGTGGCACCAAAGGTCTTAATTCTGGGGGGATAACTGGCAAGATAGATACAATCATCCACTCCGGCTTGTTCAGATGTTTCTTTGTAGAATCTGTTACAAAAGACTGTACCACTTTTAATCGCTTCAGAGCATCTGCTCTTTTCTGTTTTGACTTAGAGGTTTTTACCACGTCGACTAACTCGTTTTTTAATTCTTGGATATTTAGTCGAGACAGCATTTCTTTCATAGCCTCTCCACCCATAGTAGCATAAAAGTAATTTTCATTATCTTTATCCTCGTCGGAAACAGCCATGTATCCATACTGATCTTCATATTTGATAAAATCTTCCTCCTCAATCAATTCAAATTTATCTAAACCACTTGCACCTGGCTCAATAACCATAAACATCTCATAATATATAACTCGCTCTAATTCTTTTGTGCTTTTACCAGCTAGGTAACTAAGCTTGCTAGGTATTGAGCGTAAGTACCAAATATGGACTATGGGAACGGCGAGAGTGATATGACCCATGCGCTCTCTTCTAACTTTCTTTCTTGTAACCTCAACTCCGCAACGATCACAAATTATACCTCTATACCTAATTCCCTTGTATTTACCGCAATGACATTCATAATCCTTAACTGGTCCAAAGATCTTCTCGCAGAATAACCCGTCTTTTTCAGGTTTATATGAGCGATAATTTATTGTTTCAGGCTTTAGAACTTCACCGAATGAGCGCTGCAATATCTTCTCAGGAGACGCTAGCCCAATGGTGATAGAATTATACTGCTTCGAGGTATCTACTGGGTTTGATTGTATGTATGTCAAAATTTATCTCCTTTAGTTTAATCCAACTCTACGTCAATGCAAAGACCTTGCAATTCCTTAATCATGACATTAAATGATTCTGGGGCAGAGTAGTCTGGCATCTGTTCACCCCTGACAATCGCATTATAGACTTTAGACCTGCCCTCAACATCATCAGATTTAACGGTTAACAACTCATGCAATGTATGCGCAGCGCCGTAAGCTTGCAAGGCCCAAACCTCCATCTCACCTAACCTTTGTCCACCAAATTGAGCTTTGCCACCAAGCGGCTGTTGAGTAATGAGTGAGTATGGCCCTGTTGACCGCGCATGCATCTTGTCATCAACCATATGGCTGAGTTTCATCATGTATATGTTCCCGACTGTTACTGGGTTGTTAAAATATTCCCCAGTCTTGCCATCTATTAGCAAAGTCTTCCCTGTTTCAGGAAGGCCGGCGTTAACTAACTCCGCCTTTACTTCATCAGGACTGGCGCCATCAAAAACGGGAGTCGCAAAATTTTTTCCTAGGACTTCTCCAGCCCAACCAAGCATTGTTTCATAAAGCTGACCTAAATTCATTCTCGATGGCACTCCAAGGGGATTGAGCACTATATCAACTGGTGTTCCGTCTTCCATAAATGGCATGTCCTCCTCAGGAACAATTGTTGCGACAATTCCCTTATTCCCATGTCTGCCAGCCATTTTATCACCAACCGATATTTTTCTTTTTTGTGCAACAAATACTTTTGCAAGCTTTAAAATGCCTGGCTGAAGCTCATCACCGACTCTAAGTTTGAATATTTCTCTTTCTAGCTTTGTTTCTATATTAGACCATTCTTCTCTGAATGACCTCCAAATTGCAGTGATTTTTTTCCATACTCTTTTATCTTCAACCCATGATTCATCTTGAGCAAAACGCTCCATATCAAAGCTATTCAGCCTTTTCAGAGTAAGCTTAGTGGATTTTTTTATGAGTGTCTTACCCGTGGAAACATCCCTTATTCCATTTGATATTTGGTCTTTTAACAACCCAGTCAGCTTCTCATCCCTTGACTTCTTTAACAATGCCTTCTTGTCCATAGATTCTTTTTGGTACAGCAATATTTTTTCTCGCTCTTCTTTTTTTGTTCGCTTTGCTTGCTTCTCAAATAGTTGTGTCTTAATGACAACTCCTTTGATGCCAGGCTCAGCTCTTTTTGAAGCGTCTTTCACCTCACCTGCTTTCTCACCAAAAATTGCTCTGAGCAATTTCTCTTCAGGGGTAGGGTCAGTCTCTCCCTTAGGGGTAACTTTACCGATTAGAATATCACCCTCTGTAACCCTAGCACCCAAGCGTATTATACCATTTTCGTCTAAGTCTTTTGTTGTATCTTCACCAACATTTGGAATTTCTGGTGTTAATTCCTCTTGACCCCTTTTCGTGTCTCTTACCTCAAGTTCAATCTCATTGCAGTGCACGGAGCTGAAAACGTCTTCTTTAACAAGCCTCTCACTGATGACAATTGCATCTTCAAAGTTATAACCTCTCCATGGCATGAATGCTACCTTGATATTGGAGCCCAATGCAAGCTCGCCTTTCTCTGTTGAGGCACCATCTGCTATGACATCCCCTGATTTCAACTCTTGCCCTTCTTTCACGAGAGGCCTTTGGTTGTTAACAGTGTTTTGGTTGTTTCTATGAAATTTTTTGAATTTCACCTCAACAATATTTTCTCCTTCATACAGAGCAAGAGAGTCAATCACATCCTTTCGTTTGATTCTACACTTTTCAGCATCGACATAAACCACTCTACCATTAACAGGAGAAGTGACGGCCGACCTAGAGTCAACTGCAACTTTTCTTTCAATTCCAGTGCCTACAATGGGGGTCTTCGGTTTCATCAGAGGCACTGATTGCCTCTGCATATTAGAGCCCATTAATGCACGATTTGCATCGTCGTGTTCCAAAAACGGGATTAAAGCTGCGGCAACACTTAGTATCTGATTAGGGGAAACCTCAATGTAATCAACCTCTTTTGGATCAATAATTGGAAAATCACCCTTCATTCTAGCCCTAATGCTCTTCTCCTCGATTACCCCTTTATTGCTTAGCCGGGTTGACGCTTGTGCAACGAATACCCTATCTTCATCATCGGCTGATAAATATTCTGTTTTGTTGGTCACAACTGGACCAACTCCATTTTTCTCAACCCTGCGGTAAGGAGACTCAATGAAACCATGGTCATTGACAATGGCAAACATGGCGAGAGATGAAATGAGTCCAATGTTGGGACCCTCAGGAGTTTCAATTGGACATAATCTACCATAATGGGTGTAATGCACATCTCTAACCTCAAATCCTGCACGTTCTCTTGTAAGGCCACCGGGACCAAGTGCAGAAATTCTCCTTTTGTGGGTTATTTCAGCTAGCGGGTTAGTTTGATCGCCAAATTGGCTAAGCTGGGATGTACCAAAAAATGTGTTGATAACAGTCGTAACAACTCGAGAATTGATTAAATCTTGAGGAGTAATGCTCTCAGATTCTCTTAAGTTCATCCTCTCATGAATAGTACGTATCATTCGACTTAGGGCGACGCTAAACTGGTTTGTTAATTGCTCTCCAATTGTTTTAACTCGTCTATTTCCCAAGTGGTCAATATCATCGATTCCCCTATCACCTTTGCGCATGTCAATTAGAAATTGTATGACCTGAATGATATCATCCATTGTCAAAACAGTCTCTTCAACAGGAACCTTCAAATTGAATTGCTGGTTTAGTCTATACCTACCTACCTGACCAAGGTCATATTTTTTAGGACTGAAAAATATCCTCTCTATGAACTTTTGCGCTGTCTCTAGGTTTGGCGGCTCGCTGGAGCGAATTAGCTGGTAAACAACAGCAAGCGCCTCTTCAGTATTGTTTGTGGGATCTTTTTCTATAGTATTAAGCAGCAGCATTGAGTGAAAGTCTTTATTGCCGTCAACTATTTTAACCTCCCTAATTCCAGTTTCAACCAATGAACTTATACTTTCACTACTTAGCTCTGAGCCTCCCTCTAAGAAAATCTCTCCCGTTTTAGTATCAACAATATCTTCTGTTATTGTTGCACCAACATACTGCACAAGGTCATCTTTCTTGGGATGCAGAGATTTTGTAGAGCCAAATGCATTAAAAATATCGGTGTTTGTTGAGAATCCCAAAGCTCTTAGCAACATAGTGACAGGGAATTTCCTTCTTCGGTCTATAATAACAAAAAGACAGTCATTGATATCCGTAGTAAAGTCCACCCATGAGCCCCGCGCTGGGATTATCCTAGCTTGGAATAATTTTGTGCCATTTGGATGAGTAGATTCATCAAAAAATACACCTGGTGATCTTTGCAATTGCGAAACAATGACTCGCTCAGCACCATTTATAATAAAAGTACCCTTTTTGGTCATATACGGAATATTGCCAAAATAAACATCCTGCTCGATGCTTTGAGCATATTCATTTTTATTGTTTTCATCAGTAATATGAAGTGCAAGACGGACTCTAAGCGGGGCAGAATATGTTACTCCTCGGTCCATACACTCGTCCGGAGTATACTTAGGTCTCCCGAGGTAATAGTTTTTATACTCCAAAATATAGTTCCTGTGCGAGTCCTCAATCGGAAATACGTTTTGGAATACCCCTTCCAGCCCAATTGACTTTCGAGCTTCTAATGGCACCCATTCTTGTAGGAATTGTTGATATGCTTTTGTTTGGATAGATAAAAGATCAGGCACGTCTACAAAAGAAGATGTTTTGGAAAATGACGTCCTAGTTAAAAATGGATCATTATTGGCGCTCAAGAAAGCCTCCCATGTTATTTTTTTAAAAAATTATTGTATTTTTGCAGAATATTAGTTTGAGATTATGTTAACTCAACTTCTGCGCCTGCTTCCTCAAGCTGAGTTTTAATCTCATTAGCCTCAGATTCTGAAATACCCTCTTTGAGAGCTTTTGGAGCGGAGTCAACCAGTTCTTTTGCATCTTTTAAACCTAAATCTGTAATGCTTCTCACGGCTTTTATTACGTTAATCTTAGCTTGACCAGCTGATTTCAATACAACATTAAACTCGGTTTTCGATTCAGATCCGGAAGAATCGCCCCCTGCAGGTGCAGCCGCTACAGCTACTGGGGCAGCAGCTGTTACTCCAAACTTTTCTTCTATCTCACCAATTAGTTCTGATAATTCTACCATATTAGATTCTTCTAGATATGTTAAAACGTCCTGCCTTGAAACTGCCATAACTAATACTCCTTATTGTTTAGTCTTTTTTATCTCTCAAATTACCTAACGCACCAACCAATTTTTGCATGGGACTTCTTAGTCCATATAGCAACTTTTGCATTGGGCTGTTTAATTGGCTGACAAACTTGCTCAAGAGCTCATCTTTGCTTGGTAAGTCAGCTAGCTTCTTAAAATCTTTTCCTGGAAACACTTTGCCATCAAACAATATGCCTTTGACATGAGGCAGATCTCTTCCACTAGAAAACTTCTTTATTACTTTTGCGGGCGCCACTGGTTCATCGAATGCAATTGCAAGCGCTGTAGAACCTTTTAAAAACTCTGATATACTGTCAATATTATTTTGAGTTGCGGCGAGCTCGATAAGTGTATTCTTAGCCACTCTATATTCAACGCCTTGTTTAAAAAATTCGCTCCTAAGCTCAGTCATATCACCAACATTGAGCCCATGGTATTCAGTAAAATATACTGCCTTTGCTTTGGCGAATAATTTGGTCAAGTCTTCGAGCTGGTTGATATTTTTTTTACTTGGCATAGTGGCTACCTAATTGTTTGACTATCAATTATAATTGCAGGACCCATGGTAGAAGACATCGATATTTTTTGCAAGTAATCACCCTTTACAGATGAAGGCCTAGCTTTCTGAATGGCATTAAAGATAGCTAAAATGTTTTCATGGATTTGTTGATTTTCAAAAGAGGTTTTTCCGCATGAAACATGAACTATACCAGCGCTTTCTACTCTCAACTCTACCTGGCCAGCCTTTAGGTTTTGAACTGCTTGACCAACATCATTAGTGACAGTTCCACTCTTTGGGTTAGGCATTAGTCCCTTAGGCCCTAAGATTTTACCTAACTTACCAAGCTCGGGCATCAGATCAGGAGTAGCAACGATTTTATCCACTTCAGCCCAACCGTTCTTTATTTTTGTGAGAAACTCTTCATTGCCTACAAAATCTGCGCCAGAATCTAGCGCCTCTTTCTCTTTAGGGCCGGAGGCGAGCACGAGTACAATTACTTCATTCCCAGTGCCATGCGGCAAGGTTGTGGTAAGCCTTATATTCTGGTCAGCCTGTTTGGGATCAACATTTAAATTAAATGCTAAATCAATACTTTCGTCAAACCTAGAATATTTCAACTCTTTGACTAGTGCGATAGCATCATTGAGGCCATAATGAGAAAGACTGTCGTATTTTCCTTCTATTGCTTTAATATTTTTTGTTGACCTCATAATTAGACCTATCCTTTGACCTCAATTCCCATGGAGACACATGTACCTCTTATCATACTGATAGCCTGATCTAACGTATTAGCATTGAGATCCTCCATCTTGATTTTAGCGATAGCTTGTAAATCCTCAATCGAAACTGTACCAACTTTTTCGCGGTTAGGCTCACCAGACCCTTTCTTAACATTTGCAGCCTTTAAAATTAGCCTAGCAGCAGGAGGTGTCTTAGTGACAAATGTAAAACTCCTGTCTGCATATACAGTTATTTCCACAGGGATTAGGTCACCTGTTTTGTCTTGCGTTTCTGCGTTGAATGCCTTGCAAAAATCCATGATATTTACGCCATGCTGCCCTAACGCAGGACCAACAGGGGGGGCAGGATTTGCTTGCCCAGCTTGAATTTGCAATTTAATAAAACCTGTTACTTTTTTAGCCATAATAAATCTCTGGTTTAATTCTCCATTTTCACTTGCAAGTAATCGAGCTCCACAGGAGTTTGCCGTCCAAATATACTAACGAGAACTTTCAATTTCTGTTTGTCGTGATTTACCTCTTGCACAAACCCAGAGAAGTCCATGAATGGACCATCGGTAACCTTAACAGGGTCACCTACTTTGTAAGGTGCAGCCTCCGTTACTCTTAATGGCCCATCGCCTCCTTCAAAATCGCCAAGAAATCGTTGCGCCTCATCTGGCTTTAAAGGCTGCGGCTCTCCTCGAGGACCAACAAAGGCAATTACACCGTTTATGTTTTCAAGTATATATTTAGTCTCTTTATCCATATCAAGCCTTACGAGAAGGTAGCCGGGGAAAAATACCTTCTCTTTAATTTTTTTCTTTCCATCGCGCATCTCTACTATGTTCTCAGAAGGCACTAATATGTCGCTAATTCTATCATCCATCTTAGCGGAGGAGACTTCGTATAAAATATTTTCCTTGATTTTCTTCTCTTTACCAGAGATTACTCTTAAAGTATACCAATTCATATTTACAAGATGTATTCCAAAATTTTAGATAAAAATAAATCAATTAAAAAAAGGAAAACTATCAAAATGAGAGAAAGGGTGAGCACAACATAAGTGGACCCTTTTAATTCGTCCCAGTTTGGCCACGAAACCTTTCCCATTTCAAAGTTCACATCGGAAAAAAACTGATGGACCTTGTTAAACATCTAATTTTCCTAATCTTACACTAAGCATCTTAACTAGAGAATATAATAACAGACAATCATGCAGGAGAGACAGGACTTGAACCTGCAACCTACGGCTTTGGAGGCCGTTGCTCTACCAATTGAGCTACTCTCCTAATACTAAACTAGATTATCTAATTAAAAAATATTCGAAGTTTACTTAGTCTCTTTAAAAAGAACATGCTTTCTCAAAACGGGATCAAATTTTTTAAACTCAATCCTCTCTGGATGATTTTTTTTACTTTTTGTTACAGTGTATCTATATCCTGTGCCTGCAGTGCTCTCCAGTTGGATTATAGCTCTTTTACTATTTCCTGCCATTAATCTACTTCTCTATTCTACAATGTCTGTTACTACACCTGCGCCCACCGTATGACCGCCCTCTCGAATTGCAAATCTTAACTCTTTATCCATTGCAATTGGCGTAATTAACTCTACTTCAAATTCCACATTATCACCGGGCATCACCATTTCCGTACCTCCAGGCAATGTAACAACCCCCGTCACATCTGTCGTGCGAAAATAAAATTGAGGCCTGTATCCATTAAAAAATGGCGTATGACGACCACCTTCTTCTTTTTTCAGCACATAAACACTAGCCTTAAATTTTGTATGAGGTGTTATTGAGCCCGGAGCAGCAAGAACCATACCTCTGCTCAGATCTTCTTTATCTACCCCTCGTAATAGCAACCCTGCGTTGTCACCCGCTTGCCCTTCATCCAAAAGCTTCCTAAACATCTCCACCCCTGTCACCGTTGTTTTTGTATCTGCCCCCATACCCAGGACCGAAATCTCATCACCAACTTTGATAATTCCACGTTCTATACGACCTGTACCAACTGTACCGCGCCCAGTGATCGAAAATACATCTTCTACAGGCATCAAAAAAGGTTTATCCACATCACGCTCAGGTTCTGGAATGAAATTATCGCAAGCATCCATTAATTCAACAATACAACTATTAGCAGACTCATCATTAGGCGTATTCAATGCATTTAACGCAGAGCCTTTCACTATAGGAGTATCATCACCTGGAAACTCATATTCATTAAGAAGATCGCGGAGCTCCATTTCAACCAACTCCAGTAGCTCCTCGTCATCGACCTGATCCACCTTATTCATGAATACAACAATAGAAGGGACGTTAACCTGCTTTGCTAGCAAAACATGCTCTCTAGTTTGCGGCATTGGACCGTCAGCTGCGGAAACAACTAGAACAGCTCCATCCATCTGAGCCGCACCAGTTATCATGTTCTTTATGTAGTCTGCGTGGCCTGGACAGTCTACATGAGCGTAATGACGATTTTCTGTTTCATACTCAACGTGAGCAGTTTGTATAGTGATGCCACGTTCTCGCTCTTCCGGGGCATTATCTATGTTATCAAATGCCATGACCTCGGCTAAACCGCGTGCAGCCTGAACCGTGGTGATTGCCGCGGTCAATGTTGTCTTACCATGATCAACATGGCCAATAGTACCTATGTTGACATGCGGCTTATTTCTTTCGAATTTTTCTTTAGCCATTTCTGTACTCCACTAATTACGAAACTTTGCCATGAACTTTTTCTAATATCTCACTCTCAATGCTTGCAGGGACTTTTTGATAATTTGAGAATTCCATATGGAATACAGCCCTGCCCTGTGTAATAGAACGCAGGTCAGTGACATAGCCAAACATACTACTTAATGGCACTTGGGCTGAGACAACTTGGGCATCTTTGCGCTGATCCATACCCCCGATTTTTCCCCTTCTAGAGTTTAAATCTCCCATAACATCACCTAGGTACTCATCAGGGACAATGACTTCAACACTCATTATAGGCTCCATTAATTTGGGAGTCGCTTTTTTACACCCCTCTTGTATAGCCATGGAGCCTGCTATTTTAAAAGCCATTTCAGAAGAATCAACATCATGGTAGCTACCAAAAATAAGTTCAACCCTAACATCTTCAATAGGGTAACCTGCGATTATACCATTTTTTAATGCTTCCTGCATACCCTTGTCCACTGAGGGTATATATTCTTTGGGGATAACACCACCTACGATTTTATTTTCGAAATGGTAGCCTTTACCAGAATCATTGGGCTCAACATTTATGACAACGTGCCCATACTGACCTCTACCACCAGACTGCCTTGCAAACTTAACATCCACACCCTCAACCCTCTTGGTTATAGCTTCACGGTATGCCACCATTGGCTTGCCAATATTTGCCTGGACCTTAAACTCCCTTAGCAATCTATCAATTAGAATCTCTAAATGCAACTCACCCATCCCCGAGATAATTGTTTGTCCAGTTTCTTCGTCTGTTTTTACCTTAAATGTAGGGTCCTCCTCACCCAATTTTTGCAATCCAATTGAAAGCGAATCTTGGTCCCCTTTACTCACTGGCTCAACAGATACTGCAACAACAGGCTCAGGGAAATCCATTGACTCCAAGATAATTTGACTTTTTTCGTCACACAACGTGTGTCCAGTTTTGACATTCTTCAAACCTACAGCAGCTACAATTTCTCCTGTAGATACAGAGTCTCTTTCTTCTCTTTTATTCGAATGCATTAAAAGTATACGACTGATCCTTTCCCTTTTGCCAGAAGATGGATTAAAAACGTACGAACCTGCGTTCAACCTTCCTGAATAAACCCTCATATACGTTAACTTGCCAACATATGGATCGGTCATTATCTTAAAAGCCAGAGCGCTGAATGGCTCATCGTCGCTTGGCTCTCTAACTATTTGTCTGTCAGAATCTTTTGCGTCGACACCACTAATTGAACTAACATCTTTAGGTGATGGCAAAAGATCTACTATAGCGTCTAAAAGTCTCTGAACACCTTTATTTTTGAACGCGGAACCACATAGAGTAGGAACAAATGTGTTGTCAAGACAGCCTTTTCTAACTGCGTTTTTAATGTCTTCTGCCGATATTTCTTCATCATTTAGGTATTTCTCCATAAGATGCTCATCATAAGTAGCTGTTTCCTCAATGAGGTGATGTCTCCATTTTTCGGCTTCGGATTTCATATCGTCAGGTATTTCGCCATATTCAAATCTAGAGCCCATTGTGCTCTCATTATACAATATAGATTTCATCTCGATTAAGTCGATTATTCCCGTGAACATTTCACCGCTTCCTATTGGAATTACCAAAGGTAAAGGGTTGGTGCCAAGGCGTTTTTTGATCATTTCTACAACATTGAAAAAATCTCCTCCCACACGGTCCATTTTATTTACAAATGCTAAACGAGGAACATTATACTTATCAGCCTGCCTCCAAACGGTTTCACTCTGAGGTTCAACTCCACCGACGGCACAAAAAACACCTACTGCACCATCTAGAACCCTCAGAGACCTCTCAACTTCAACAGTAAAATCTACATGTCCAGGCGTGTCAATTATGTTAATACGATGATCTGACCACATACAGGTTGTCGCAGCAGAAGTTATTGTTATACCACGCTCTT
>FUFK010067513.1_pt1 | contig 13367 bp, 19 predicted proteins | sample 1021851 | NCBI WGS metagenome assembly FUFK01 (sample SAMEA51879418, study PRJEB19060) | metagenome | reverse complement strand
GATGTTTGAATCCACATTTGTGCAGGCCAGTTGTTATGTGTTTCTAACCACTGTTGACCTACTGCTTCGTCTTCAACACCATCAGCATTTAACATCTTATCATTATCCATAGTTAACACTTGAATAACTTTTCCATTCATTCCTANTTTTGCAAAATGTGCCATAATGTTTCTCCTTATATATTAAAATTAATTACCATTCAACTATTGAAATTTATACCTTATTATTACTATACCTGAACCTCCTGTTCCAGCACCAGAGTTTGCTCCTCCAGGTGATGATACACCAGCTCCTCCGCCACCACCACCAGTATTAGCAGTTCCATTAGCTGCATCGCCTGGATAATTTCCACCAGCTCCTCCGCCACCAGGTCCACCAGGTCCTGATGTTCCTCTACCTGATCCACCACCACCACCAGCATAAGTTACAGGTGATGCAGTAATTTCTGTTGTTGCACCACATCCACCAGATCCTGGATTATTAGGAGTTCCTCTATTACCTGTATTAGTTGCTCCACCGCCTCCACCACCACCATAAGTAGGAGCACTTCCAGTATTACCACCATTATTTCCTTGAGGTGGACTTACAGGGGGAGTATTACCNNNTNCACCANNNTGNGGTCCNCCAGGTCCATATCCAGATCCACCACCAGATCCACCTGCNNNACCTNNANTATTTAAAGGTCCTCCAGCTCCACCACCTGNACTTGTTATTGNACTAAAAATTGAATTATTACNNCCACCTNCACCAACAGTTATTGGAAAACCTGAAGCTGTTAATGTTAGTCCTGCTGGTGCTACTAATGGAGAGGCTGTATAAGATGGAGTTATATCTCTACCTTCTCTAAACCCTCCAGCTCCACCNCCTGCAAAAGCTCCATTACCTCCACCTGCAACAACTAAATAAGAAGCTGTAGATGGACCACCTGCTGCGACTGTAGGACCATTACCAATTTGAGAAACACAAAATGTTCCAGGTCCTGTAAATGTATGAATTTTGTAATCACCTGATGTTGTTATTGTTCCACCAGTAGCCACTGTAAATAATGGTTGTGGCGCATCACTTTGCGCACCTTCTTGAGTTACTAACCATCCTTTTGTTGAATCTACATATACTAAAGTTACAGATGTTCCTTCTGTTGATAATATTGCATCTTGAGCAAGTCCTCCAATATTAGATCCACCTCTACCTATTGTTAAAGCATTTGTATCAAAAGTATTTCCATAATCTTTTACAGCTACTATATTTCCTGCACTAGGAGATGAAGGTAAATTCATTGTAAATGCTCCACCTGATGTATTACAGAAATATCCTTCACCATTAACTGCTGTAAAAGTTGATGTTTTAATATCTCCTGTTTGCCAGTCTACAGTTCCGGTTCTTCCAAATCCTGATTGTGCTGCTCCACTTGCAAGTGATACTGTATCTCCTGAAGCACCTAATGTGATAGTTGTTCCTGATTGAGAAATTATTACTCCACCATCCGCAGCTTTTAACGAATCAGATTTTAAATCACCAGAAACTAAAATACTATCTCCACTATCTCCTAATGTGGTTGTACCACAATTTGTTCNTGGNNTNATTTTATTTACTTTTACTTCACTCATTATTGATATTTATACCTTATTACTACTATACCTGAACCTCCAGCTAGAGAAAGTGTTGATGCAGAAGCTCCACCGCCACCACCAGTATTTGCTGTTCCTGCTCCTCCACTAGATCCTGGAACTGTAGGCGAATGTGCACCTGCTCCTCCACCACCTATACCACCGCAACCACCATGACCTGGAGGTTCTCCTCTTCCACCTCCACCACCTGAAAAATATTGTACGCAAGATGAACACTGACCATTAGAAGCACCAAAACCTACAACACCAGCACCAGCTCCACCATCACCGCCAGGTTGTCCACTATAATTACCTCCACTTGCCATAGCTCCACCGCCACCACCGGCTCCTGGATAAGGCCCACTTCCTCCTCTGTTACCTGATCCACCACCAGGGTTACCTTGTGGGGGAGAAACTGGAGGACTATTACCACTTCCACCACATGGATTGCCACTATGTTCAGACATTCCTCCTCCTCCACCGGATCCACCAGAACTACCATTACTTCCAGTTGGTGAAATATATCTACCACCGCCACCACCGCCCGCTGATGAAATTGTGCTAAAAGTTGAAGTATTACCAGGATTACCTTGTTGATAAGGTGGATTACAATTAGGGTTTCCTGCTCCACCGCCTCCAACGGCTATTGGATAACTTGTAGCTGTAACTGTTATACCTGCTGGTGCATTTAAAGGAGCACCAGGTTTACCACTTTGAGGATTAGTGCTTGGATTAGCATAAAATCTAAAACCTCCAGCTCCTCCACCACCTCCATATCCTCCACCGCCTGCTCCACCAGCTGCTACTAAATAATCTACTACATTTCTTGTTGGTCCACATACTCCTGCTACACTACAAACTGTAAATGTACCAGGTCCAGTGAACGTATGAATTTTATAATCACCTGAAGTTGTTATAGTTCCACCAGTAGCACTCATATATTGTATAACACCTACTTCTGTATCTTCTGCATTTTGGACATTAATCCATCCTTCTGTTGAATCTACATAAACAAAAGTCGCTGCTTGACCATCAACATTTAATACAGCATCGGATGCTATACCACCTATTTTTTCTGAACCATTTGGACTTACTGTTAAATTGTTTGAATTAAAAGTTCTTGTGTAATCTGAAACTGCAACAATTGCACCTGCTGATCCAGCAGGTAAATTTACTGTAAAAGCTCCACCACTTGTATTACAAAAATATCCTTCACCACTTGTTGCTGTAAAAGTTGCAGTTTTAATTGAGCTAGTTTGCCAATCTACTGAACCCTCTCTACCAAAACCTGTTTGCGATGCACCTGACGCTAAAGTAATTGTATCACCAGAAGCACCTAAAGTAATTGTTGTGCCTGATTGACTTATTAAATTACCACCATCAGACGCTTGTAAATTATTTCCTGCACTTCTAATATTATCAGAACCAGCACCTATAGTAACTGTTGTTCCACACTTATTAATTACATTAGTGCCTGGTTGATTTTGTACGTTGTCTACTTTTATTGTTGATGCCATAATCTATTTTACCATATTTTATTGATATTTATACCTTATTATAACTATACCAGAGCCTCCATTTGCACCACCTATTGTTCCTGGAGCTCCAGGAGCATTTCCAGAACCTCCACCACCGCCGCCTGTATTTGTTCCTCCAGCTGTTGCTGCTGGTCCACTGGCGTCACCACAAGTTCCACCATTTCCTCCACCACCAGCTCCACCTTGTCCTGCCGGTGTTGGTCCTAAAGGTCCTTGTCTTAAATTTCCACCGCCGCCACCTCCAGCATAAGCTGTAGGTGATCCTGAAATACTTGTTGTTGCACCAGCACCACCAGGAGCGACTGTAGGTAAACCAGGACCCATATCTGCTCCTGCAGCAGTAGCTCCACCGCCACCTCCACCGCCAATATTTGAATTACCTGGAGGAGAGTTATAAGTTGTGTATCCTGTTCCGCCTGGATTTCCTTGAGAAGGAGTTGTAGGAGGTGTGTTTCCTGCTCCTGCACATCCAGGTCCGTTGTAATATGTTCCTGTTCCTGTAAAAGGGCCTGGACCACCACCACTTCCTGATCCTCCTGAATAACCATAAGCTGAAGCACAAGTTGTAGTGTGACTTGATCCTTTACCACCACCAGCTCCAGTAATCCCTCCAAAACTTGAATCTCCACCTTGTGTTGCAACTCTAGCACCAGGTCCAGGTTGTAATGTTCCTAAACCACCGGCACCTACTACTATTGGATATGCTTGCGCTGTTACTGTTACTCTATTAGGAGCACTTGGATAACCGTCTAGTGGACTTGCTGTGTACGGTGTTGTAGGAGATTTAACTTCTCTAAACCCTCCAGCTCCACCTCCACCATTTGAAGTTCCACATCCAGATCCTCCACCGCCACCACCACCAACGATCATATATGAAACTACATTTTCTGCCGCTGTGCAAGAGGCCTTACTTACTGTAAAAGTTCCAGGCCCTGTAAATGTATGAATTTTGTCATTTCCACAGGTAGTAACTGTTCCACCAGATGCAATTATAAATGCGTTACCTGTGGCATTAGAAGTTGAATCCATTGTATTTTTCCAACCTTCAGTATCATCAACATAAACAAAAGTTACTGATTGACCTTCAGTTGATAAAGCAAGTTGTGCTGCAACTCCACCAATTTTTTCTGAACCATTTGGTGCTATAGTTAAATTATTTGTTTGAAAAGTATTTGTGTAATCTACAACTGATACAATGTTCCCAGCAGTTCCTGCAGGTAAGTTCATCGTAAATGCTCCACCTGAAGTGTTTGCAAAATATCCTTCGCCACTTACTGCTGTAAATGTAGCTGTTTTTATACTTGATGTCTGCCAATCAACAGTTCCTGTTCTACCGAAACCTGATTGAGTTGCTCCTGAAGCTAGTGAAACTGTTCCACCACAACGACCTAAAGTTACTGTCGTTGCATCTACAGTTACAGTTTTACTTGCTCCACCACCAACTGTTAAAGTTGAGCCNCATTGTTGTTGAATNTTATCTACTTCTACTCTACTCATTAAACTATTACCACCGTTCCTGTTATAATAACTGTACCAGGTAAAGTAATAGGTCCTGCAAGAACTCCATTCTCTACAGTTTGAGTCCCATCAATCGTTGCCGCTTGATTAGGTATAAATTCATTAGGGCCATATTGCCCTCCAATATATTGGATTCCATTTATTGTCGCCGTCATAATCTCTCCTATGAACTAATAGTATCAATGTATGAACAAACAACATCTAGTGAACTTGCCGTATCACTAACTGCTTCTAATACATCACCATTAGCTAAAACAATCTTTGCTCCTCCTTGGATCAATTCGATAGCTGAATTAGGTGGAATTACAACTCCTTTNGCTANAAAGTANTCNGCTCCGCCTTTTGCAATTTTAATATCAACTGTAATCGTTGAAGTTAAAATATTACAGCATCTAATACCTATTACTGCATCATAATCTCCTGCAGTTAAGATAGTAGTATCACTTGTTCCAATTGTTCTTACTAGACTGTTTCTAAAATCTTGTGCCATATTTATTTCCTATAATGCAACCGCCATTGCTAATGCAAAACCTGCGCTTGCTGCTCCTACTGGATTACCAGACGAATCTAGGTAAACCGATTTACTTGCAGGCATTGTACAAAAAACATCTTTAGTGCCTGCGCTAAAACTTATTTTTGAAGTGTTACCTGAAGAATTACTTAATACTGTATCTCTTGAAAGAGTATCAGGTGTTGCATCCGTTACTGTACCAATACCAACTTCCCATTCTGCCGTTCCTTGGTTATGAATGGTATAATAAGTTGTATTACCAGTCGCAATTCCTGCAACAAAAGTTACAAAACCACTTTCAGCACCGGCAAGATTTAACGTGCCTGTACCTGTAGTTGTACTAGTTTCTTTTACTCTGTCATTTAATACTAAAGCCATTTTTNAACTCTCCTATTAACTCATACTTATGATAGCATCAGTTGGTGTTGATGGATCAGGCATAGTAANTTTAAATGTACCATTNGTACAAGTTTTACTTCCGCCAAAATCTAAAACGACAACTAATTTATCAGAATCCGAACTATTGTATATTGCTCCAAATGCAGCTGTAAAAGTTGCAGATGACCATGTTGAATCAGCAAAATCTACATATGCAACCGCAGACGATGTTGTAACTGATTGACTTCCTAAAGTGTTTCCACCTGTAGAATATCCTGTACCAGAAGTTCCAACTTGGTTAGCTGCTCCTGAAGAATATGCAGTGCTCGCAGTCGTGTATGGGTTTGCTGTATACAATGCTAGTTTATAGGTATCTCCACCTGAAGCAAAATTATGATTTCCAGATAAAAGTTCATTCCTAAAACTAAAAGGTATTACGTTTGCCATATTTTATATCTCCTTAATAAGTAGATGGTGATTCAGATTTAAGGGGAATACGAATAACACCATCTTGATATTCGCTTCTGCGTCTNCGACCNNNTTGTTCAGNCTCGCGTACGTTTGTAAAGCTTCATTATAAGCTTTATCNTAGTATTGTAACATATCTNNNGGNCCTTTCAAGTATCCATATGCATTTACNAAACATGCATACANAAGNACNTCTGGATATTTATTAGACAAATAAGTCCCTGTAGTNGACTTAGTTGAATCNGTTAANCTTANAGGATTTTTATTNTAAGCCAAAGTAATNTCATAAGCTGCATTAGGNGTAGGGGCTACAACCCAGTAATTTTCGTCCCAATTAGCGTAATATTTAGGTAAAGTACTAGAAGAAGTACTTGGTGTATCATAATAAGTAGCTATAAAACTAGGGTCTCTTTGTTCTAAATAGACCTGTTTATTAGAGCTATCTTTTAATTGAATATATCTAATAGTTCTAAGGTCAGATGGAATAGTCACATATCTATTTCCAATAACCATAGTTGATGTTGCATAGTGCCTTTCTAAGTCTGCATCTACTGCTCTATAAATTCTGTTTTCAGCATTTGTAATAAATTTATTTATTACAGCTGTTGTAAAAACATTACTTCCAACTTCAGTATAGTTCTGAATATCAGTTTGTAAATTTGCTAGTGTGTATGTTAATCCTGCTGGCATATTATTGTGGTCCTATCGTTTTTAAAGTTACTGGTCCTGAAGATACATTATAACCACCTCCACGAATTTGTCCAGCAGTTGCATTAGTGTCTGCACTAAAATAATAATTATTTGCTGGTGTTATTAATAATCTTACTGTGGCACCAGTATTGTGAGTAGCAGCTGTAGATCCAAATGCACCTCGTGTTACTCCTGTTAAAGTGTTTCCATCATAACCAGTATAACTAATAATTTCTGTTCCCACTAATGCACCATAAGTTGGAGTACCTGTTGGATTTGCAATTGTAGGTTCATAAGATGCTGTTGTAACTCCATTAAATCCAGTTACGCTTGTTAAAACAACTGTCGTTGTAGAAGCGTCTAATGCTCCATTTAAAGTTGTTGTAGTAGAAGTGTATTTGCCAGGAATAACTGTATAACCCGCAGCTTTACAAATAGTTGCGCCAGTAATCCCATCTACATTTGCAATATTAGAAAAACCTACTACAGGATTTCCGGCAACTGGTCCATCATCACCTATAGTATCTGGTGTACCAGTACCAGGTGAAGTAGTAGGAGCTCCTCTAAATCTCACAGTGTCTCCATAATTTCTTTGATGATTAAGAGAGCTTACGTTTATAATTGGTGAAGCTGCAGCAAAAGTTTTTAAAGGATTAAAATCTAAAAATCTTAATGTATCAGGTGGTGGTTGTTGTGGTCTTGTTTTAGGTAAAGCAGTTGGATCTGCAGCACTTGGTTTAGGATCTAATTGTGGTTGTTTAGATTCGAATTCAGAAAAATGTACAAACAATCCATTCCATTGAGTAACCATTTCATTCCATGGAAATGCTTGGCCACTAATGTCAGAGATTGCTAGTGCGAATTTTCCTTTTGCAAATCTTGCCATAATTAAACACTTGGATAGTAAGTTTTAGGTGTAACAAAAGTACTATTACTTGAACCATCCGCTGCCTCCGCTCTTAATAATTCATCTTCATAAAGAAGTTTTAAATTTTGTGTTCTATCTGGTGCATACTTTAGGCTTAAATAATAAGCTAATCCTGCACACATACATGGAATGTAATAATATGGAACGTCCGCTGCATTTGTATATGCGCCAACGTCATCAATTCTTTTCATGTAATAAAATTGAACTCTGTCTCCAGCTTGGCTCGATCCTGGAGTTGTGTATAAAGTAATTGTAACTTTATCTATAAATCTTTGAACCCAGTATTGAGAAGGTTGTCCCTGAGCTAATTTATTAGAAAGAGCTGAATAAGTTGATCTTGAAATTTTTGTTAAAGGACTATCTGATTGACTTGTTGTACCTGCATTACTTCTATAAGAAGCTTCAAAAACATCGTCCACTCCGTATAAAGCATATCCTCCACTATCTAATAGAGTAGAAGTTCCATCTCCAGAAGATCTATAACCAATGTATTCTTTTGTACCAGCTACTAAAGTTAAATAACCATCACCTATTTCCCATAGGTGCACACCTCTATTAGCCCATTCTTGAAAAAGAATATTTAAAGATCTTCGCGCAGTTTTAAGCTGGTAACCAGCCACTCCACGAATTCCAATTCTTTCGAAAGCTTCTTCTACAATATCATCAATTGCAAAAGTTTTTCCGAAAGTAAATGTTCCGGAAGTAGTATTCGCCATTTATTCTCCTAACCGTAAAAGAATGTAACTTCGTCAATAGTTGTCAAAGTGCATTTTCCACTTGTTCCACAACGAAGACCAGTTCCAGGAAACTGCATGTATACAGTTCCAGTCCCTGAAGCAATCGTGCATATAGTAGTACTATCATCTTTAATAGCTATAGTTCCTGCACCTGCACTTCCGTTATAGTAAAGTCCAAGTATTCTACATGGACCAGCAAAAATAGTGCTAGTTCCAGTTGAAGAGACGTTCGTACTTTTTATATCTACTGGGTATGTACTCATAATTTTATTTTCTCCTATTAAAAGTGAGCTCCCGAAGGAGCTCACGTTAATTAACTATTAAGACTCTTTAGCCCATGTACCTTGACATGCCACTACTTGCCATGCCACAGTTCCGTCCAAAGATGCTAATGTAACAAAGTCCCCAACTTTAGATGTAGNTTTAGTATTAATTAAATCTTTATCATCTGTAGATGATCCAGCATAAGTAATACCATCACTAGCATTAGGGCTTATTGTTAATGTGTTGCTTCCGTCTTCAGCAGTATTTACGAATGTAAATGTATTTCCTATCGCAATAGCGGGTAGGGTGAAAACAGTACCGTCAGTTTTAGATGTAAATGTTTTTCCTGAGTCAGTAGTCGCGACTACAGTATAATTAGATTCTTTTGCTTCAATGTTGAATCCAGTTACACCAGCTTCGTTTTTCTTACCAACTAAAACAGGTCCTCTAAACAATGTTGTTGCCATGATTATAATCCTCCTAGTTTTCCGAATACTGTCTCTAGGCCGTCGACTATACGCGTCAGTATTCTATTTAATAATTGTATAGTGATTAAATTATATATTAGATTTTAGTAGAGTGCAAGAGATCCTACAGGAAATGTACGATTTCAGCGATTTGGCTTTTATTTAAGTAGCCAAAGAAACTTGTGGAGCGGCATTTCTGATTGCGTTCTCTCGATCAGCAATCTTATTTTCTTCAAGTTTGATCTCAGTGATGACTTCTTTAATTTTGTCATCAATTCTGACCATATCCAGAGTATATTTACCAAATTGCTCATACTCCAGNTGCCACCTCAACTCCAAGGACCTCTTTTGTTTGTANAGGTCTTGTATCATTTATAACCTCCTCATAGGTTATTCTTCTAGTTCTTGGATCCATCATTTCTCCAAGATATTCCCATTTTATACTCTTTTCTCCCAATTTGTCAACTATTGCATTTTCAATAGATTCAACGCTATCTTCCGCTAAAATTTCAAATTTAGCGTGATATCCGTAAGCAGAAATTTGTACTAGGAATTTTTTCATATATTCACCCTTATAAATAAAAAAGGGGCCGTTTTGAGGCGGCCCCTTAATTTGGTTAACTATTAAGCACCCTCGCAACCAAAGATACCTCTAGGGTCTGATACTCCAAACGAGTATCTTTCTCTAGCTTTGTATCTAACGTTACCAGTATTGAAATCACCTTCCATTTTAGTTTGGATAGGTAGTCTTTCAAAGTACTTCATACCATTAGGCACGTCTGTCATGATGTACCAAGAATCAGTATCTGTTAGATAGTGATTTACTCTGTAACCTTCAGGAATCATTCCCATAGATCTTAGAGCATTAACATCATTGTCAGCTGTACCAACTCTACCTTGAGATTTCATCAATCTCTCAGCATTGAATTGGTTCTCAGAAGGAACAATCATTTTCATTCCTCTTGCTGCGATTTTAAGACCTCTCTCATCTGTCATACCAGCAATGTCAATCATTGCTTGTTCTAACGATGTTTCGTTAAGGTCTGCCTGTGTAGTTAATGTGTTTTGGAAAGAACCAGCGATCGTTGGGTGTGCTGTGTTGAACAAAGAAACACCATCACCAGAATCATAGTTGTCTGTAGTAGGCAACCCTTGATTTAGTGGGTTAGCTGCTTTGATCTGTTTAGCATTTGCCATAGATCTCGCTAGTGCTTTTGTATATCTAGACGAAAGTCTATCATACAAGTTATCTTCCATTGCTTCTTCAGTTAAAGCAAATGCAAGAGCCACAGTTTCGTTAGTGTATCTTGCAGTGAATGTTTCTTGTGCATTGTCGTATGCAACTGCTGAACCCTCAGGTTTAACATATGCATTAGCAAAGCCAGATAACATTACTTCTTCTTCAAAAGCTCTGTCAGAAGACTCAGTAGTATAAATTTCTTTATGCTCCTGGTCATATCTTTTATACTCAAGGCCGAACAAGGCGTTTAAACCTGGCTCAAGCTCTTTTACGAGTTGTTGTCGTGATATCGCCATAATTTATCTCCTTATTACGCTGCCCCGGCGCTTCCAGATCCTAATAAGTGCTCGTTCACCATTACACGCCAGTTGACGTTTGCTGATGATAGATCACTGTTTTCAGGGTCTCTTGAAACTCCGATTATTTTAAATTGCCCAGTAGTTCCTAACGTACCATCGTCAAGTTCCATTGAGCTTACTCCGTTCAAAGTTGAACCACTTGTACCTACTAAATCAGCACATTTGAATACGTCAGCTTGCGCTGAAGCACCCGCATTGTCTGATTGGATTTCGTACATTTGTGATGGACTGTCATACACAAATGCTTCAACCGTTCCACTGTTAGGTGGAGTGATTGATCCAGGGTAGTAGTTTTTGAACGTAGGTTTTAATGTAGTTGGATCATTGTAGAAACATCCCCAGAATGCTCCTAAGTTAAGAACTAGACCAGCTGTTTGTAAGTCTACATATCCAGTACCTGTAGCAGGCGAACCTACTAAAGAACCTTGGTATATAACACTCGCATCACCNGCTGCTATCTCATAAGAACTCATTCCAGTGGAATCATCTTGCTGACCAACTGTCTTTAACGGTCTAAGACCGAAAGCGGCATCTTGATTAGCCATATTATTTTCCTCCGTATGTGACCTGTCCTTGCGGACCTCCAGTCACGGTTAATTTAAATTCTCGTTGATAGTAATTGTTAAAAAACTTTTACTTACCACCGAAAGATTTGCTAGAGCGGCTATCATAACTGATAGGCATGCTCGGGTGCTGTTCCTTCAGCAGATCGTTTTTGACAGCATCATCACGTTCCTTAGCTCTATCGCTATAGTACTTTTGACGTGCTTCGGCGACCTCATTCGGTATCCTTGCCAGCAAAAGGCCTCCAACTCCGATCACTCCCTTATGTTTGCCGTCTTCTACGACTGGGTATCCTGAATTTTTATACTCTGAAGCCATTACTAATTCGTATCCTGATCTTAATTTACCAGCGATGTTCTTAGTATCGTCAAAGCCCAAACTTTCAGCTCTTACCCATCTGTGTCGAAATCCATCCGGCGCAGGTGGTGCATCTAAAGATGAGGGTGGAGTCCATTCCACGGGACGCTTAGTAGCTTCCCTTGTCTCGGACGCGCGTGAGTCTTTTTTTACTTCCTCTGTAACTTTTGTTTCAGTTTTAGATTTAGTCATATGCATTACTCCTCTACGTTTAATTGTTTAGCATATTCTTCAAGTGGCACATTCAATTTTTTAGCAATTGCTACCTGTGATGATGTGAGTTTCACAGTTTTGCGACCAGTACCTCTTTTNACGTTTCGCGTAGCCGAAGCTACAGTTTGTGTCGGTTTAGTCGATTGTTCTGTAGTATTACCAAATTTATGCGGAAATTCAAGTTTTATTCTTCTATCTAATTCCACATAATATTCNTCAGATTGTGGGTCATAACCTTCCTCTTCCACCAATGTTTTATGCATATCAAACGCTGTATAAGTCATAGCGCTATCCTTACCAAACCAGGCATTTTTAGATGCCCATTCAGTTGCTTTTGCATCTGGAACTGGTTGTTGAGGGGTCCCTTGTTGAATATTGGGTTGTTGTTTAATAAATTCACTCTTCTCTTTAGNTTTAGCTTCTTGATTAAGTTTCATTTCAGCTAATCTTGCTTCTTCATAACCTAGTTTAGCGATTTCTCTTTGAGCATCTACTTCTTCAGTTATGTTACCTGCTTCTCTGGCTGTAGTTAATTTAGCCTTTGCAGCATCAAGACTTGAAGTAAGTCTTTTTTCCATTTCAGATACATAACCTGTATCTAATTTGGTTAATCGGCTTTCTAAAGATTTTTTATCTTTTAAAACTGATTGTGCATATTTCGTTGCCTCATCCCTTTGACGTTCAGATTCACGCATACGCTTAGTAAGTTTAGCGATTCGTTTTTTAACTCCTTCACTATACTCATCTAATTCTTTTTCTTGTTTGGGTGTTTCTTCTGTAGCTGTTTCTTGTTTTGGTTGCTCTTGAATAAGCTCTTTGGGAGCTTCTTCTTTTTTAGGTTCGTCTTTTACTTCGACTTCACCTTCCGGTTTTTGTTCAGGAACATCAACATTTTGTGCTCCTTCTTTAACCGGCTCTTCTGGTAAAGTAACTTCTGCTCCCGGACCATCAGTTGGGATGTCTATTACCTTATCTTCTTTTTCTACGTTTGGCATAAGTTTCTCCTATGTTTAATATTCATGCAAGATATCTTCTGGATTCTTGATTGTTGCTAAAACTTCATCGTCGTTTAGCAAACGAACTTCGCCACCTTCTATTTTTATTCTAGAGCCTGCATAACGCGCAAACATTACCCAGTCTCCAACTTTGCACCAAGGCCCATCTGGAAATCTTTTTTTATCTCCATATGCATCTGGCCCTACTGCTAAGACGTTTCCACATTGTGAAGCTACTTGTTGTTTTTCTAAAGTAGATTCGCCTAAGTAAATACCACCTTTAGTTTTATCATTCATTTTAAATGGTAAAATTAAAAGTCTCCAACCTGTAGGCTGTGGTAATTTTGTTGTTTCGTTTGTAACTTTTTTGGTTTTCTTTACACCAATTAGATCATTTTTTGGTGTTAATATCGATGACTGTTCCTGACTCATTTTCTTCTGGCTCCTTATTTGTTAGCAGGGTAGAGATTTCCTGTAAAATTGTTTCGTATGCACGAAGTTGTCCTACCATATATTGATATTTTTCGTGATTG
>FUFK010038622.1_pt1 | contig 13367 bp, 11 predicted proteins | sample 1021851 | NCBI WGS metagenome assembly FUFK01 (sample SAMEA51879418, study PRJEB19060) | metagenome | reverse complement strand
ATTNAAATCATCNAAAAAGCTTAATTTAAATTCCTAACTAATATCTAAAAGAGTCAAAATTTATAAAGTTTGAAGACATCTACGATCTACAAACTCTCGGCAGTACTATGCCTTTTTGGTTGCTTCGCGGTAATAGCAGCAGATATTATTGGCATCATTCTTCACGAAGAGCACAATCCTTTTAAGAACACCATAAGTATGCTGGCCATTGGCAAATATGGCTGGATACAGGATCTGGGTTTGGACTTTCTTGCGATGGGCTATGTTGCACTGGCAATCGGACTTTTCACCTGGAAAAAGAATAATGCAAGGTGGTTGATCGGTCTGGCGGTTCTGGTTGTTTTTGGTGCAGACCTGGTATTGATCGCAGAACATAATCAATATGCGGGACGTCCCGGAGAAAAGATCCATCGGAAACTGGTCTATATTCTTACCGGCCTATTTTTGATTCTTCATATTCTNGTNTNTCCNTATNTAAAATNCTTAAAACCTTTTCTNNAAAAGTTCACGATATGGGTTGGAGNATTATGGCTCNTNCTGGCGCCACTTTTGCCATTNATGCCNGATNATATNAANGGAGCNTACGAGCGATTTATTTGTAGCCTNCTGGTGATCTGGCCTGCAGTGGTTTCCTATTATTTATGGAAGTCNGCTAATTTAGAAANTGCGANTNNCGAGTANTTTAAATTGNAGCNAATTCANGTGAACNNGNATTTTANTCCNCTANAGNTTCNTTANTTTTTAANTATTNTNAAATTTCTGCTCTGGAATANGTCATTCTGAAGCTTCCTGCNGAATANGGAGCNATCTCATAAGCATTATAATGCAANACGATCTTCCCNGGATANATCNCNATATTNGCCGGAAGGTGGAACTTTTCATTNTCAAAAAAGAANCCNGTGTTATTAATGCTCGCACCTTTAGGAATGTTCTGTTTAACGCGAAAATCCTGCTCTGCTTTTTCGGTAAATTCCGAAGAAAAGAGGTCTTCCACGACTATTAATTTACCGGTTTCAGCATCGAAATTGAGGTAACTCACACTATTATAACCATGTGCTCCACCGGTAAACATATCTGTAGTAAATTCCATGGAAACCAGCTCTTCGTTCTGCTGAATTACTTTTCCAAGAATCGTGGCTTCCCACGGAAGTTCGTAATCGGGAAAGTCGGTCGCAGTTCTTTCATAATTCTGTAAAAATTGATCTACTAGTTTCCGGGGAGATTGTATGCTAGCGGACTCTGTGAAATCCACCGTGTTCTGGAGGAAGCTTTCAACTTCTAGATTGATCCTTTTCGAAATCTTTCCAGTATTTTTTGCGACCGGGTAGCTGAGACTTATAAAAGTGCAATCGCCATTTTCAGGATCACAATCTTTATAACTGTTCTCAACGGTTCCCTGCTTAAATTCCAGGATCTCTATTTCCTTTTTCTTCTCTTCATCTGCACAGGAGAATAGAATAAGGATCATTAAAGCTGGAAGGATTGCTTTTTTCAAGGCTATAAGGTGTTAAATTAGAGGATAAAGGTAAATTGAATTTTGTGAATGCTCTACGAGCTGATTACATTTGTTTACTACGATTTTCATGCATTGGAAGGCTAATGTTCGAGAGCGAACTCAAGCCCTTCTCATAATTAAAATACCGCTAATTTGAAGTTCAATACCAAGACTATACATGGAGGACAGGACAATGTTGATCCAGCTTATGGATCTGTCATGCCACCTATCTACCAAACCACGACCTATTCCCAAAGTTCACCCGGTGTACATCAGGGCTATGAATACTCCCGAAGTGCAAACCCAACCAGAACCGCACTGGAGAAATCACTCGCCAGTCTTGAAAATGGTGAATATGGATTGGCATTTGGTTCCGGGCTTGCAGCGATAGATGCAGTACTTAAATTGTTTAAACCAGGCGATGAGATCATTTCCACAAATGATCTTTACGGGGGTTCCTACCGCTTATTTACAAAGATTTTTGAAGGTCTTGGAATCAAATTCAAATTTGTGGGAATGCAAGCTGCAGGAGATATTGAGCAGCATATCAATGAAAAAACAAAGCTCATCTGGGTAGAAACTCCTACCAATCCAATGATGAACATTATTGATATCGCGGCAGTTTCAAAAGTTGCGAAGCAGCACGAACTGCTTTTAGCTGTTGATAATACGTTTGCCACGCCTTATTTGCAAAGGCCTTTGGAACTCGGAGCCGATATCGTAATGCACAGTGCTACCAAATATCTGGGAGGTCACAGTGATGTAGTGATGGGTGGGTTGGTTGTAAAGGACAAGGAACTCGCCAGTAAACTCTATTTCATCCAGAATGCGAGTGGTGCGATTTGTGGTCCACAGGATAGTTTCCTTGTTTTGCGAGGAATCAAAACCCTGCATATCAGGATGCAGAGACACTGCGAGAATGGTCGAGCAATTGCAGGTTTTCTAAAGTCCCATGACAAAGTGAAAGATGTTTACTGGCCGGGTTTTGAAGACCATCCCAATCACGAGATCGCAAAAAGGCAAATGTCTGGGTTTGGAGGAATGATCTCCTTTAATACAAAAGAAAACACGCTGGAAAGCGCCCGTAAGATCGTCGAAAAATTGAAAGTTTTCACACTTGCCGAATCTCTGGGTGGTGTAGAATCGCTTGCAGGACATCCCGCCAGTATGACCCATGCCTCAATTCCGAAGGAAGAAAGAGAAAAAACCGGTGTGGTGGATTCACTTATTAGACTCAGCGTGGGAATCGAAGATGAAGAAGACTTAATCGAAGATCTTCGACAGGCTATTGGATAAATAATATTAATTTTAATTTCTGAAATCCCTATTATACGGGTCACTTTACATATAAAACGATGATTAAAACTTCAATTTTCTCACTCTTACTCCTGCTAGTTTCAGGCTTAACTATTGCCCAGAATCTAAGTTCTCCAAATGCTGAACTTGAGATGAACTTCAGCCTGACCGATGCAGGTGAACCAACTTACGAATTGACTTATAAAGGTAAGTCTGTGATCAAACAAAGCAAGCTCGGCCTGGCTTTGAAAGATTCAGAAGATCTGCTTGAGAATTTTGAAGTAGAGAATAGTAGTAAGACCAGTTTCGACAATACCTGGAATCCAGTTTGGGGAGAAACTAAAGAAATAAGAAATAACTATAATGAACTTCAGGTTGAACTAATTCAGAAAGGCACAGATCGTAAATTGATCCTTAACTTCAGACTTTTCAATGAAGGTCTGGGGTTTCGATATGAATTTCCGGAGCAAAAGAATCTAACCTATTTTGTTATTGAAGAAGAGCATTCTCAATTTGCGATGGCCGGAGATCATACCGCTTTCTGGCTGCCCGGCGATTATGATTCTCAGGAGTATGATTATACCACATCAAAACTTTCAGAGATCAGTTCGAAATTTGATACTGCGGTAACCGGGAACGCTTCCCAGGAACAGTTTTCAAACACAGGAGTGCAGACTTCTCTTATGATGAAATCCAGTGACGGTCTCTACATCAACCTACATGAAGCGGCTCTTGTAGATTATTCGCTAATGAATCTAAATCTTGATGAAGAGAACCTGGTTTTTGAATCCTGGTTAACTCCAGATGCAGTTGGTAATAAAGGATATATCCAGACTCCGGCCGTTTCTCCATGGAGAACGATTATGGTAAGTGACGAGGCTACAGAGATTTTGGCTTCCAATATGAACCTGAACCTTAATGAACCAAATAAACTGGAAGATACCAGCTGGATCAAACCAGTAAAATATATTGGTGTATGGTGGGAGATGATCACAGGAAAAAGCTCCTGGGCGTATACAGATGAGCTACCTTCAGTACAACTCGGGAAAACCGACTATTCTAAAACAACTCCAAATGGTAAACATGCTGCCAATACAGAGCATGTAAAGGAATATATAGACTTCGCCTCAGAGCATGGTTTTGACGCCGTTCTTGTGGAAGGCTGGAACGAAGGTTGGGANGACTGGTTCGGGAAATCAAAAGATTATGTATTTGATTTTGTAACTCCGTATCCAGATTTCGATGTGGAAGCAATTCATGAGTACGCACAAAGTAAAGGTGTGAAAATGATGATGCACCACGAGACTTCCGGAGCGATCAGGAATTATGAACGTCATATGGATACTGCCTACCAGTTCATGAATAAGTATGATTACCCTGCTGTAAAAAGCGGTTATGTTGGGGATATTATTCCGCGTGGTGAACACCACTACGGGCAGTGGGCGATCAACCATTTTTTATATGCTGTAACCAAAGCTGCAGATTATAAGATCATGGTAAATGCTCATGAAGCGGTTAGACCAACTGGATTGAGAAGAACCTATCCAAACCTTATAGGTAACGAATCTGCTCGTGGTACCGAATTCCAGGCTTTTGGCGGTTCCAAACCAAATCACGTGACCGTATTACCATTTACAAGACTTATTGGCGGACCTATGGATTATACTCCCGGAATCTTTGAGATGGATATTTCTAAGCTGAATCCAGGTAACAATTCCCATGTAAATAGTACGCTGGCCAATCAACTGGCAATGTACGTAACGATGTACAGCCCATTGCAAATGGCTGCTGATCTTCCGGAAAATTATATGAAATTCCCAGATGCTTTTCAGTTCATTAAAGATGTAGCATTGGATTGGGATGAGAGTGAATACCTGGAAGCGGAACCTGGCGAATATATCACTGTAGCGAGAAAAGCAAAGGGAACGAATAATTGGTTTGTTGGGAACGTGAACGGAGAAGAAACGCGTACTTCAAAAATTGAATTTGACTTCCTGGATAAGGATAAAACATACATCGCAACCATCTATGCTGATGCCGAAGATGCTCATTATAAAACGAATCCTCAGGCTTATGAAATTAAAAAGTACAGAGTAAATAGTAAATCCAGGTTATCACAAGAATCTGCTCCGGGTGGTGGTTTTGCCATTAGCATTATGGAANCCGAAAAATCTGAGGTAAAAGATCTTAAAAAGCTATAATTTCAAATGGCCGGGAATTTTGTAGAAAAGTTTCCGGTCATTAAATTTTCATAGGTGAAAAAACTTTTAGTAATAGTTCTGCTATTTATCGCGGTTAAGTCATTCGGACAGCGATACCGGGATTTTGAGGTTGGTCCAAGCATTAGTTATGCCCATACTTCCTTATATCTTTCTCAAGATGTTTTTGGTAGCGGGGAGAGCGACAGTTTTACCAATTCAGGCTTTGAGCCTAATTACGCGGTGGGAATCTACGCGATCTACTACCTGTTGCCTAAAGCGGGTTTTGGAGCCGAGCTATACTGGCAACGAACTTCAGCTTCAGATCTTAGTGATAACGAACATTACAACTCGTTGACTTTTATGCCCTATGTTAATTTCGATCCCTTCAACCAGATCGAAAATGTACTTTTTGGNGCGGGNATNGGAGCTTCGTTTATTCAAAATGCNCCAGATTATGGNAATGTGCTGGAGGAAGACATTCGGGTGATCACGATCCCGGCAAAATTATCTGTATCATACCGGGTTCGTAACCAATTTACATTTGAAATCTCCGCGCAGGCTGAGGTACTGGAAGTAGTACGGGATCAGGTGCGTAGAAACTCCATTTTACTAGGCTTCAAAATACCTTTTAATCGTGTCTTCGGAAATTACCGCTAAGACTTAAAGATCGTTTTAAAAACTTCTATTAGTTTATCAACTTCTTCCAGCGTATTGTAATGTACCAGGCTCACTCTTACCACGCCGTTCTTATCTTCAAGCTGAAGGTCCTGAATTAATTTTTTAGCATAGAAATCACCAAACCTGATGCCAATATTATGAGGATCTACTGCTTCAACAATTTCATTACTTCGGAAGTTTTGGTGCACAAATGATATAGTAGGCACTCTTTTTTCAGCAGCAGCACTGGGTTGTCCAATGATTTTTATTTCTGAAATAGAATTTAAATAATCCAGAAGTCTTGTGGCCAGCTTCTCTTCATGGGCAGAAATAAGCTCGTAGGTTTTATTCAATTTTTGCTTGAACTGAATATCTTTTCCGTCGAAATGATGATCGTGCAATTCAGCATAGTAATCGGTAATTCCGGAAACCGCATAAGTAAGTTCGAAATTGAAATTTCCGGGTTGCAGTTTATATGGAACAGCATCTTTGTCTATAAAATAATGGTTGATACTTTCCAGCTTTTTCAGTAGATCATATTTACCATACATCATGGCCAGGTGTGGTCCATAAGTCTTGTACCAGCTAAACGTATAGAAGTCGGCATCCAGGTCCTGAACGTCCACTTTCCTATGCGGTGCGTAGGCGACACCGTCTACACAGATCAAAGCACCTGCTTTATGTGCTATTTCAGCATATTTCTTAACAGGGTTGATCGTTCCCAAAACGTTTGATGCGTGAGTAACGGCAACGAGTCTGGTCTTATCTGTCAATAAATGTTCAAGATCTTTAGTGTCAAGTTCCAGAGATTCTGGATTTACCTGCCATATCTTAACTTTGAAGCCAGACTTTTCAAGATCTGTCCATGGAGAAACATTTGCCTCATGGTCTGTATTGGTCACAATGATCTCATCTCCCTTTTCCCAGTTCTTACTAATGCTCAGGCTAAGAATTCGCATAAGCATGGTCGTACTCGAACCAATCACGATCTCCTCAGGTCTGGAAGCATTGATAAGCTCGGAAACAACTTCCGTAGAAGCTTTTAGTCTGTCTCCGGCTTCCTGGGAAACAGCGTAAGAAGCACCAAGTTGTACATTGGAATGAAGCAGATAATCTGTGATCTTGTTAGTAACTTGCTTTAAAACCTGTGATCCTCCGGCATTATCCATAAAAACGAAATCCCGTTCAAGAGCAGGAAATTGTTCTCTTACAAATTTGATATCTATCATTCTTTCAATAAGTTTTCATTAAATAATTCCAGTATTCTCCGGTATTCATCTGTCCAGCTACTAGGCTCCACGAATCCGTGATCTTCTACTGGATAAACGGCAAGCTCCCAGTTCTCTTTACCTAATTCAATCAAACGCTGACTTAATCTAACCACATCCTGAAAATGCACGTTTACATCTACCATTCCATGAGCGATCAATAAATCACCTTCAAGGCCTTCAGCAAAATAAATAGGTGATGAGCGCTTGTAGGCGATTGGATCCTGGGAAGGTTCGTTGAGAATGTTGCTCGTGTAACCATGGTTGTAGTGCGCCCAGTCTGTAACAGACCTTAAAGCAGCTCCTGCCTGAAACGTTTCAGCTTCAGTAAATAAAGCCATCAAAGTGNTAAATCCGCCGTAACTACCACCGTATATACCCACTTTTTCAGGATTGATATCATGTTCTTCTATAAGGTAATTCACGCCATCTACCTGATCACTAAGGTCTTTTCCGCCCATATGCCTGTAAATACCAGTTCTCCAATCTCTTCCATAACCGGCACTACCACGATAATCGATATCGATCACGGTGTAACCAAGATCAGTTAAAAGGTTATGGAACATGTACTCGCGAAAATAACTTGACCACCATTTGTGAGCATTTTGCAAATAACCAGCGCCATGAACAAATACGATTGCGGCATCATTTTTCACATACTCCTCAGGAAGGTATAGTCTGGCTGGAACTTTCGCTCCATCCTGTGCCGTGAATTTAATAAGTTGAGGTTCACGCCAGTCATAAGCTTTAAAGGCTTCAGATCTACCATCGGTTACCTGGATCGTTTCTGCAGTCGTTGAGGTTTCTTTTAGAAATAGTTCTTCAGGTTTGTTCATATAGGAATAGGTGATCGCCATTTGCGATTCATCTGGAGATAATCGTACATCGTTGTTCCCGGTCATGGAAGTAAGTTGCTCCATATCTCCGCCCATTAATGGCATTTTATAGAAATGTCTTTCCCCGGCATGTACTTTCGAAGAAGTGAAATACCAGTGCTTCCCATCGTTTGAGATCATAGGATCAAAAACTTCATAATTCCCGGGAGTAAGATCTTTCTTTTTTCCTGTTTTCGTATTCAGGATCACTAAATGAGAATAGCCTGATTCTTCAGTCTGAAAATAAATATGCTTGTTGTCTGGCAACCATCCCATAGTTTCATAACCATAATAAGTATAGCCAATTCCTGGTCCTGCGAGCCATGCTTCATCGCGTTGATGGTCGAGCGTTTCAAATTCTCCGGTTNCAAGATCNACAGNNACGATCCANCGGTCCTTGTTATCTGTAGAGCGTATGTTTACTACAGCTTTGTCTCCTTCAGGACTAAATTTCATGGAGGATGGAATTACCGGTCGCGGCTCTTCTTTCCATTCTTTTTCAGGATAATCTGCAGTATAATCAGGCAGTTTCGAAATTCCTGGTAGACTGGTAAAATCAAACTTTAGTACCGTATCCTTTTCAATTTGATAAAGTGCCAGTTCTGCAGAATATTTTAGATCTCCAACCTTGCTTCTGGCTGAAAGATCTTCGGTATATCCACTTTCATCTACATAATTAGGAACACCCGTGTTCTTTCCGCTTTCCCGGTCGATAAGGCTGAATGCAGCATATTTAGCATTTGGTGAGATAACGAAATTGCTCATGTTCTTATTGTCTAGGTAAAATATAAACTCTTCCGGCTCGCTGGTGGATTCACGGTACTTTTTAGATGCTTCCCTGTTCTCCTTTCTTTCTCTCACAACCTGTAAAAGATCAAGATTTTCATCCTGAAGCCATTGATCCTTTTCGTTTAGTTTTTTATCTGCGGAAGCTTTTTTTGTTCCAGATTTGATATTGGTAAGTTGCTGAAGCGTTCCGTTTTTAAGATGATAGATGAATGCATTGTCTTCAGCCTGAAATAGGATTTCATTTTCTGATGCTGAAAATTCAGGATCACTTATTCTGAAATGTAAACTGAGCAATTCCTTTTTGGATCGATCATTCATATCATAGATGATAAGTCTTCCGTCATCTGTATACAGCATTTTCTTTCGATCACTACTGAAGTCACCGTAAGTTGGGATCATTGCTTTAGATTCTTCCGAAGAAACCTTTAAGATCTTTTGAGGATCATCTATAGCNATTTTATAAAGACTGTCTGCAGCCATTNCCTTCAGGATTGTACTGAAAATAGACATTTTCACTATGAATTCCCCAACGAACTCTATCAGGGAAATTACCCATCCATTGCGGATCCTGCATGATCTTCTGGACACTAAGTTCTGAAGTCTGGGCATTTAGCTGTAAAAAGGGTAGGCATAGGATGGCGAGAAACGCGAATCTTTGAAGCATTGGTGAAAATTTACGATTTTGGAACGCCAATATAGCTAAATTTTAACTCCGTATTAAACGTTTTCGTACCACTGCGGTCTAATTTCAGAGCAATTGTTCTAAAAAGAACGATATTGTAAAACACATCAACCAATCTTTACATTATGACAAAAAAATTATCCTTAGCCTTTTTATTTTTTATCTCCTTTTCGGCTGCTTTTGCGCAAAGCACTCAGGAAATGGTGGAGAAGATCGTAAAAGAAGCAGAAGGCAATTCTGAACTTGAAAATCTTGCGCATGAATTACTGGACGTTGTAGGTCCAAGACTTGTTGGGACGCCTCAGATGAAACAGGCTAACGACTGGGCGGTAAATAAATATAAGAGCTGGGATATTGACGCCAGAAATGAAGAGTGGGGAAAATGGAAAGGCTGGGAACGCGGTATCACCCACGTTGATCTTATCTCTCCAAGGATTCAGAGCCTTGAAGCACGACAGCTGGCCTGGAGTCCATCTACCGGTAAAAAAGGAGTACAGGCTGAAGTTATGATTCTTCCGGCAGCAAAAGACTCCATGGACTTTGTAAATAAATTGAAGTCGGTTAAAGGGAAATTTGTGATGATCTCNATGCCACAGCCAACAGGAAGACCAGATGATAACTGGGAAGAATGGGCTACAGAAGAGTCATTTGAAAAGATGAAAAAGGATCGTGATAGTTTAAGTGAAGTTTGGAGAGAGCGTACTTCAGCTAGCGGATTATCCAGAAGAGAATTACCGCAGGCACTGGAAAAAGCAGGAGCAGCCGGAATCATTTCATCGTACTGGTCTCGAGGATTTGGCGTAAACAAAGTCTTTTCTTCATATACCGAAGAAATTCCAACCATCGATATTTCACTGGAGGATTATGGGATGCTATACCGACTTGCAGAATATGGTGATAAACCCGAACTAAAAGTAGTAGCTGAATCTCAGGAGCTGGGAGAAGTTCCAACTTTCAATACAATTGCAGAGATCAAAGGTTCAGAAAAGCCTGAAGAATATGTAATTCTTTCAGCACACTTTGATAGCTGGGATGGAGCAACCGGTGCAACTGATAATGGAACAGGAACTATCGTAATGATGGAAGCGATGAGAATTCTTAAAAAGTTGTATCCAAANCCAAAAAGAACGATCCTGGTAGGACATTGGGGAAGTGAAGAACAGGGATTAAATGGATCCAGAGCATTCGTAAAAGATCATCCAGAAATCGTTGAAAATACACAGGCATTATTTAACCAGGATAACGGAACTGGAAGGGTAGTGAATATTTCTGGAAANGGATTCCTGCATGCATATGACTATTTAGGACGTTGGTTGTACGAAGTACCAGAAAACGTTACTACACATATTGAAACCAATTTCCCCGGATCTCCAGGGAGAGGAGGATCTGACTATGCTTCTTTTGTAGCGGCTGGAGCACCAGCATTCAACCTAAGTTCATTGAGCTGGGATTACTGGAATTACACCTGGCATACCAACAGGGATACTTATGATAAGATCGTTTTCGATGATGTTAGAAATAACGTGATTCTAACAGCGGTACTTGCTTACATGGCTAGTGAAGATCCTGAAAAGACGTCCAGAGAACAGATTAGCTTACCAAAAAGTCGAAGAACCGGAGAGCAGATGACCTGGCCAGAGCCACGCGATGCAACTCGTAGAGGAGGTCTTGACGAAGATTAANAATTAAATAATTATGNAAGCGGTCAATTTGCCAATTTCTTTTTGAGCACATTGGCCGCTTTTGTATATCCACCATTTCCACCATCTATAAAGTGGATATGTTCATCTGTCTTCATGTTTCTAACATAGCAGGACATAATACTTTCTTCACTAATATGAAAACCATATTTGATGAGGCCTTGATCTTCAATACTATCTAAGTATTTGAAAAGTTCTTTTCTTTGGTCTGCGCTTCCGGTGATCACTGTATTAATTCTGCCATCGAGACTTAGATTATCAGATAATTCCACCATACGTTTTAGATATGTTTTTCCAAGATTGGTGTTTCTAAGATAAAATTCTCCGAACAGGCTAATCAATACTCCTTTCAGAAATTCCGGAATATTAGTATCACCCCACTTCATCTTTACGTCATTGCTAATACGGTCAAAACTGGTGGACATTTTAAGCTTGTCTGTAGAGATTGGTCTTCTGCGCTGCGTGGAACCGTAGATCTCGTTGAGCTTTTCGAGAATATCTGAGTAAACCTTCAGGATAGTTAGCATCGCCGCATCCGGCTATAAGAAGGCTTAAAACTTCCTGGTTTTCCAAAGGTGGTTTGATCTTGTCCCATTTACAATCCATCCCGGAAAGATTAACCGGCACTTCATCGATCTCGATAGGTAAACTCTTAGGTCTATCTTTGATAAGTTTTTCAGCAATTAGTAATCCCTGACCCATGATAATTGGGATCACCAGAGATTCTGTAGTACTTACTCGGGCTATCTTTAATTCGATCCCATCCCGGTAAAGATCTTTTACGGGATAAGTTCCCAATGAAAGTTCGAATTTNAAATTCTTCTGAACGTTCCTGTTGTGTTTTTCGAGTACAGATAAAGCTTTGGTAGTTAAACTATCAGGTATTAAAAATGTAGCTCCATCGCCTCCAAAAAAGAAAGGAACAGTGATCCCTTCAGAAATGGACAAATTAAGTATCGCGATCACACAGCCGGTAGCTACCAGGTTCACTTCTTCATGCCTGCCAGCGTTGACTGCTTGGGTAGAATCCCGAATATCTGCAACCAGGACATGCCATGTTGGTGGAACCTCCTGAAAATTATTTCTATCCCGAAAAAGTTCATGAATAGCCAGATCACTAATCGGGACTTGGGTATAGAAATTACGATGCTTGTCCATCATAGAACTTCTGTCGAAATGGATATATAAAAATTTCGGATTTTANANCTAATTGAGCTCAGCACCCACAGCTACTGAACAGTCATGNCCNGGTTGCCCGTGTGGAGGATTAATNGTTGGAGTGGCGCTCTGCATTCTAACAGGACTCGTGGTCATAGGTTGAGCCGCGGTATTTCCCTCACTTGTAAGAGGAGCTCCTACCGGTAGTTCACAACGATGTCCTTCTACGCCATGAGCAGGATTATATTTTAGCTCACTATCTGCTTCCATATTCGTTTTCATCGAATTNGCAGTGCTNACGGTTTCTTTTTCTNCGGAAGTTTTCTCTTNTTCTTTTTTAGTNTCTTCACAAGCAANGAATNCTATNAACAGAAGGCTTAAAAANCTNATNTTCATCAATTTNATCATATGGCTATCTTATTTAGTAAGTGTCTCTAATTCTTCTTCTGAAATACTCAGTAGTCCGGAAGCTGGTAANCTTNTGGTCATTTCTTTCCAGTTTTCATCTGCAGCAAAAACTTTTTCAAAAATTGGTCGTGCTTCTTCCATTCTTCCACTATTAGCGAGAGCTACTGCTTTCCAGTATTTCATTTCCAGGTTTTCAGGAAACATTTTTTCTGCTGTACCATATTCCTGAAGTGCTTTTTCCATGTCGTTTGCTTCCACAGCAAGATCTCCTTTNTTCATATGCTCGTAAGCACGATGAACCTTCAGTAGTCTNCCAAGTTCCTTGATTGGTGTTTCGTGATCATCCACTCTAAGATCTACTTTTTTATCCTCCCAGCTTTTGTCAGTTTTTTCAGGACCTACCACAATAAGAGCAGCAGATTGTTTTCCTCGTATGTCACCACCTGCTTCCTGCGCGGCNAGCATCNCTGCAACTATTCTTTCAGCTAANGGGAGATCTGAATTCGTAGCATAGGCATTCGCCATGGCAGGAACTACATNCTCATTCANCATCATATTTGCCTGTACAGAAAAATTATTACCCTGTATATCTTCCGCAGCCTGAACGCATTTATCACCTGTATAGGCAGAAACGTTACCGTTTACATCCAGAAAAGCAACCTGACGGAAAGCACGGCCTTCATCTTCATCTACCATTTTAGCCAGCGCAATATCGGCAGGCATTCCATTTTCCATTAATTCAAGACCTTGAGGACCGTATGCCGGATTTACGAAAGATTGAGTAGCAACCACTCCTACACCAGATTTTCCCCAGGAAACGATGGAACCCACCGAAAAC
>FUFK010061226.1_pt1 | contig 13368 bp, 15 predicted proteins | sample 1021851 | NCBI WGS metagenome assembly FUFK01 (sample SAMEA51879418, study PRJEB19060) | metagenome | reverse complement strand
CATTAATGCCACATGACCAGAATGATGAAACCATAATTAGCTTGGTGTTAGGCCAGCTATCGGGGATTCTAGGTACGGCTGCGGCATTTTTCTATGGCGGCTCAAGCGGGAAGAAATAATGTCAAGATCAGAGTCAAGAGAGCAGTTTTTTCCAACAACACCATTTACTCCTACTTTTGGTTTATTTACGCCAGAAGTTGATGCGTTTAGAAATCTTGCTGCTGCGGCAGCTTTAGGTGAAAGCGAAGGAGCTTTTGAAGAAGCAGAAGATAGGTTTGCTGATATAAGCTCAAAGGTTGCAGGTATACGCAATTTGCCTGAATCAGAACAGGTTGATGCTACAGCTAAACTACTTAGAGATGAAAATTTAAGCTCTCATGTTATTGGTCAAATATTAGGCGTATCAAATGCTGTTATAGAAAACATACTAAATCAAAATAATTATGATTTGCGCGGCAATCCTATAAAAGAAGAAGTTGTAAACTTAGATGAAATTACAACTGATCCTGATCCATTATTAACTATAGACCCTTCACTTGCTTCTGTAGCCGCTAATACAGGGCCGTTTGTTGAGGATAATAATCCAAACCAAAAAGCAATAGACGCATTTATAGATTTAATTGGTAATAAACCAAACCCTTTAGAGGCAGCCGGTATATTAACAGTGCTTGCAGGTTCGGGTTCTAATAATCAAGCTGGTGCACTTGATGGTGATGGCCCTGCTGCGGGTACTGGCTCTGCACAACAAGGTACAACAGGTGTTGGGGATTTAGGAGATGTGTTAAGTGGTGATGACGTAGTTATTCCAACAAATAATACAGAACCGAAAGTAACAGGGAGAAGAACAGAACCAAANNTTGAAGTTGCTACTGAAACANTACCGCCATCTACAACGCCTACTGTTAGCACTGGTAGTGTTTTAGATCAGACGGGTACAGGTGATGTAAAAGTAGACGATCAACCTGCGGGATTATTAAACATTCCTACTTCTATACCCAAGCAGCCTGAAAAGAGAGCAGGGATGATAATGCAAATATCTCAGTCTGCTCCTATAGTTGAGACTGTTTTTGATGACATATTGTTTGANCCAAGATTTACACGATTAGATAACATTCCAGATTTTAATTTGCCTAGCGGATTATTGAGGACATTAGTATGACGTATATAGATTTGATAAATAATGTTCTGCGAAGGTTGCGAGAAGACACTGTAGATACTGCAAATGGTACAGATTATTCTGCTTTGATAGGCGATTTAGTTAATGACGCTAAGAAAATAGTAGAAAATTCATTTGATTGGACTGCTTTGCGGGACTCAATAACACTAACAACAACTAGCGGAACAAGTGAATATTCACTAACAGGTAGCGGAGATCAGGCNGTCGTTAAGGATGTAATGAATACGACAGGCCAGAAGTTCATGTACCTGCGTAGTAAGTCCTACTTCAACAATGTTTACTATAATACGGCTGTAGTGGCTGGAAGCCCTGATTACTATACGTTTATAGGCAAAGACACTAGCGGTGACTTGAAGGTTAAACTATACCCACAGCCTAACGATAGTTATAACTTACGCTTTGACGTAGTAGTTCCACAGGCTGATTTGTCTTCTGACAGTACAGCTTTGTCAGTACCCTCTAACCCTGTCATACAGTTAGCCTATGCTATGGCATTAAGGGAAAGGGGTGAAACTGGTGGTCAGTCGGCTGCTGAACAGTTTGCGGTTGCTTCAACTGCCCTGTCTGACGCAGTAGCTTTTGACGCTAACAAGTATCCTTCTGAGATAACATTTATGGTGAACTAATGGCTCAGAGACTACAAAGCATAACAATTACAGCTCCAGGGTTTGCGGGTATTAACACGCAGGATGCCCCTTTAGCTCAAGACCCTACGTTTGCTTCTNTTGCNGATAACTGCATTATTGACAAAGAAGGNAGGGTAGCTGCTAGGAAAGGCTACGAAATGGTTAGNAGTAATGGNNGNTCNGTNCTTGGNTCNTCTGCGGGTATNGAAATGGTACACCAGTACAGGGATAGCGGTGGGAATACAGCCATAATATCAGCAGGAAATAACAAATTATTTAAGGGAAGTTCTACACTAGCTGACAATACTCCAGGTTCTTATACAGTAAGTGCTAACAACTGGAAAGCTGTGAACTTCAATGACCATGCTTTTTTCTTTCAACGGGCGCATGAGCCGTTAGTCTATACTCACAGTGTTGGTAATTTGGAAAAGATGTCAGCCCATGCAGGTGCAGCAGGAACACCACCACAGGGAAATGAGGTCTTGGCAGCGTTTGGTAAGCTATTTGTTGCTGACTTTGCGGCTGATAAGTCTACTATTTACTGGTCTGATACTTTAGATGGCACTACATGGACAGGAGGAGCCACAGGTTCAATAGATATTACAAACGTATGGCCTACAGGCTATGACGAAATCGTTGCTCTAGCGGCTCATAACGGCTTCCTAATCATATTTGGTAAAGACTCGATTGTTATTTACTCAGGGGCAAGCGCACCTGCTTCTATGACTTTGGAAGATACAATCTCAAATATAGGCTGTGTCTCTAGGGATTGCGTAGTTTCTACAGGTAAAGACTTAATATTCCTAGACCGATCTGGTGTTAGGAGTTTGGCTAGAACAATACAGGAAAAGTCCTCACCTATTGGAGATATATCTAGAAACGTCAATAATGATATTAAGAATCTAATTGCTAGTGAAACTGGCAATATTAAAATGCACTATTCACCAGATGAATCTTTTGTTTTGGTGAACTTCCCCGCATTGCAGCAGGTATATGTGTTTGATACTCGTTTTCCTCTTCAGGATGGGTCGTATCGGGCAACCACATGGACTAACTTGTCTCCGTTATGTTTTACCAATCTAGCTGATGAAACCTTATATATTGGTGTTGCAACAGGAATCGCCCAATATGCAGGGTATGATGATAATGATGGCGGGTATCAGATAAGTTACTTTAGTCACCCGTTAGCTTTTGGTGACAGTAGTGTTTTAAAGTTTTTAAAGAAGGTTAATCTGACTACATTTGATGGGGCAGAATCCACTGTTGTATTAAACTGGGCGTATGATTATACAAATGCCTATAAAAAACAGGCATATACACTACCTGCTAACAATGCGGGTCAGTATAATATCAGTGAATACAATACGACTGCTGAATATGCGTCTTCATTAAGTCTGGTTAATCGACAGAAGGTTAATGCTTCTGGTTCTGGTTCTGTAGTATCTATCGGTGTAGAGTCTACAGTTAATGGTAAGTCAATAGCGATACAACAACTCAACGTACACGCTTTGTTAGGAAGGGTAGTCTAATGTCCAACTATACAAAAACCACAAACTTTGCTGTNAANGANTCTTTGGTATCAGGTAATGCTGCCAAGTTGGTCAAAGGCACAGAAGTCAATACAGAATTTGACAATATCGCCACAGCAGTTTCAACGAAAGCAGACACGGCTGGGCCAACATTTACTGGGACTACAACGGCTGCGGCCCTCACAGTGTCAGGCACGTTCACTGGGACACTAGATGGAGGGACTTACTAATGGAAGAGTATTTAAAAAACTTATTTGGTTTAGGTGCTGATGGTGGTGGTTTCTTTGGTAGTGATGGCGCGGGTCTTTTAGGGGCTATCGGTCAGGCTGCATTGGGTCAGCAGGGTATAAGCGACTTAGCAGATGCTAGGCGGGACTATCAAGAAGATTTAAGGGGCGATCAAGATTTTAGTGACATGGAAGGCGGTATTCTTGGGGAGCTTGGAAGGCAAACACAATTTAAACCTTTCACTGTGACTACAGGCACAGGTCAAAAAGCTAGTGCTACTCCTACAGGTCTTAACTTACAACTTACGGATAGAGAAAAAGCATTACAAAACTCGCTGCTAGGCTTTGGTCAAGACGCTTTTTCTTTTTTAAGCGATCCTCAAGCAAGAGAACAAGAACAAACTAATCTAATTAATATGCTAACCCAAACCCCTGAAGCTAGGGCTACTAGGGAACAACAGATATTTGACAGATTAGAAGCAATGCAAGCTCCAGGGCGTGAAAGGGCTAGGTTAGGTCTGGAAGAAAGACTAGTTAATCAGGGCCGTAGCGGTGTTAGATCAGCTATGTTTGGCGGTACACCTGAAGAANTGGCACAAGCTAAAGCCATTGAAGAACAAAGAAGCCGTAATGTCTTGGGTGCTATGGATCAAGCTAGGGCAGAACAGGCATTAAGTTCTCAACAAACCCTACAGGGATTGCAGGAAATGAGAAATCGGTCTGCATTAGCAGGACAATTAGGACTACGGGCTATACCTGCTGCTTATACGCCACAGGCAGGACTGTTATCGGCCTTGAATCCTATGCTGCAACTNAATAGAAATCAGGTAGCNCTCGATCTAGGTAGGGGTNAACTGTTTGGCGGCCTTGCAGAATCAGGNTTAGAAGCTGATTTAGGCATTAGGGCATTGGAAAATGCGTTAAGACAGCAACAGTACAAAGGCTTGTTTGATTTGTTGGCTGCTGAAAGACAAGCATCACAACCGACAGCTTTAACTGGTGGTATTGGTCAGCTTATGGGGTCAATAATAGAAGCTCAAAAGAATCAAAATCAATCAGCTATAGATGGCTTATTACAAACAGCAAGCCAAAATAAAGCATTTGATGATTTTTATGGCATAAATTTTTAGGAGACAATAATGGCTATAGATATACCTTCATTGTTTAGAGATGTTATTGAAACTCCTGAACAAAGACAACAAAGACAAATGCTTGAAAGATTAGGCCAAGCGCAGAGCTTTATGGCTCCTAGAGGTAGCGTGGCAGCGTTAGCTAACCCTTTGGCTAGTGCTACGTTTATGAATATTGCTGAGTCTCAAGATCGCGTTAAAGAAAACTTAGGCGGTATGCTAGGTCTTGATATGCGTGATTCCTCTCAAAAGTTATCAGATGCTTTAATGGCTGGTGATCCTAATACCCCAGAAGGTCTAAAGGATTTATCAAAACAATTACAGAATATATTTCCTGCCCAATCGTTAGGGTTGTTGCAAGCGGCAGATGAAAAAGAACAAGCGGAAGCGGCTGCGGAAGCGGCTAGTGTAACGCGAAATTTAAATCAAACATTAACTGGTTTAGAAATAAATGAAAAACTAACAGATTTAGCAGAAACAAAAGACCAAGAAATAACTCAAGAAAGTTTAAGAAAAACGTATGTAAATCAAATAAATAACTCTACTGTTTTAGGTGAGGCAGAAAAAAACATTTTAATTAACCAAGTTAATGCTGGTGCATTTGATGGTAAAACAGAGGATATACGCAGTATTACCTCTCCAAAACCATTAGTTGTTGGTGGAAAAGCTATGATTCCANCTCCTAATGGGTGGCAAGAAATGGCTGGTATGTCTGATGACGATTCTCTTGGTGTAAATCAAANTANAGCATTAAAANCATCTGCGGCTTTACAATACGGAGNANATTCAGAAAATTATAAAGTANTTGAGCAAGNGATTGATGCCAATTTAATCACAGCAGCAAATGATTTTTCAAAATATGCAAAACCATCAGAACCCGAAGAACGCTTAAATATTCCTCCTGCTGTTGAAAAATGGAATCAAGAAGGTTTGGCAAACCAAACAGCAGCAGAAGAATCAGATAGAAGAATAGATAGTGTTATGAATTTAATACTAAGTGAAAATTTATTAGATCAAGGAAGTGCTGGTGCATATTCAACATTAAAAGCAGCTTTTAAAAATTTTACAGGAACAAGAGATTTTGAAAGTTTCGCAAGAACAGCTTACACAAGAGAAAGAAACACAGAAATTATAAATTCTCTTCCACCTGGAGTAGCATCAGATAGGGATATTGCAATTTTTTCTGAAGGTTTTCCTCCAGATAATGCTTCAATCGCTGAAGTGTATGAGTTTTTACAAGCTGCTAAAAGAGTTAATAGTTATGTTCGTGATGAACAAAATTTAAAAACGCAATTTATAGAAAACCAAAGAAAAGAAGGTATTTACGAAGATGCAACAACTATTGGTTTTAGTGCGTTTAAAAATGCGTATGGTGATGCGCGAAAAGTATTAAGAATGGAAGAAAATAAACTTAGAGCTATGGTTGGAGATGGGCCTGATATGATTTCTCCTCAAGAATTTGAACNAAGAATGGGGGAAGAAATAGATGGTTTNAGATCAGCGTTTGGTTTTGTTCCTTCAATGTATAAATAAATGAGATCACAATGAGTAATGGCGCAGCACAAAAATACGAGCAAATNAAAGATGGAATATATAATGATTCTTCCAACCCTTTAGGCAAGTATAATTTTAATTTTGAACAACAAGCAGAAACCAAAGTAGGTGAAAGCCTTTCTAACATTTTGCCAAATGACGAAGATAGTTTTGATAAAAATGACGGGGTTATGGCTGCAAGATTGTTTATAGATGGGATGTGGCTAAANAAAGGTGAAGAAATTGCGTCATGGATTTCTGCNGCAGCATACAAAACTTTTGGAATGTATGGCTCTGAAGATAAAACTATCACACAAATTAGAGGGGAAATGTTAGGTCGCGCAGAAGCAGACCAAGCACGATTTCAGCAAGAAAGACCCATTTTAGCAACTNCATCAAANATTGCAGGAAATATTTTTTCACCAGCATCGGTTTATGGTGGTCAAGTTTTAACTAACGCAGCAAGNGTTCGACAAGCAGCACAAGCTAGGCAAGCGTCACAAGCTGTTAATCAAGCTGTAGGCGGGGCTGTTACAACTGCTGGACAAGGCGGGAGACAGTTAGCACAACAGCTATCAGGTTTTAGTCCTAGAGCTTTTAATGTTATTGAAAGAACGCCTGTAGCAGCTATGGGTGCTGGTTTGGCGGCTACTGAAGGTGCAGTTATCGGGTTTGAGGGCGAAAATTTAGAAGATAAAATAGAAAACGCAGGAAAAACAGCCGCATTATCCGCTTTATTTGCTGGCGGGTTGTCGGGAACTGGATATTTAATTAATAAAGCTATAGTAAACAATACTGCTCAACAATTAGGCAGAAAAGGAAATTTTGTTTCATTAATGTTTACAGACCATATGTTAGCTCCTGTCTATACGCACCTTATTTCTAANGCGTATGGAGCAAAGTCGTTTATGGAGCAACAAGCAAGAGCAGTAGTTTCTCGTATGCCTTCTTCAGAAAAATTAGCTCAAAGAAAAATAGACTTAGAAAAAAACGCTGAAACTAGGCTTAATCAATCTCAAAGAATTTTAAATCAAGAAAAAGATGAGGCTATAGAGACAGCCAGATTACTCGCAGATGATGTAAAAAGTGATCTAACTACCAAAAATCAAATAGCGGTAGACGAGCTAGATGAAATAAGTAGAGCTAGAATTGATGGCTTGCAAGAAACAACAACTAAAAACTTAGATAACATAAAAGCAAACCAGGTAAAGGAAGCGGATGCTGCTGTAAATGCGCTTGAATCGTCTTTTAGGTCTGATGTTTATAGAAGCTCAATGCCTTCAGCAACTCCACAAGCTCTTTTTGATGATTTAGAAACATTAAATCCACAAGAATCTTTGACAAAAATAAGAGAAGCTTGGAGAGATTATGGTTTTGCAAAATCAAAAAATGCAACTATCAGAGTTAGTCAATCAGCAATAAAAAAAGAAATAAATAAAATAATCGCTAGTAGGCCAGAAAATGCAATATTGGAAGCAGGAGCAGTTAGAACAACCAAAGTTATAGGAGATTACATTGATGAGGTTTTATCTACAGCTTTAGATGGAGCAAGCTCTGGTGTGGTAAAGGCTTCAACCTTAGTCGATATGCGGAGCAATATTGGCAGGATTATTAATCGTCTTTCTGACGACAGATTTCTTACGAAACAAATTATCGACCCGATACAAGACTATATTGATGACAAACTAATACTCGGCAGATTGCGATCTAAAACAGCAAANAACGATTTTAAAGCAGATAGAGAGATATGGAGAGTAAAATCAACACTTGAAGATGCTGCTTTAAATGCTGTTAAAAGAGAGTCGGCTTTTGGTGTGGAAGATTGGATAGGGGCTAATGCAAAGCAATCAGGAAGACTAGCAACGGCAGGACAAGGAATTTTGCAAGGTGAGGCTCAAAGAATAAGAAGATTGGTTAATCAAAGAGATGAGCAAATTACTACTTTGGCAAGAAATACCGCGAATAACATAAAAAAACAAACAGCTAAACAAATTGCGGAAGAAAGAAGCTCATTAACAAGAGCAAAAAAAGGTTTAGCGCAAACATTGAATACGCAAAAAAAAGAGGCAACACAGGCATTTCAAAGATCGCGTAAAACAGCAATAGATAGGGCTAGATTAAATCAACAATTAAAGTCTGCACAAGAAACATATAAAAGGAATTTGTCAGATATTGATGCGGATATTGCAAAACTTGATAAATCAAAGTCTGTNCTTGNGGAAATAGCACCAAGAAGCTCCATGAGCCTTTTTGAGCAATTATTTGCTACTGGAATTATAAGCTCGTTTACTACTGCTGCTGGTGCTGGTGCTGCTGGTGTGGGTGGTGCTGGTATCGGTTTAATCGGGGCAGCAGGAATTGCTAGAGGTTTAGGCTCAGAGTCAGCGCAAAGATTTTTGGCAGGACAAACTGCCGCGCAACAACAGTTAGTGAAGTTCTCAGATCAACTTTCTTCGGCTACAAATTTCTTGGCAAATCGGTACGGAATAACGACCCCAAGTGTTGCTGCGTCTGTTAGTGGGCANGAACAAAGGCCNCAAATGATTTTTGGTGAAGGCTCAAAAAAGGCAATACAAAATTCATCAGGAGCAATAAAAGCGAGGATTTATAAAGGATTACAAGACTCTGATCGTTTGGATATTTTAAAGGCACAAGACCCGAAATTTTTTAGTGAGTTGAAATCGGCCTTCGATTTTGAAACTAATACTCAATAATATCTAACGGGCCTTTCTCTCCTGCCATTCTAAGGCTTTTCAGGCGTTCGTATTCGGCCTTGTAATGCTTGGCTACATCTTTCAGGTTCTTCTTAATAGACTTGGCTAACGCAATATCCTCACGCTTCTGGCGTAATATATCTATCATGCCTTCCCCTACCTTGTTTACCATCCATTGTCTATGGTCATCAGGGTTACTACCTAGTCTCTGGTGACAGCCCCAACAATGGCTTGAGGCGTTATCAGGGCAGTATCTAAGGGCATTGGCCCGTCTACCAAAATAGTGTGAACAGTGGAGTCCTGAAGTACCTTCTTCGTATTGCTTACCGCAACACTCACACTTCCATTCGGCTGCTTCTCGTATGCACTTGGAGAACCATTTGTCTGCGGGGTTTATCTTAACTGCCATTGATTTCTCTCGCGTGTTTGTAGAAATTCAATACCATGCCTAACGTCTGAGCATTGGTTACTTCGATTCCTAAGTCGTTTTCAATGAACTTCTTGCACTTATCCCAATCTTCTTTGACTTTAGGGTTAGCCCTGAGATTAAAACTTAACGTATGTTCTGCCATATATTCCTCACAGTTTAAGTAGTTTACGGTTATCTAAATGTGCTTGTTTAATTAATGCCTTGCTTTGCCCTAAGTAATGAACAGCGTGTCTATGCTTGATTAACTCCGCACACAGCCACTTGTCGTAGACCTTTAAGTCCCCCAGGTATCTACCATACTTACCCTTTTCCTTAGTTTTCAGGGTGGCAAAACCTTGTTTGAGGAACTTTTGGACAAATGCCTTTGCTGCCAATCCGTATTTCTTTTCTTCCAAATCTCGAGTGCGAGATTCGGGAGTGTCAATACCATACAAACGAATACGCTGCTTATGAAGCCAACAATCAAAACCAAGATCAATGTCAACATCTATCGTATCTCCATCAATTATTTTGGTTATCACACAGTGGTACTCATGCACTATCTTTCTCCTTTTCGGACAAAACTTTTAACTTTTGTCCGTTTTTAATCACCACAGAAACAAGGGATAGACGGGTCATCACCAAAATCAAAAGTGTTCTGGGAGGTTGCTATGATTTTCATATCTGCATAGCTGGGGCTGTCTTTCCTAAAGTAAGCGTTTTTACCTACTTGTTTCGCCAGTTTTGCTTCTACATCTATCCACCAATCTGCTAAATCAGGCCGATCTCGCATGATTGCTAATCGTTTTGAATTTCCTTTAAGGAAGCACAGATCACAATTTCCCCAGTCTGTTGTGCCGTTGTTGTTTGGTAACTTCAAATCAAAACTGTGCGTTGTCCAGAAATCATAGATGTCTTCTTTTGTAATCTTGTCAAGCCAAAGCGGTAAATGTATTTCTTGTCCTGACTCTACTTTCCCCTGCATTTTTACCGCCCTTCTCTGCTCGTCTGCTCGTATTCCAACAAAAGCCAAAAAAGGTCTTTCCCAACCCAAAGTGTCAATAAAATCTCGAATTGCCCTTATCTTTAAATCAGCAGTACAAAATCTAGCAACAGGATTCGGAGCAAACCGCCTCGCAACGATTAGTTTGTTAAATGGCTCACCTTTTCGTGCAGCCGTTTTATAATCAACAATCTTTGTCTCATACACATACTTGTTCTTATGATCTTCAGGTGCAGATTCGGCATATCTCTCTAACCACACTATGTCCACGCCCCAATGTTCTTGGCAATCCTTTACGAAATCCAAGGTCTCAGGCATTTCTTTACCCGTATTAGAAAAGCAAACTTTTATATTCTCTGGCAGTTTCCCATCATAAGCGTCTAAAACTTTCCAGAGCATAAACGCACTGGTTCTACCCCCTGAGAAAGAAATCACAGTGTCTTCGTTTGATTTATAAGGATTCAATCTTTGTCCTCTTTTGATTTATCCAACTCGTCAGCAACTTCTAACACTCGGTCAGTTAGTTCCTCTAATATTTCCTGTAATGAAGCTATTTTTTTGAGCATATCCTTTAGCTCTTCTGCTTCTTCTTCGTTAAATTCCACTGTTAGTCTCATTTGTTATAATCGTTCCAGGCAACAGTTTTAAAAATAGCTTTATGATTAACCCATCTTGTAAATCGGTTTTGATAAAGGTCTTCTTTGTCATAGGGCATTACAAATGGTTCACACCCATAATTTCTTAAAACTTCTACCCTGTGCAGGTCTTCTTCAGGAGTGGAGTGATACCCAATCAAAACATAGAATCCCATCTGATACGGCTTGATACCAGCTTCTATGCACGTTTTTATGCCTTTGTGTATTAACTTCTCATGTCTTGGGTCATCCCAAGCAAAATTAACTCTATTGCTTTTGCCTGATAAAGTTCTAAATTTTACCTTTGCCAACTCAGCCGCTTGTTCTTCTTTTATGTTTCGTATATTTAAACCTTGACTAAAATTTACTTTAAGCTGTAAATCTTGCATTTCTGCTATTCGATCGCGCCAAGCAGGGTTTCCAAAAAAGTCGTTATCCAATAAAACGACAAAATCACTTGATCTTTGTGACCATAGTTCTTCCATTGTGTTCACGCCATAAGGTTTTCCCTCTTTCTCAGGAACAACGCAAAACGAACATTTCAATCGACAACCCCGCATTGTAAAGCCTATATTGTGCGGATATTGATATATTGAATAGTCAGGAATCATGTTTTCTATTTCATCTGGCAAGGTTTTTTTCATATCCCAACCAGTGCCGCCAATGACCATTCTTTCATCACTTAACATTGAATCATCAGAGAAATTAAATATTTTTGACGCATAAATTTTGTCGTAAGTGTCGCGCATCAAGGGCATATAATGTTCCACATGATGACCCTGCTTTTTGTGCCAAGCTGATATTTTCATTAAGGCTAAATTAGGTATTTTGCTATCAACATCAAAGATGGCGATATTCATTCGTTTTGACTCGTTGTTAAATCTAAGTATTCGCCTTTTGCTTCTAGGATCAAACCTTGTTCTGCATAGAATTGCTGCATCCAATCCAAAAAGTAGGTCATTTCCCCCTTATCCCATTTACTGCTTGAGGTAAGTTCTGTCTTGTTCTGCTTAGTCTCAGGATTGATTAAGGTATGAATCAAAAAAGAATGTTTGGTATCACTATAACAGCGTGTCTTAGTATACCTTTTCATACTTTCTAATTCTATATCAGTGCATTTATGCCCAAACGTATGTTCAGCAGCTTCTCTTAACCATGTGTGCATTAAGGCGTTCTGAGGTAAACCCCTAAGTGAGAAGTCAGTACACTTCATTCCTGCGGAAGAAAAGGCAATCGAACAATGCCCTTTATCCTTCACAATCTTGCGTATAGATTCCATGCAATCCTGTATATCCCTTTCAGTTGATACCATCATTGTTGTTGGCATAAAGATTCCTCATAGTTCAGTATCTCTTGACCAATTAAATAAGCTATTTGAGGCACAATGCTATTTCCTAGTGCCTTTAGTCTTGGCGTTGCTTTTTCGTTCTTTTCGGTAACTCTTGGGGGTTCAGGTGTGTGTAACCAATAGGATAGCCCATCATCCATTCCACAAACCCCACTGACATCTTTCCAGGTAGGCTTGATCTTATGGCATCCGGTAAGCTGTTCGTGTGATTCCGGCCTTTTGCTGCTAGTGTCTCCGGCTTCCTCGCTCCCTTCCAATCCCTTGCGGTTGGGGTAGGATACATTTGAACATAATGGGTCAACATAACCTGCATCCTTGCCCCAGATTTTCGTTTTGGTTTCCATTTTGTTTTGTTTTCGGAGTCGGAGGCTGTGGGGGTTGGAATGTAATGAGGCTTTTTGTAACGCTCCTGCATTGATGGGGCAAATTGGTTTGCTGTTGCCGTTCGGGTAGGCCACAATCCACACTCTATCTCGTTTGTGTGGCGCACCAATCGAGGAAGCTGAAATACAGTGCCATTCCGCATCATACCCGACACTGGAAATGTCCCATAAAACTCGCTCAAACCATTTCCCTTCGTTTCCAGAAAGGAGATTTGTGACGTTTTCAAAGATTGCGTAACGGGGTCGAACTTCCCCAAGTATTCGGGCGCACTCTGACCATAAGCCTGATCTTTCTCCCTCAATTCCTGCTTGTTGTCCTGCTGTAGAAATGTCTTGGCAGGGGAATCCGCCTGTAATGACATCTGGTTCGATTCCATCCCGAAAAAGTCTTGTTGCTGTAATTTGTCGGACATCTTCATAAACCCTCACAGTAGGCCAATGCTTCTTTAAAACAGCGATAGGGTAAGGTTCACATTCAGCAAAAGCTACTGTTTCAAATCCCCCAGTAGACTCTAAACCGTATGAAAACCCCCCTATACCACTAAATAGATCAAGCACTTTCATAGAAGTCTTTTTTCGCAACAATCATGTTAGGAAAGTCACGCCAATAAAAACAAACAAAACCAGTGCCATCACGATTTTGTTTATAATTCT
>FUFK010061440.1_pt1 | contig 13371 bp, 8 predicted proteins | sample 1021851 | NCBI WGS metagenome assembly FUFK01 (sample SAMEA51879418, study PRJEB19060) | metagenome | reverse complement strand
TTTCGTTTCAGGATGATCAAAATTAAGGAAGTTGCTATGAACGCCAGTCTTGCCGCCGTCACCGCCGACGACTCTTCGACATCCGCGTCGGGGGCCGTGAGCCGCCGGCTGCCCAGCGCCCGGCAGCTCCGCCAGGGGCTGCCCGTGGACACCGCCCTGGGCACGCGCATCGCCGCCCAGCGCCAGGCGGTGCGCGACATCCTCAATGGCGAGGACGATCGTCTGCTGATCGTCACCGGCCCGTGCTCGCTGCACGATCCGGACGCGGCGCTGGAATACGGCCAGCAGCTCGCCGCCCTTGCCGACCGGGTCAGCGACCGGGCCCTGCTGGTGATGCGCGCCTACGTGGAGAAGCCGCGCACCACGGTGGGCTGGAAAGGGCTGCTCTACGACCCGCACCTGGACGGCCGCCAGGATCTGGCGAAAGGCCTGCGCCTGTGCCGGGCACTGCTGCGTGACCTGGCCGGCCTGGGCCTGCCCCTGGCCAGCGAGCTGCTCAGCCCGCTGGCGGCAAGCTACCTGGAAGACCTTCTCAGCTGGGCGGCGATCGGCGCCCGCACCACCGAATCCCAGATCCACCGCGAGCTGGTCAGCGGCCTGTCCTTGCCGGTGGGCTTCAAGAACGGCACCGACGGCGGCATCGCCGTGGCGCGGGACGCCATGCAGGCGGCCGCCCACCCCCACGCCCATCTGGGCGTCGATGACGAGGGCCACCCCGCCCTGCTGGAAACCGCCGGCAACCCGGACACCCACCTGGTGCTGCGCGGCGGCCGGGGCGGCCCCAACTACCACGCCGAACAGATCTGCACGGCGCGGGAACAACTGGCCCAGGCCGGGCTCAACCCGCGTCTGATGGTGGACTGCAGCCACGCCAACAGTGGCAAGGACCCGCGCCGCCAGCCGCTGGTGGCCCGCGACCTGATCCAGCAGCGCCGCGACGGCGAGCGGGCCATCGCCGGCGTGATGCTGGAGAGCCACCTGAACGACGGCAGCCAGCCGCTGGCCCACCCGTTGCGCTACGGCGTGTCGATCACCGACGCCTGTCTCGGCTGGACCCAGACCGAAGAACTGATTGGAGAACTGATCGAAGGCTGAGGGGGCGAGCGGGCTCCCGGGCGCGCTCTAACTCGTCGCCAACCGAAACTCGCTGACTTCACTCATCAGCAGACCCGCCTGACTCTCCAGCGTCTCCGCGCGCTCGGCGGCGTCGGCCACCAGGGTGACGTTCTGCTGCGTCACCCGATCCATCTGCGACACCGCCAGGCCGATCTGTTCGATGCCCCGGGTCTGCTCGGCGGACGCGCCGCTGATGCGCGCCATGATCGCCGATACCCGTTCCACGGCGGCGACGATCTCGGCCATGGTGTCGCCGGCCTGGGCGGCCTGCTCCGAGCCGCGCGCCACCTCGGCGCTGGAGTCGAGGATCAGCGTGCGGATCTCCTTGGCCAGCCGGTCGCTGTTCTGCGCCAACAGCCGCACCTCCTCGGCCACCACCGCGAAACCGCTGCCGTGCTCGCCGGCCCGCGCCGCCTCCACGGAAGCGTTGAGCGCCAGAATGTTGGTCTGGAACGCGATCCCTTCGATCGAGCCGACAATCTGTTCGATGCGCTGGGAGCGTGTTTCGATCAGCCCCATGGTATCCACCACCCGTGCCACCGCGTCGCCGCCCCGGGCCGCCACGCCACCGGCATCGCCGGCCAACCGGTGGGCCTGGTCGGCGTGCTCGTCATTGTCCTTCACGGTGGCGGTCAGCTGCTCCATGCTGGCGGACGTTTCCACCAACGACGCGGACAGCTGTTCAAAGCGGCTGGAAAGATCCGTATTGCCCTGGGTGGTCTGCACCGCGGCCTCCTGAATCCGTTCGCTGCTGGTACGCACCTGGCCGACAATGGAGGCCAGGCTGGCCTGCATGCGGGCCATGCCGGCGTAGAGGCGGCCAATGTCGTTGTCGCCGCGCGACGGAATGGCGGCGGAGAGGTCGCCGTCGGCGATGCGGTCCAGGTGGCCGATCACATCGCGCAGGGGGCGGATCACGTTCACCGTGACACCCCACAACACCGCGCGCCCATCAGTAGCGCGGCGATCACCGCCACCGCCATGGCGGCGTCCAGACGTTCCACCCACCGGTCAAAGCGCGACGCCAGCGCGTTCGCCGCGGTCCGTGACTCGGCCAGAAAATCGTCGGCGGCGTTGATAAAGTCCTGGCTCATGCCGTTGAGCCGTGACCGCCCGGAGCGGTAGCCGGCGAAGTCGCCCTCGCGGAGCAGCACCAGCTGCAGCCGCAGGCCCACGTCCGTGAGCCGGTCCATGGCGTCGGACAGCGGTGTCAGGGCCTGCTGCGTCGCCGCGCCTTCGCCGGCCATCGTGAGAAAGTGTTCAAAATGCCGCTGAGCCTGCTCGATGAACCCCGCCGCCTGGTCGAGCACCGGCCCGGGTTCATCGAAGGACGGCACCCGAATCAGCTCGGCGGCGCGGTCCATGGCCACCTGCGCCTGCAACAGATTGATATAGGTGCGCTGCAGGGCACCGGCCTGCTCCACATGGACCCGGTTTAACGTCGCGAACGATTGCCGGCTCTGGTGGCTGGTGTAGATGCTCAGCCCGCCGATCATCACAATAATCAGGCTGAATNCCAGCAGCACCAGGCTCCAGCTCNTCTTCACCGTCATGTTGTTAAGCCGAATCATTGGCTTCCCCCCCAGCTCGTGAACANTGGCTGGAAAGGCTANNCGANANCCATGAAGNAAAGACGACAAAGTGCCTTTTTGTTGTTTTAAATCAATGTTTTATAGANGAAAGNCGAACTCAGAAAAAGAATAAAAAACCGAAAAAGGGCATCGGCCGGGGCTCCAAATTCTTTAGAAAAAAATATAAAAAAGGCGGCCGAAGCCGCCCTAGGGAGGAGAACCGTATACCGACAGGCTCAGTTGCAGCCGCCGGCGTTGTCGTAATCACCATCGACCACGGTGTTGATCCACTGCCGCATCAGTGCGGTGGCGCCGTCGTGGGCAACGCTGCGCGCGATGGGCGGCATCATCCGTTGCGGGTCCTTCTCCGCTTCCATGCGGCAGGAGACGATGGAATCGTCGCTGCTGCCCGGCACCACCACGTGCTGACGGCCGCAGGAGCCGCCGCCGGTGGCGGTGGGCTTTTTGCAGATGCCGTAACCCGCGTCCACCGCGCGGAACACATCCAGGTAGTAACCGGTATTGGAGGCCGCGCCTTTGTCGTTATGGCAGTGCTGGCAGTTCACTTCCAGATAGGCGCGCAGACGGTGCTCGATGTCCGCCGGTGAGTTGGCCGTGTCGCCGCCGTCGCCGGGCACGTTCCAGCGCGGCAAACGCTCCACGTTGGTGGCCACGCCCTGCCCGTCCAGTTCCAGCTCCGGGGCGCCGGCCAGCAGGCCCTGGTCGACCCAGTACTGCAGCTGGTTGACGCGCGGGAAGCCGGCCTGACCGGCGGTGCCCATGAAGCTGCTCTCCGGCTGGTAGGCGCGGTTCAGGTTGCGCGGCTTGGGCCCGATCGGCGCGCTGCCGGCGGGCCGGTCGTCGTTGCCGTGGCAGGTGATGCACTGGTTGGCGTTGGGCACCGAATAGCTGTCGGTGGAGCCAGTGATCAGCGTGCCGGTGTCGGCGTCGCGGAAGTGCCAGCTCGCCGCCCGGCTGCCGCCGCCGGGGGTCAGCACCGCCACCGCTTCGCCCTCGTCGTTCCGTTCCCAGATGTAGGGCAGCCCGGCCCAGAACGGTTTGCCGCTCTGGCTCACTCTCTTGATCAGCAGCCGGGTTTCCACCAGCGCTTCACTGTTGTTGGCTTCGTCGGTGAAGGCGAAGGTCTTGGCGATCACCGTGCCCACCGGGAAGTCGATGGTGCCGTTCACGTTGTTGCCGCCCTGCCCGTCGCGGTAAACCGCCTGTTCGCCGGGCGGCACGAACAGCACCCGGTACTTGGTGGCGTGGTCGGAGAACAGCTTGCTGTTGAGCACGTAGGGCACGCCGCCTTCGTGGGGCAGGCTGCGCGGGTCGTCCGGCTCGGCGAACAGGTTGTACTGGGACAACAGCGGACAATCCACCTCGAAGGCCGCGCGGTTGATCTCGCCCTCTTCCACGTCTGCCTCGCAAAGATGCTTTACGTACTCTTCGGAGGCGGCCGGGTCGAAGTCACCGCTGGGCTCGAACGGCGGAATCTCCACCCTCGGCAGGGACGGCAATACACTGCCGAAGCGAGCCTGACAGTCGTGGTCGGACAGGTTGGTGTCCGACGGGAAGTTGAGCAGGCCGCCGACAATATCCAGCAGGCCGCCGGGGGTGAGGATGGAGAGGTCCTGGTCGACCAGGCCGATCACCAGTTCCAGGCCGTCGGTGCCGTGGAAATTCAAGTACGGCGCGCTGTCGTCGGACAGTTCGTTGTCATGGATGCAGGAACCCCAGCGCGGCAGCTTGCGGTTGCCCTGGTCGTCGAACTTGTAGGCGTTGTAGTGGCAGGACGGGTTGGGATGCTGGTTGGTGTGCAGCGGCTTGCCGTGCTCGTCCTGGGGCACCGGGTTGCCCTGGGCGTCCACCGGATAGGGGCAGTCCTCATCCAGCTCGTCACGCAGGCCGTCCCAGATGATGTGCGCGCCCTTACCCAGGTTGGCCAGGTTTTGCAGGCTGGAGAGCAACTGCGCCGGGTCGTTGATGGTGGGCAGGTTCTTCAGGCCGATCAAGGTGGGCAGCACGCTTTCGATTTCCCCGTTGAGGGTTTTCTCCAGATCCGGCGGCGGCAGGTCGTAGCCGGAATTGCGCATCACGTTGTCGTGGATGTGCAGCCCTTCGGTGTAGGGGTCGAGCTTCTTGTCGGCGGTGCCGCCGGGGCCGTCGATCAGCTCATAGCTGATATAGAGCACCGCGGCGGTGCTGTGGTCCTCGAAAACGTTGTCCACCACCTCGATGTTGTCGTAACCCAGGGTGATAAAGCCGACGCCGCGCGGCACCACCGATACCAGACCGCTATGGGCGAAGTTATAGGTGTTGTTGTTGCGGGCGGTGTTGTTGAGCATCACCGAGGTGTCGCCGTACTGGGTGATGTTTTCCAGATCGTAGATCAGGAAGCCGCCGGTGTTGCACTCCGCCAGGTTGGAATCGTATTCACCGCCCTGGACGTTTTCGATCTCGAAGCCCATGACGTTATACACCGCCCGGCTGTCGCGGATGATGGCGGTGTTGGTCTGGCCCACGTAGATGCCGGCGTCGGAGGCGCCCACGGACTCCGATTCCTCCACCAGAATGTTCTCCGACTCCACCGGGTAGATACCGTAGCGGCCGCTATCGGAGCTGGGCACGTAGTCCGGGGCCGGGTCGCCTTCGTTGAACGGCGGCGCGGTGCAGGCCACGTTAAGGCGCTGCGGATAATTGTCCTCGGTGATCGGACCACCGCCGCCGGACCAGATCGCGCGCACGTTGCTCAGCGTGCCCCATTTCACGCCCTTGAGTTTGAAGGCGTCGCCGGGGGAGTCGAGGATGGTCAGATCACGCACGGTGATGCCGCGCACGTTGAGCGCTTCCAGGCCGGTGACGTTGGCGCTGTCCCGGAACGACAGCACGGTCTTGTCCTTGCCGCAGCCCTTGATCAGCACGTCCTCGGTGGCCTGGATCAGCAGGCCCTGGTCCAGATTGAAATAGCCGCAGGCGAATTCCAGGGTGTCCCGGGGGCGCAGCTGGATCATGGCATTGACCATGTCCTCGGTGGCGCCTTCGCCGGGCTCGATCAGAAACGTGCGGCCCTCGGTGAAGCGGTCCGGTTCTTCTTCCTCGGGCTGGTTGGGCGTCGGTGCCGGCGTGACGCCGTCGTCGCCGCCGGAGTCACCGCCGCAGCCGGCCAGGGTCAGCCCCAGCATCAATGTCAGTAGTGCTAGCCAGGATGTGTTGCCGTTCATGGTCGTTCCCCTGTTGGTGTTGGCCGCCCCGTTCATCGCGGGGCCTGCTCCAGTCTTTCCCACATGCGCAAATAGGCTTCGGCGGAGGTGAAAAGCTGGTTCACCGCCTCTTCGATCCGCGCCCGGGGGCGGTCGCTGTTCGCCATCATGTCGGCGATCTGATCCGCATAGAGGCCGTAGTGCGCCACGCCCCTGCCCTCGTAGAGGCTGAATTGATGATCGCCGGTGCGCTGCACGTCAAAGCGCACGCGGCCGTCCACCGATTCGAACGGATAGAGCTGGTCGCGCTGGTCCTCGGTGCCCGGGTTGCTCGCCAACTGCGCGATGCCGTTTACGTCCGAGGCGAAGCCGGCGCCGCCGAACGGCCCCACCTTGAGCGCCTCGTCGCGGGGGCGCTGGCCGTCGCGGGTCAGTTCGTCCACCCAGGCACCGCGCACGCTGCCGAACGAGGCCGCCACGCCGCCCTGGGAGGCGACCCGGTCGCGCAGCGCTTCGGTGCCGCCCCAGGAGCCATGGCTGTTGATCACCGGGTAGCCGCGCCGGCCGGTCAGTTCCAGAATCTGTTCCGCCGCCTTGCGGCTGATGTGATCGGTTTCGATCATCATGCGGCGCTTCATCAGTTCCTCGATCAGGAAGAAGCCCAGGTCGGACAGGCCGCGGCTGTTGCAAAGATGATCGGTACCCCGGCGCGGGTCGTATTCCGCCAGTTGCTCCGGCGTGGCCGGGAAGCGGTCGCCCACGTAGTCGAGCTGGAACAGCAACTGATCGATAAGGCCCAGCGGCGCCAGCGGGTCCGGCAGCGACGACACCGGCGGCGCGTCGTCACCGTGATCGTGGGCGCAGGTTTCGAATTCGATGGTGTGGCCGGTCTCGAGAATGTTCCCCGCGTAGAGCACCGGGCCGATGCCGATGCCCGAGGACAGATCCGGCAGATGGCCGCCGAAGGCGTTGTCGAATTTATGCACCGGGAACAGGCTGCGCACGTCCATGGCATAGAGGCGGTCGAGCCGCTCGACGATCTGCTCGCGGGTGCATTCCGGGGCGCCCAGGAACTCGCCGCAGTTGAGCACCTTGGAGGCCTCCACGCCGAGGATCACCGCCATCTTGCCCTCGCCGATCACTTCCCGTGCCTGGGCCGGATCGGTGACGATGCGGAACCAGCCCTCGCCGGGGCCGCCGTGCTGGGCGTCGATATAGTCCTGCATGGCGTGCATCTGCTCCGCCTGCATTTCGATCGCCGCCATGGTGTCGCAATCGTTCTGCTTCTGGGGGTTGAGCTGACACAGCACCTGGTTGTGCACCAGATGGTTGACCAGAATCTTCAGGCCGGCGAGGTGGGCCCGCTCGATCCAGCGGTAGTAACTCTGGTGGTGCTGCAGCGAATCGTGGCGCGGCCAGAACTCGTAGCCCGGCCAGCCTTCCGTGGCATGGGGCCCCGGGCTGCTGGTGACCTGCTCCACCAGACCGGTGAGCCCCTGGGGGCCATGATTAACGGCGCAGTCGTCGAGGGCATGATCGACACCAAAGGGGTGAAAAGGGTCGCCGTAATTCACCCGGCCACCGATGAACTCGTAGGCGGAAATATGACTGTGCGCGTCGACGAAGCCGAACACGTCATCGTCGTCCAGCCCTTCCACGTTCTGGAACCGGGGCACCTCGCGCAGGTAATTAGCCGGGCCTTCCTCGGCCACGGTGGCGTTGAGTTCCGCTTCCGGGTAGGCGTCGCAGCCTTCCGCCGGTAGTAGACGGAAGCGGTTCGCCGGGCTCTCCAGCGACGGCGACGCCAGGGTCAGCGCGTCCTCGCCGAGGGTGAGCAACAGCCCGGTGGCGTCGGAGGCCACCGTGAAGGTCTCGCCTTCACTGCGGTTCAGGTTCCATACCGCCAGGTCGCTGGCCCGGTCCACCTTACCCAACGTCGGCCGAAGGGTATGGTCGCCGAACCGGGTCCCCGCCACCTCCAGGCTCTCGCCCAGCTCCCGCAGCACACCCCCCAAGGGCGCCACCGGATCCAATATCAGATTGAGGGTGTCGCCGAGACCGGCGACCAGGTAGCTGACTTCGGCGATCAAGCGACCGCCGCCGTCGAGGAGCTCGCCCGCCGGGTCGGAGATACCCAGCAGTTCCTTGTCACCGGCCTGGNCCGGATCGCGGCGGTAATCGGACAGCAGCAGATAGGAACCCANTGCCGTGGGCTTCATATANAACGACGCCGCCCGGCCCGGGTCCAGGGTCACACCGTAGCGCCCGTCCAGNCCACTNAGGTAGCGACCGTCGGCGTACAGGTGGTAGCAGCCGTTGGCGAACTGAAAGCGGTTCAGGGCCCGCGGCTCGGGGTCCGGTTCNGGTTCGGGCTCGGTGGGCGGCTCCGGTTCCGGCTCGGAGGGNGCCGGCGGGTTATTATTCGCCTGCCGGTCATCGGACGAGGACGANCCGCCCCCACAAGCNGTAAGGNCGAGAGCCANAAGCAGCAGCAACCANTACGTCGACANCCGACGCGCGCCTTTCACGGTCATANCACCTTCCTGTTCTTNTTTTATTGGTACGTTTGTACANCTTATTNCCGTGAAANGTTGTGGCGTTATTGTGAACGATTGGTGAACGGGCCCGCGGCACTCAAGTTTTNCNCCCTTCCGCCGAGAAATNCGTTGGATGGCGCCGTGTTGGCGGCTATGGCATATTCNAAAAANGGCGATAGATANTATGTATACGGCGCGCCGTNTTACCGCGCCNCGCCATGCGGGNAGGGGGACCCTGATGCGGGACAAGGGGATGTCNGAGNCGGAGCGGGTCCGGCTGGAAAGCCTGGCCAGCTACAATATTCTGGACAGCGCCCCGGAACACGAATACGACGACATCGTGCGGCGCGCGGCGGCGCTCTGCGATTGTCCGATTTCCACCGTCACCCTGGTGGACCGGCACCGCCAGTGGTTCAAAGCCTCCGTGGGCGTTGATATCCAGGAAACCGAGCGCGACATCGCGCTCTGCGACCACACCATTCGCGGCACCGGCCCTCTGATCATCCCGGATACCCGGCTCGACCACCGCTTCGCCGATAACCCGGTGGTCACCGACCCCAACGGCATCCGCTTCTACGCCGGCATCCCGTTGCTGTCATCGGAAAACCAGGTGCTCGGCACCCTCTGCGTGATGGATCACCGCCCCCGGGACCTGAGCGATGCGCAAGCCAACTACCTGGCCCTGCTGGCCGATCAGGTGATGATGCATTTGGAGCTCCGCCGACAGAATCAGCGGCTACAGGACGCCGTCGACGAACGGAACCGCGCCCTCCATAAAGCCGAACGTCGCGCCGCTCATTTGGAGGAGTCGCAACGCATCGGCCGGATCGGCAGTTGGACCTTTCATCTGGATAGTCAGACTCTCAAGTGGTCGGAGCAGACCTTCCGCATCTTCGACCTGTCCCCGAAAGACTTGGACGGCCGCTTCGAGCGTTTTCTGCAATGCGTGCACAATGACGACCGGCGCCGCCTGCTCGACTACCGCAAAGACGCCCTCGCCGGCCACACCCCTTTGGATATTCAGTACCGCATCAATTTACCCCAAGGTGGACAACGCCACTTGCACGAGCGTGGAGAATTGCATAAGGACAATCACGGTCGTCCGATGTATCTGCAGGGCACGGTTCAGGACATTACTGAGCTCAAGACCTTTGAAATGCAACGAAATGCAACTGCAACACACCCAGCGACTCACCGGCATCGCCGGGAGACTGGCTCGGGTCGGCGCCTGGAGCATGGATGTGGCCTCCGGGCAGGTTTCCATGTCACCGGAAATTCTCGCTCTGCATGACCTTGGCAACGACACACGCATGGCCCTGGAGGATGCGCTTAGTTTCTACGCCCCAGAGGACAAGCCCAAGGTACAAGCCCTGTTCGCCGCCTGCGTCAAGGAGGGGCAGCCCTACGACGAAGAACTGAGGGTCGTCACCGCCACCGGACACCCTTTCTGGGTACGCGCTCTGGGCGAACCCGTGTTTGACGAGGTGGGCAAAGTCGTTCGCGTCGATGGCGCCTTCCAGGACGTCAGCGAACAGCGCAATGCCGCCAATGCTTTACGCGAAAAAAAAATCCGCTTTGAGGCCGCCGCCCGCGCCACCGCCGATGCGATCTGGGACTGGAACACCTCCACTGACAGGTTGTGGTGGAGCGAGGGCATGGAAACCCTGTTCGGCTACAGTGCCGAAGACCTGGAACCAGACAGCCGTTCCTGGACCAAGCGCATTCATCCGGACGACAAGAAGCGCGTGCTCACCGACATTGAAAGGGTCATTTACAGCCAGCAGCAGAAATGGGAGGCGGAGTACCGTTTCATGCGCAAGAACGGCAGCGTGGCCTATGTGTCGGATCGCGGCTACGTTATCCGCGATGAGAACGGCGACGCGCTGCGTATGGTCGGCGGTATGAGCGATGTCACCGAGCGCCGCCACTTCCTCACCAATCTGGCCCGACAGGCCGCCCTGCTGGATAAATCCCGCGACGCCATCATGGTGCTCGATCTGGATCGCCGTATTAGCTATTGGAACCAGGCCGCCGAGGGCATCTACGGCTGGCGCCAGAGCCAGGCTCTGGGACAGCGCATTGATGAGGTGCTCGGCGAGGATCCGGATGTCCTGAAAGCCGCCACCCGGGAGCTGCTGCTCAGCGGCCAATGGACCGGCCGCCTGGCCAGCCACGACGTGAACGGCAAAACCGTGATCTCAGACGCGCGCTGGAGCCTGGTCGCCAACGACCACGGCCAGCCGGACGCCATCCTGGCCATCAACACCGACATCACCGAACACCTGGCGCTGGAGGAGCAGCTCCAGCAGTCGCAGCGGCTGGAAGCTATCGGCCAGTTGACCGGCGGCGTCGCCCACGATTTCAACAACCTGTTAACGGTGATTCTGGGTAATTCCGAGTTACTCGAAGAGCAACTGGAAGAGGCCTCGCCATTACAGGCTTCCGCACGCTTGATCCGCGGCGCCGCGGAACGGGCGGCGGAGTTGACCAGCAGGTTGCTGGCGTTCGCGCGCCGCCAGCCCCTGGCGCCGGAGATCGTCGACGTCAACGAGCTCATCAACGGCCTCAAGCCATTGCTGCGACCTACCCTGCACGAACACCTGGACTTCAACATCGTGCCTTGCGCGTCGCCCTGGCCCGCGTTCATTGATCCGGGGCAGCTGGAATCAGCGATTCTGAATTTATGCCTCAACGCCCGCGACGCCATGGAAGGCGAAGGCTGCATCACCCTTGAAACCGCCAACGTCAGCCTGGACCAGGACTACGCCAGCCGCCATTCCGAAGTGATTGCCGGCGACTATGTTCAGGTGGTGGTCTCGGATACCGGTATGGGCATCCCGGAGACCACACTGAAACAGGTATTCGACCCCTTTTTCACCACCAAGCCCAAGGGCAAGGGCACCGGCCTGGGTTTGAGCATGGTGTACGGTTTCGTTAAGCAGTCCCGCGGCCATATCAAGATTTACTCCGAGCCTGGTGAAGGCACCACGGTAAAACTCTACCTGCCCCGGGCGGACCGTGAGCGGCAGGAGGCGCTTCCACCAGCTTGCCCGGTGCGTTTTACCAACCGCCAGGAAACAGTCCTTGTCGTGGAAGACGACGACGAGGTGCGCGACCAGGCCGCCCGACAACTGCGCGAGCTGGGCTACCGGGTGATCAGCGCCGCTAACGGCAATGACGCCCTGGAGCGGCTTTCCGAACAGGAAGTCGATCTGCTGTTCACCGACGTGATCATGCCCGGCGGCCCGAACGGGCCGGAGCTGGCGCGGCTCGCGCGGCAGCGTCTGCCCGAGCTGCCGGTGCTCTACACCTCCGGCTACACTGAAAACGCCATTGTCCACCACGGCCGTCTGGACCCCGGCGTGCATTTATTGGAAAAGCCCTACCATAAGACGGCTCTGGCGCAAAAGATCCGCGACGCTCTCGACGAGGTGCCAAGATGACGCCATCACAACAATCAGAAACGATACCTCGGCTCCTGGTTCTTGATGACGACCCTGACATCGGTCAGACGGTTTGCAGCATGGTCTCGAGCCTGGGTTACCAATGCCAGGTCACCACCCTGCCGGACACTTTCTTCGAGATACTCGACACCTGGCAGCCCACCCACATTCTGCTCGACCTGGTGATGCCAGCGATGGATGGCGTGGAAGTAATCCGCCATCTCGCCGAGCGTCACTGCGACGCAGGCCTGATTATCTCCAGCGGGCTGGGCAGCCGGGTCATCGATGCGGCCGGCAGAGCCGCCAGCCAGCACCGGTTACACATGACCGGTGTGCTCCCCAAACCCTTTTCGATCCGCGATCTGCGTGCTCTGCTGGGCCAGCAACCGCCGCCCAGCCGCCAGCCGCGCCAGGCTCCGGTGAGCCCCGAGCAGGACATCACCCCGGCAATGCTCGCCGACGCCATCGATAATGACCAGATCCGCCTGATGTATCAGCCCAAGGTCAGTTGTGCCGACGGCAATCCTGTTGTCGGGTTCGAAGCGCTGGCCCGCTGGCGACACCCGCAGTGGGGGCCCATCGCCCCGGACCGATTTATTCGCCTCGCCGAACGCGAAGGGTTGATCGAGCCCCTTACCCGCAAGGTAGTCGTCCAGGCCTGTGCCGCTATGGCGGCCCTGTTACGAAGTGGCGGAGCGAAGGCCGAGCACTGGACCATGGCGGTGAATCTGTCCGCCTCCTGCCTGACCCGGTTCGATATGGCGGACAAGCTGGTGGTCCTGTGCCGACAGTACGGTCTGGAGCCGCGCCATTTAACGCTGGAACTCACCGAGACGGCGGCCATGGAAGACGGCGTGCTGGCGCTGGACCTGCTCACCCGGCTGCGCATGAAAGGGTTTCAGCTGGCGATCGACGATTTCGGCGTGGGGTATTCATCCATGGTGCAGTTGGCCAAACTTCCGTTCTCCGAGTTGAAGCTGGATAAAGCCTTCGTCATCGCGGCGGACCATTCCCGGGAAGCACGCACCATTATCAAATCGGCGGTGGATCTGGGGCACCAACTGGATCTGAAGGTGATCGCCGAAGGGGTGGAAACCGACGCGGCTCTGGCGTTCCTCCGCGAAACCGGGTGCGATTTCATGCAGGGGTATTACATTGCGCGGCCGATGGAGCGAGAAGATATTGGGGGGTGGTTGGAGGACCGCGAAGGGCGCTGCTGAGAGGCTTGGGCGCGCTGGGGCGCGCCGAGAGGGAGGGATTGATTCGCAGGCTGGCGCCTGCTCACCCCTTCGGGGCGTCGCCGCTGTGCGGCGACGTCCTGCGCCGGCCTTTGGCCGGCTTGTCGAACCGGAGGGTTCTTATCAAGTCATCCCTCTCCGCCATACACAAAAAAGCCCGGCGTTGGCCGGGCTTTTTTGTGTATGGCGGAGAGGGAGGGATTCGAACCCTCGATACGCGCAATGCGTATGGTTCCTTAGCAGGGAACTGGTTTCAGCCACTC
>FUFK010042173.1_pt1 | contig 13371 bp, 13 predicted proteins | sample 1021851 | NCBI WGS metagenome assembly FUFK01 (sample SAMEA51879418, study PRJEB19060) | metagenome | reverse complement strand
ACTAATCTTCAAAATCATGGAAGTGGCCGAGTAAATATGGAGTTCTCTATACCATCAAGAGGCTTAATAGGATTTAGATCTCAATTTTTAACTGACACTCAGGGTGCAGGAATCATGAACAAATTATTTGATGGTTATCAGCCTTGGTTTGGGATGATTCCGCAAAGAAATAGTGGTGCAATTGTGGCTGATAGACCAGGTAAAGTTACCACGTATGCTTGCCTTGGCATGGTTGATAGAGGAGAGCTGTTTTTAGATGTCGGAAATGAGGTATATACCGGAATGATTTTGGGTGAAAGAAACAGACCTGAAGATCTGAATGTAAATATTACAAAAGAAAAAAAATTGACCAACATGAGGGCTTCTGGATCAGATAATACTGTNAANTTAAGGCCTCCAAAAAAACTNTCTCTGGATCAGTCAATAGAGTTTATCGCTGAAGATGAACTCGTTGAGATAACACCAGAATCAATCAGGCTTAGGAANATGGAATTAGATCAAAACAAGCGTTTAGCAGCAAGAAAAAAAGAGAAATACGNGGGATAAATATGATTTCAGGCAAGCAGATATTGTGGGGAACCTTAGGTTGGGCATTTGGCGGTCCAATAGGAGGAATTTTAGGTGTTATTTTTGCAGGTACAAGCGATAGTTCATACAAAACAGTAAAACAGTCTCAGGCAGGAGATTTTATGGTCTCACTNCTTGTTCTTTTTGCNAAAATCATGAANGCCGATGGNAAACTTCTTAAATCNGAGCTGGATTACATNAAAAATTTTTTAAAGCGGAACTTGAATCAAAAACAGGCTCAAGTATTTATTAAAATGTTCCAAGAGATATTAAAGCAGGATTACAGCACTGCAGATGTATGTAAACAGATTCAACAATCAATGGATCACCCTAGCAGGCTAGANNTAATGCATGTCCTGTTTGGCCTATCTGCATCTGATGGGGAAATACATCCAGAGGAAATTAAAGTTATACANACTATAGCAAATTATTTGAACATAAGTAAAAAAGATTATGAATCAATAAAAGCCATTTTTATCAAAGATATTGATAGCGCATATAAAATTCTTGAAATCAGTTCATCTGCTTCAGATTCAGANGTAAAAAAAGCATATAGAAAAATGGCAGTAAAGTATCATCCNGATAAAGTTGCACACTTAGGNAAGGAAATACAAAAAACAGCTGAAGAAAAATTTAAAGCTGTAAGTGATGCCTACAATGAAATAAAGAAGCAAAGAAAAATCTCCTAAGAAATTTTATTAGTTATTAGAAAACATATATACAATAATTCTGATTTTAAAATAATAATATCCTTACTTTCTGAATAGTTCCCATGAAGGTATTTTTATATATAATTTGTTCGATTGGTTATCTTTTTGCCTGGGGCAATACTGGGCATCGTGTAGTAGGGAAAATAGCTGAGGAAAGGCTTTCAAATAAAGCTAAAAGACAAATTAAAAATATCATAGGTCATCATGATCTAGCTTATCTAAGTATTTGGGCAGATAGAATAAAATCAGATCCTAATTGGAATCATGCTTATGATTGGCATTGGGCTACTATTCCTGATGGAGAGGTTTATGAAGTTGGAAAGTATTCTGGGAAATTAGTGGATAAAATAAATGAGTTCTCTAAAAATGCTAACTCTGCAAACTTAAGTTCGGAAGAAAAAAAAGAGGCTATTAAGTGGCTAGTTCATCTTGTTGGTGATTTACATCAGCCTTTACATGTTGGCAATGGTAAGGATAGAGGCGGGAACGATGTAAAAGTAAAATGGTTTGGTGACGAAACTAATTTACATGAGGTCTGGGATGAAAAATTATTTGATTTACAAAATTTAAGTTATACTGAATATGCTCATTTTTTAAATTTAGAATTTGATGAAAGTATGTGCTTAAAATGGTCTAGCGGCGATATAGAATCATATGCTCAAGAGTCTAGTATCTATAGAAAATCTTGCTATGACTACTCCAATGACAATTTAAGCTATGGTTATTTATTTAATGTTAAACCAATCCTTGATATGAGGCTTATGCAAGCNGGTNTAAGACTNGCAAATTTATTTAATGAAATATTTAAATAAATGAGGNTCNTTGCNGCANTNTTTATTTTTTCTNTTACNTTNATAAGGGCTGAAATATATTTTCAACAANATGTTGATTATNANATTGAGGTCACTCTTAACGACACAGATAAAACCTTAACAGCATATGAAATAATTAACTATAAAAATAATAGTCCTGACACTTTAGAATTTATTTGGTTTCATTTATGGCCAAATGCATATAAAAATGATTCCAGTGCACTTGCCAAACAATTTTTTCGATTAGGAAGCACTAGATTTTTAAATACAAAAGAAAAAAATAGGGGTTACATTGACAGTCTGGATTTTTCTGTAGATGGTGTTAAAGCNGAATGGCAATTTCATAGTGAATATATTGATGTAGNAAAAATTTTNTTNCCANAACCACTTTTTCCNGGANNNCAAATAAAAATTGAAACACCTTTTTTTGTAAAATTACCTAGAGTTATATCACGGCTAGGACATATGGGTAAACATTCCTCTACTGATAACATCCTATCATTAAGGATAGATCAAAAAGTTCCTAAAATACCTGGTAAAATATTTTTNGATTATGCAACTGGTTCGAGCTTGCCCAAAGAAAATTATATTTCAGGTGGTATAAAACTGGGTCCATTGATCATACCATTGTATCAAAACTGGGAAGAAAAAAATAAGATACCAAATAATTTTGAATGGATAAAAGAAAGGGTGCGATTTATTTGGGTGTTTTCAAGGGTTAGTTTTTTCTAATAAATAATTTATTATTTTTAAAAATGTTTTAAACATTGTTTTACGTTTATTATGATAATTTTATAAATTAAAATATGATTACAGTTTTATCTCCAGCAAAAAAACTTTCAAGTGAGTGCTCATCAAAGGGCAATGCGCATACGAAGCCTGTNTTTCTTGATCAATCTGATAGTTTAGTAGAAATTTTAAAAAAAATGAAGCCTGACCAGCTTCAAAACTTGATGGGAATCAGTCAAAACCTTTCTGAACTTAATTGGGAAAGATTTCAGTCCTGGACATCAGATTATTCTCCAAATGTATCTAGGGAAGCTTTCTTTACATTTAAGGGAGACACGTACAATGGTTTAGATGCAGATACTTTATCAGAAAAGGATGTTCTATTTGCTCAGGATAACATTCGTATACTGTCAGGCCTTTATGGTTTATTGAAACCCCTAGACCTAATGCTCCCATATAGGTTAGAAATGGGAACAAGATTAAATAACAATAAAGGAAAGAATTTGTATGAGTTTTGGGGCGATAGTATTGCTGCCAATATATCAACAGAACTTAAGAATCATAACCATAAAATAATTGTAAACTGCGCGTCCAATGAATATTTTAAATCGATCAGTAATGGATCTTTGGAAGCCATGGTTATAACTCCAGAGTTTAAAGAAATAAAAAATGGTAGTCTGAAAATGATTTCTTTTTATGCAAAAAAAGCTCGAGGAATGATGGCTCGTCACATCATAGAAAATAGAATTAATGATCCAAAAGACCTTCTATCTTTCAACTCAGACGGGTATTCTTATGATGCATCCTTATCAACGGATATAAAGCCTGTTTTTACTCGCTCCCAGAGTTAAATCAAATTTTTATTATTAAAGATTCTAAATTACTAGATAGATACATATTTTTTGCTTTATTTATATCTGTTTTTGTTTCAAATCAGTTATATCCTCAAGATACCTTAATCGTCCATCCCATAAGTTTTGATACCCCGAGCCCTATCGGTTGGGTTGCTCAATATGATGTTAAGGTAGAATTTCCTCAAGTGGACAAAACCTGGAGAAAGATTTTAATGAAACAAACCCTTAAGTGTGATCCTAGAACTAGCGCTGACAAATATGATTGCGGGGAATGGGATTACATTTGGGATGCTTTAATATTCATTCCTGTAAATGATACAGTAGAGGCATATAAACTTGGTAGTTTTGTTACGCCATATGGGAAAAGGCTTGAAATGGGAGGAGAAAAAGGCTGGGAATGGGTATACGACTTGACAGATTATGCGCCACTTTTACGAGGTAAAAAAAGACTGCGCATCGGAAATAATCAAGAATTGTTAGATTTAAAATTTGAATTTATTGAGGGCGTACCGCCTCGCAATCCTATATCAATTCAAAACATATATTCACTAGGCGAGTATGATGGACATTATGGGTATACCTATAGATATGGTGATATAGTGGAGAACAAAGTACTTAAGCCCAGAAAAATTGATTTAAGTCCGGCCGCATCTCACTTTAGTATTAAATCAATAATTAGTGGACATGGCCATGAGGGGCCAAATCATTGCTGCGAATGGGTTGAAAAATCTCATTATTTTTTTATAAATGAGTTAAAAGAGCATTCATGGAAAGTTTGGAAAGATTGTGGTAATAATCCAATATATCCCCAAGGTGGAACCTGGCCTTACAATAGAGCAGGATGGTGCCCCGGAACAAAAGTAGATGAAATGGTTTTTGACCTTACATATTTAGTCAATCCAGGTCAAACTATTGCATTTGACTACGAGATAGAGGCAATGAAAGATACAAGTGAGCGTAAAGGTATTTACAGAATGAGTCATCAGTTATTTTCATTTGGGCCGCCAAATTTTAACAGAAATTTAGAGTTGGTAGATATTATCAATCCGAGCTCTGAAGATAGACATTCAAGATTTAACCCTACTCTTGATAAGCCAAGAGTTAGAATAAAAAATATTGGAACTCAAGAAATAAGAAGAGTAAAGTTTTTTTATGGGTTAAAAGGGGGGCATAAATCTATTTATCATTGGAGGGGAAGTTTGCAATTCCTAGATGATGTAATTATTACGTTACCAATGAATGATTGGCAAGGATTAAGGGATGAACAATATTTTTATGTTGATGCAGTCACAATAAATGGTCGTAAAGATGAGAACGATATTGATAATAAACTTATGTCCAAAGTAAATATACCATCCGTATTTCCTGTAAATTTTATAATGAGGCTAAAAACCAATAACCATGGAAGAGCTAAACAAAATTCTTTTAAAATTAGTGATTANGATGGGAATATTTATTATTCTGGAGACACGTTTCTTGACAGTTCTGAATACAATATAGCAATTAACCTAAATGAAGGTTTTTATCAATTTCACTTTAGTGATATAAATGAGGATGGAATTGATCGACTATGGTGGAAGCAAAAAGATTCAATTGGCATCGCTGGAGAACTTGGTTTCTATGATGTAAATTATACTGAACTAATAAAATTCTCTCCTGATTTTGGTCAGGAGATTCGAATGGATTTTATAATTGGGCCAATTCCATAGTGACCTATTAATTAAACACTTATATTCTCGCCCTAACACAGCCTTATAAACTCACATCTAGTTGTATTTATTTGTGATGCTTTCTAGACTGATTAGTGAATGATAAAACAGTCGGAAGAAATATAAAATGCAAACTTTCAATGAAATAAATTTGAATAAGGATTTGAATAAAGCCTTAGCAGAGCTTGGCTTTATTAGGCCAACCCCAATTCAGGCTAAAACTATTCCTATTTTAATGGACTCTGATCAAGATATGATCGGCTCTGCCCAAACAGGAACTGGGAAAACAGCAGCTTTTGGTTTGCCATCTATCCACCTAACTAATTTGGATGAACCGGGAACTCAGACTTTGATATTATGTCCGACGAGAGAATTATGTATGCAGGTTGCTAATGACCTTAGGGCATATTCCAAATTCATTGATAAGCTTGGTATAGTTTCTATTTATGGCGGTGCGAGTATTGAAAAACAAATCAAATCAATAAAAAAACGTTCTCACATTGTTGTTGGAACGCCTGGAAGAACAAAAGATCTTCTAACAAGGAAGAAGTTGTTCATTGATAAAGTGCAAAGAATTGTTCTAGATGAGGCAGATGAGATGCTATCGATGGGATTTAAGGATGACCTTGATTTTATTTTATCAAAAATAACTGGAGAAAGTCAGAAGTTACTTTTTTCTGCTACAATGCCCAAGAAAGTTGAATCAATTGTAAAACAATATATGAATGATCCTGTAACTATTGCTGTNGATANAGTAAATACTGCTTCGGTAAATGTAAAACATGTTTTTCATATGGTTCAGGCAAGAGACCGCTATGAAGTGGTTAAAAGGATTGCAGATATTAATCCAAATATATATGGCATTGTTTTTTGCAGGACTAGGAGGGAAACGAAGGATGTTGCCAGCAAATTAATGTTTGATGGTTATAATGCTGACGCGCTACATGGGGATCTTTCACAATCTCAGCGTGATGATGTGATGAGAAAATTTAGAAGAAGACAATTGCAGATCCTTGTAGCCACTGATGTTGCATCTAGGGGGTTAGACGTAAANGATCTTTCTCACATTATTAATTTCAATCTACCTGATGATCCAGAGGTATACACGCACAGGAGTGGACGTACAGGAAGAGCAGGTAGAAAGGGCATATCAATAGCAATCATTCATTCTCGAGAAACACGCAGGTTAAAAGAGATTGAACGGGTCTCAAAAATAACTTTTGAGAAACAACCAGTCCCTACAGGAGAAGATATATGCAAAAAACAACTATTCTCATTAATTGATAAAGTAAAAACGGTTGAAGTGAATAATGAAATCATCGAACCTTTTTTAGAAAAAATTAATGCGAAGCTTGAGGGTCTTTCCAGGGATGAGCTTATAAAAAGATTCGTTTCAGAAGAATTTAATCGATTTGTTTCATATTATAAAAACGCAAGAGATATTAATATTGGTTCTAAGGACTTTAAAGGAAAGGAACCTAAAAGAAATCGAAGAAATCAAAATAAAGGTAGGAGGGGNAATTTTTCCAGGTTTCATATAAACGTTGGATCAAAAAATAAACTTAATCCTGTTAAACTAATTGGTTTAATTAATGATAACTTGAAATCAAAAAACATAGAAATAGGAAAAATTGAAATCATGAAAAGTTTTTCTTTTTTTGAGGTTGATTCAGATTTCTCTGATATTTTGATCAAATCATTAAATAAAAAAAAGTTTGAAAATTTTGTAATTAAGGTCGAAAAGTCTAAACCAGCTCCCANGCATAAAAAGGATAGGTCTAAAAAAGAAAATTATAAAGCTAGATCAAGTAGTAGGCCAAAGAATAGATTGAGGCAATCGTTTGCCAAGAGGAAATATCGAAAAAAGAAGAATTGAATTTTCTAAGCTATTAATCAGATATTTTAACCAATTATATGTTTATTAATTCTCATCTTGCAACAGGCTACATACTACATAAATCGAATCTTTTTGAAAAAAAATGGCTTCCCATATGGGTTTTATCTGCTTGGATCCCAGATATAGATGGGTTTTGGTCTGCATCGGTTGTAGAGCATCACAGCATTTTACATACTCAATTCTTTTGGATTGTCATCTGCGCCTTTGGCTGGCTAGTAGGGTATTATAGAAAAAGCACTAATGTAAAAACATTTTTCATTATACTTTTCATAGGTACTTTTGTTCATCTTCTTACTGATTATATAACAGCCAGGACTGTTGGTATTAAATGGTTATATCCTTTTAATGACGTAGATTACTTTTTATATCCAATCATACCAGAAAATGGCAATATTCCTATATGGCAAATGCTTATACCTCCATATTTAACTTTTTATTTTGAAAATAAGCTACTTTCCATCTTTGAAATACTTTTAAATATTATTGCTTTGGGACTTTATTTTTTTTCCTTTAAGAAGCCAAATTAACANATGAACAATCTGGCATTAGATAAAGAACTGATGTTTAAAGCTTTAAAAGAAGCAAAACGTGGTATTCCTCATGTTTACCCGAATCCTGCAGTAGGTTGTGTGATTCATGATGGTGGTAAAATTTTGAGTACAGGTTATCATAAAATGTTTGGTGGTGATCATGCTGAGCATGATGCCTTGCAAAAATTAGATAAATCTGCGAGGGGTCTTACAATGTATGTTAGTTTGGAGCCTTGCGCTCATGTTGGTAAGACTGGAGCATGCTCGGATTTAATTGATCCCGAAATTTTTAAAAGAATTGTTATTGCAGAAAAAGATCCAAATAAAAAGGCGTCTGGCAGTATTGAAAAAATAAAGCGTAGTGGGATTNAAGTCGAGGTNGGGTTATTNAAAGAAGAAGCTAGAGCCTTAAACAAAAGGTTCTACGTATTCCATGAACAAAAAAGACCTTATGTTATTTTAAAATATGCATCTACTCTTGACGGATTCGTTGCTGAGAATGATGGTTATTCAAAATGGATAACAAATGAAAAGTCTAGAAAAGAAAATCATTATATAAGATCCTTATGTGATGCAATACTTGTTGGCTCGAATACTGCAAGGCTAGATAATCCCAATTTAGGCTCTCATGGACTTGCAAAGGATCCCAAAATCGTCGTCATCAATAATGATGAAGACCTAAGTTCTTTAAATTTATTTAAAAAAGAACCAATAGTGTACTCTTCTANAGATTTAACTGATAATTATGAAAAAAATATTAGTTTCATCGTAAATGACCTGTACAAAAAGAATATTCAGTCACTTCTTGTTGAGGGTGGAGCTAAAACAATTTCAGGTTTTATAAACTCAGGGGTATTTGATGAATTACACTGTTATATTGCTCCAAAATTTTTAGGTGAGGGGCTTAATATTTTTCAAGGGAAAAGTAGTATAAAGAAAAATTATGGTCTTAAAATTGTTGATGCTAAAATGATTGGTGATGATGTAAAAATCATATACANAAGGGATGCTAATTAAGAGATGTTTACTGGAATAGCAGAGGGAAAAGGTATAATTGCATCTCTTGAGCGAGATGACGACATTGTGCGCATTACTGTCAATCATAATCTTGACAATAATGATATTAGTATCAATGACAGCATCTGTTGCTCCGGTATTTGCTTAACTGTTGTTAAGCAAAATAAGAACTCATTTCAGGTTGAAATGGTCCCTGAAACCATTGAAAGATCTACTGCAAAATATTGGAATGAAGGCACAATAATTAATCTCGAAAGAGCTATGCTTCCTACAACAAGGATGGGAGGTCATTATCTGCAGGGGCATGTAGATACTGTAGTTCAAATCAAGGGCATACAACATTTTGAAAACTCCGCAATTTTTAATATTTCAGTTGATCAAGGTATGATGAAATACATAGTTGAAAAAGGTTATGTCGGACTGGATGGGTTAAGTTTAACTGTTGCGAAAATAAACAATAATGATTTCGATATTGCTCTCATACCCCATACACTAAAAATCACTAATTTTGGCACTAAGAATATTTCAGATTCTCTTAATCTTGAAATTGATATTGTAGCAAAATATGTAGAAAACTTTTCAAAGCCTCATACGAAAAATGTTTAGAGAAAAAATACAAGCAGCTATTGAAGATATTCAAAATGGNAAATTTGTCATTGTAACAGATGATGCTGATAGGGAGAATGAAGGTGATTTGATTATGGCCTCAGAAATGATAACTCCTGAAGCTGTAAATTTTATGTCAAAATATGCTAGGGGACTTATATGTGTATCGATAAATAAAGAGGACGCAAAAAGGTTGCAACTTGATCTTATGGAACAAAAAAATACCAGTCTTCATGAAACTAACTTTACAGTAAGTATAGATGCTGTAAAAGATACTACGACAGGAATATCAGCTCAAGATAGATCAAAGACCATAAGATTAATGGTCGATGAAAATTCTAAACCTGAAGATTTTGCAAGGCCCGGGCACATATTTCCTATCCTTGCAAAAGACGGAGGTATATTAAGAAGGTCAGGTCATACTGAAGCTAGTTTAGAGCTAGCTGAATTAGCTGGGTTTAAATCTAGTGGCGTACTGTGTGANATAATGGCTGAAGATGGAACGATGCTTAGGGGAAAAGATCTGCAAAATTTTGCTGACGAACATGATCTTAAGTTAATATCAATCGCAGAACTCATTTCATATGTAAGAATAAAAAAATCCTTAATTGAGAAAATAGAGACAACTAAACTNCCTACTGATTATGGNGATTTTACCTTACATCTATACCAAGATAAATTTGAAAGTAAACAACATATTGCNCTTACCCATGGTAAGATAGATANAAAAAAACCAACTCTTATACGAGTTCATTCAGAATGCGTTACTGGTGATATTTTTTCATCAAAAAGATGTGATTGTGGAGCTCAGNTAGATCATGCCATGAAGAAAATTGTTGAGGCTGGCTCAGGTATAATTATTTATTTAAAGCAAGAAGGTAGAGGAATAGGTCTTAAACACAAAATTCAGGCATATAAGCTTCAAGATGAGGGCTTAGATACNGTTGAGGCAAATGAGAAGCTTGGGTTTCCTCCTGANATGAGAGATTATGGAACAGGAGCGCAAATTCTAAAAGACCTTGGAGTTACTAAACTCAATGTGATGACAAATAATCCTAAAAAACTAGTTGGTTTAGAAGGTCACGGTTTAGAGATATGTGAAAGAATTAAGATCAAAATGCCAACAGAACCTGAAAATGAAAGATATTTATCAACGAAAGAAAAAAAATTAGGGCACATATTTGACTGATGATATATGTAGTAAAAAGTTTATTTAATTCTGATATAACAGATGGTCTTTACAATGGATTTATTAAATCAGTAGAGGGGACAAAAATAAAAGAAGATTTGAAGCTTATCGATGTACCTGGTGCATACGATATTCCTGGAGCTGTGGCTAGAAATTTAAATAATGAAGATTGTGAATTAGTTGTCACCCTGGGCTGTGTTATAAAAGGAGAGACAGACCATTATCATTACATATGTGACGCAGTTGCAAATGGAATCATGAATCTTACATTGAAAACATCGAAATCAATACTTTTTGGAGTATTAACATGTCAAAACAAAAGTCTTGCATCCTATAGGTCAGGAAATGATATGAGCTCTAATAAGGGCTATGAGTTAGGATTAATGGTTAGGAATATATTGTTAAAAGAAAGAAATGAAAATTTTTCAAACCATTAGTTTCGTTTTATTTTTTCTTCTTTTATCTGGATGCGATAAAAACAGGCACATACAATCTTACAGAACACCAAAAAAAGATTTTGGTTTACAGCTTGAAGCGCCTCAGCCAAGTTCTAAAACAAGATCTCCAGATGTCACAAATTTAACATGGGAACTTCCTGACAGTTGGATTCCCTCAACTGGTCATTCAATGCGACTAGCTAGTTTTGACATCCCATTCTCCGATGGCGTTGGTGATCTTTCTATTGTTTCTCTTGGAGGAGCAAGTGGGGGGCTATTAGCCAATGTAAATAGATGGAGAGGACAAGTAAACTTAAGTCCAATATCAGAAAGTGAAATTCTTAACGTTTCCACAGTTGGTGAAAGTAAAATGGGCCCATTTAGAATTTTTAAGATGATAAATGATGTTGATACCTCAAATGCCATTATAGCTGCAGTATTGCCAACTGGCCAAAAAACATTTTTTATAAAATTAACCACCACAAAAAAAGGTGTGATAGAATTGCAGTCTGTATTTGAAAAATTCTGCGCTTCTATTGGAAATTCTTCTTAATGAAACGTGAATTAATAAGAATTTGTAGCAGTCCAAAGCTATTTGTCTATAGTCTTGTATGGCTAATGGTACTTGTAACCGTGGGTACTGTTGCTCAAAAAGATATTGGACTGTATGCATCCCAACAAAAATACTTTTCTTCATACTTCTTCTTTATTGGTCCATTACCCCTTCCTGGCGGAAGAGTAGTGCTTGCTCTTATGTTAATTAACCTTGTTTCTATGATGTTTAAACAAAATCTATGGAAAATGAAAAAGATTGGTGTGATCGTTGTTCACTTGGGCGGAATAATGTTGCTAGTTGGGGCAGGCCTTACTGCAGTGTTCAGTTCAGAAGGTAGCATGGTCATTGAAGAAGGCTCAAAATCAAATACTATAGATGATTACCACATTACAGAATTAGCAATAATTAATGTGTCTGATTCTAATTATGATCAATATACTGTTTTTGGACAACCATTATTTAAAAGTGGAAATAATTTGATGCATGGAGATCTAGATTTTGATATAACTATTTTAGATTATATGGACAACGCCACTCTAGAGCCTATTCAAGGAAGTTCAAGTATTGGTTTTAAAGGTATGTTGAAAAATTTTAATTTAATTGAAATTGACCGAGACACAGATGATATGAAAAATAGGCCGGGTATAATTTTTCAAGTCTCTGGTACATTTTCAGATGTAGACGGAGTATATGGTCTTATTTTTGGACAATCTGTGCCCGCTACAATAAATGTCAATTCAAATCAGTATGTAATGGCATTACAAAAGAAAAAAACCTACTTGCCATTTGCCATAGAGCTTGAGGATTTTAAAAAAGTAATGCATCCAGGTACTGAGGTGGCAAAAAGCTACAGTTCAAAAATCAATTTAGTTGAAAACAACATTCCAAGGCCTGTGCTGATTGAGATGAATAAGCCATTAAGGCATGAGGGCTACACGTTTTACCAAGCGTCTTTCATTGAGAGTCCTAATGGAGAGGAAACAACCGTACTGGCAGCTGTACATAATTACGGTAGGTTATTCCCATACATTTCAAGCATAATTATGTCAATTGGGTTACTAATGCACATGTTAGTAAATATGCCGGCTTTATTTAAAAAGAAAAAGTAATGAGATACGTTCTTAAATATCCACTCTTCATGCTTTTGCTATTTTCTTCTTTATCAAATGATCTATTTGCAAAAGAATTACTTATTACTGACATTCCTATTCAAGAGGGTGGCAGAATAAAACCATTAGATACTTATGCTAGAAATCAATCTNTAGCATTTTACGGTAAACGAAAAATAAAGCATGAAAAATTAGAGTCCATAGACTGGCTTTTGAATTTATTTACCCACCCAGAAAAAGGTCTAGATCAGCAAGTCTTCAACATACGTAATCCTGAAGTAGTAAATGCTCTTGAATTGGAATGGACCAATAACTTCCATAGATACAGTTATAATGAAATTTTTCCAGGCGTTGAAAAGCAACTTACCCTTATCAGAAATATTTTTGAGAAAAAGGAAGAGGATAGAGATGTATTTGAATCTCAAATGATCGAGGTTTATCAAAATGTAATGAAATTTAGAGAAATTGTTTCTAGTCTTAGCTGTCTTTTACCTTTGTTTACAGTTCAAAGTCCAGAAGCTGCCCAATACTTGCATATTGAGCCCGGGCAACTNACTAGTTACGCCCACATTATGTCTCANAGAGAATCTTTATTTGGAATTTCTCAGGGAGTTCTGACCAAGCCAGAATCTGAATGGTCCAATACGGA
>FUFK010019661.1_pt1 | contig 13371 bp, 16 predicted proteins | sample 1021851 | NCBI WGS metagenome assembly FUFK01 (sample SAMEA51879418, study PRJEB19060) | metagenome | reverse complement strand
ACAACTGCTGAAAGTGCTTTAGCAGCGGCAGAGTATTCTAACATCACCTATGTTGTTGAGGCGCAGGATTTACAGCAAATACAAAACGGAAGTTCTGGTGCAAAATCCTTAACATTGTCTTTCTATGTTAAGAGTAACAAAACAGGCACATACGGTTTGAATCTTTACAAACCTGATAGCACTGCAAGGCAGATTACAGCCACCTATGCAATTAGTAGTGCCAATACTTGGGAATATAAAACAATCACTTTTGCTGGCGATACCTCTGGTGGAGGTATTGCCGATGATAATGGGGCTGGCCTGTATATCTATTGGCATCTAGCGGCTGGGTCAGACTATACAAGTTCAGACACTACCTCGTGGAGTAACTACTCTAACGCCGGATTTGCGTTTGGTCATGCCGTAAACATCTATGACAGCAATGCAAATGACTTTGCCATAACGGGCGTTCAGCTTGAAGTAGGCGAACAGGCCACGCCGTTTGAACATCGGTTGATTGGCGATGAGTTGCTTCAGTGCCAGAGATATTACTATAGAGTAGGTGATGACAATAACGGCGGGGGTTATCACCGTTATGCCGTAGGTAGTTGTCAAGGAACTAGCAGTTGTGGGATTACTGTTCATGCGCCGGTAAAAATGAGAACAACCCCGACGTTGGAACAAACAGGGACAGCCAGCAACTATGCTCTGTATGAAGCAGATGCGGTTCACGCTTGCTCTAGTGTTCCTGCTATTAATTCAGCACATTGTAGTCCAAGCAACTTTAACATAACCTTTACATCTTCGGGAAATCTTGCAAATGGAAATGCCGCCGAAGCTATAAATAATAATAACACTACCAGCTATTTAGCATTCGCAGCGGAGTTGTAACGATGATGGGTTCAGCAACAATAACTAATGCAAAGTATGGCTTAGACCCCATGACTGGTGAAAACACCTGTATTAATTGTGTGTTTGACGGACGCCATGTATCTGTTCCGTTAAATCCAGAGAACACAGAANACTATGACGAAATCATGCGACAGGTCNNNGCCGGTACACTNACAATCGCTGACGCNGACTGATGAAGCTGGCGATGGAACCGACACTCAAAACNCAGATGGAACTTGAGGCACACGAGAAGGAGTGCGCCATCCGGTATGCCAANGTGCAAGAANNNCTNGANNGCTTGGACAAGCGCATGTGGCGACTAGAAGCAATGATTATGGGTAGCACCATTCTTGTGGTAGCAATGGTGGTATCAGTATTTATGGGACTTAACTAATGGCAATGTTTAAGGCGTTTAAGCCAAGCGGCATGGAAAAAATTGCCCGTGCTATGGGTTATCAAGGTAACATGCAGGGCTTCCAGAGTTTCCTGTCACAAGACCCTATGCGTCAACAGCAGATGCAGCAGTACCAGCAGAAGGCCATGCAGATGGCTAACGGTGGTATGGTACAACAACCTGCAGGAATGCCACTTGGTCTTGCTAATTTTGCCAGTCAAACAATGGCACCACAATTTAATCAGGAGCAGTTGAATATTCTGCAACAGGGACAAGCAGCACAAAAAGAATATGACGAACAATTGNGGGCTGACCCACGGTTTACTGCTTTTCAAGATTTTAAAAATGAGCAGCAAACTAAATTTGATGCTGACCCTCGTATTAAAGCAATGCAAGATTTTCAGAAACGGTTGGCGCAGCAACGTGACCAGTTTAATCGGGAGCGACAAGGCTCCATGCCGTTTACGTTTCGCAATCAGCAGCAACAAGAACAACGGCAAAGAACACTAGACGCTATGCCTAAGTTGGCTGACAGTAAATTTTTTAAAATGCCCACCATTACTGGCAATAAACCAGAAGGCTATGATGAGTTTTTAAACTCTGACTTTTATAAAAATATACCAGACCCGCAAGTCCGAACTATGGACATGTATCAAAGTAAGTATGGTCTAGGCACATTTGGTTCTGGTACAACTGGTAAAGCAATCGACAGAGCCTATGAACAGTTTCTAGCTGCTAGGAATCAGCCTATAGCACAGGCCAATAACATAAATGCGCTGGGCCAAACAGTACAACAAGTGTACCCACAAGCTGCAGTCCCACAGCAACAATTCCAAAATGTTGAAAGGCCATTGCTTGATGATAGTGGCAATCCAACAGGTGAAACAGAATCGGTAGCACCTAACATAAAAGATGTTTCTGCGCAAATGATGCAACAGCCAGGATTACCAACTGGCGCTACCACAATGGCAGCACAAATACAAGAAACAGAAGGACAACTTGTATCGCCAGATGGTGGACTTGTAACAGGTACAGTTGCTATACCAACTATGCAAGCACCAGCACAAACTGCCGTAGCTGCTGCTGAAACTGATGCGAACATTATTCAGGCAACTCAATCTGCGCCAGCAGTAGATGCTGCTGTTGAAGCAACACAAGCGGCACAAACAACGCTTGACCCCCGCGCACAAGTTGTTGCCGCACAGCAGGTGGCATCCTCTGTTGGTAATCTGGAAGCTGCGCAGGGTAATGCTATCCTCCTAAGTAACCCTGTGCAGCGTCAGGTTCAAGCAGGAGAACTTATTAGTGGCGTAGCAAACGCACAAACCGCCGCACAATTTACAGAGCAAGTACAAGCAGCAGAAGCCACCCCGTCTCAACAGGCAACTGTGCAAGGTCAACTCGCGTCACTTACTGCAAACTTTGATGCGACTAACCCACCGGCATGGGCTGCTGGTGCCATGCGTAATGCTACAGCAGTTATGGCACAGCGCGGACTAGGTGCTTCTAGCCTTGCTGGTCAGGCTATTGTACAGGCAACCATTGAGGCCGCACTGCCTATTGCACAAGCTGACGCAGCAACGCTGGCATCGTTTGAACAATTAAACCTGTCTAACAGACAGCAACGCGCCATGCTTGCCGCAGAACAACGTGCCGCGTTCCTTGACCTTGAGTTTGACCAAGGGTTTCAAGCACGGGTACAAAACGCAAGTCAGATTGCTGACATAGCCAATCAGAACTTCACTGCTGAACAGCAGATTGCGCTTGAGAATAGTCGTGCAGCAAACACGATAAACCTTAACAATTTGTCAAATCGTCAGGCAATCGTGTTGGCAGAGGCGTCAGCACTTGCTAACATGGACCTGTCAAATCTTAGCAATCGTCAACAGGCTTCAGTGCAAAATGCACAGAACTTCTTGCAGACGGACATGGCTAATCTTACCAACAGGCAACAAACAGAATTGTTCCGCGCACAACAACGTGTACAATCTTTGTTCACAGACCAAGCCGCAGAAAATGCTGCACGTCAATTTAATGCATCTAGTCAAAATCAAGTTGACCAGTTCTTTGCAAATCTTAACACACAAACTTCACAGTATAATGCATCACAAGTTAACGCACAAGCGCAGTTCAATGCTGGGCAGATAAACGCGCAGGAAAGATTTAACGCAGANATTAACAATCANCGTGACCAGTTTAATGCGCAGAANCAACTTGTGATTGCACAGAANAANGCACAGTGGCGTCGTCAGATTGCGACGGCAAACACTGCAGCAGTCAATAGGGCTAATGAAATAAACGCAGATGCTATCCTTGAGTTGTCACGCGATGGCTACGACAATCTATGGAACTATTATGCTGACACAATGGAGTGGGCGTGGACCTCTGCTGAATCACAGCTTGACAGATATCAAGAGATGGCTATTGAACAGCTTAAACAAGACAAAGCTATTCAAGCATCTAACATTGCAGCCTCAACCTCGTCTGGTAATGCTATAGGTAACATGATTGCCACACTTGGTTCAGCGGCTATTACAGGAGGGTTGTTTGGATAATGGATACTAATGTAGGACCAAAAACATATTTTCAAATGGAAGCCCTTGCAAAAGAGTTGCGTAATCGCAATATGCAAGCAGAGCCTACCGGCAGTGGTCTGTTGCGTCCAACCCGTCGTAAAAATCCAATGACGCCAGAGTTAGAAGACAGTCCCGTAGTTCGTGTAGCAGAATATTTTAACACAATTCGTGATAAGCGTATGGAGATAAATGGTGGCAGAACCACAGTTTGATGCGCCTATCCCTGGCATGGGTATGACCCATGAGTTGGGAGCAAGGCCGTGGCAGAATCCTCCTCTCTACACTACAGTAGATGAGGCGCTGGATTATTATGTCCCACGTATGGCTAGTGACGATTTCTCTGAACAGCTTATGGACGTAATGGAAATGGGCATTCCTCTCACCACACTGGCAAACACTGTGCAGTTGTCTGGTGTGATGGACGGTAAACACAGTGCTGATGTTGGCATTCTTATTATGCCTGTCCTGATTGAGATGATGCGCTTTATTGGCGACAGTGCTGGCATTGAGTACACCACAGGTCTTGACAAAGACACAGGTCCACGGTCATCTCTTGTGACAAAAGCCATTAACAAACTTCGTGTGGAAGAGCAGGGTGAAGAAGATGCGCCACAAGAAACAGAGGCACCGGCACAAGAAGAACTTCCTATGGAAATGCCAGATGAACCACAGCCTAGTGGCTTGATGGCACGGAGGGCATAATGGCATTATTTGGTAGCTTGGGTAAAATGCTGGGACTTGATACGCCATTCGGTCAAGGTTTGGTGACAGGTTTTGCTGAAGGTGTTACTCGTGAAGTAAAAGACGATATGGATAGCCGCAAGAAACGCATTGACCGGCTGGCTGATTACAAGATTAAGCGCGACGAAGAAGAGCGTGAGCGTTATACAAAAGAGTTACGTGAAAATCTTGAAAAGGTAAAAGGTATTGCTGGCAAGGCTGGCGGCNTTAATGGCGCAGAATATCTTATTCGTACCTACGGGCTAGAAGAGGCAGTAAATAAAGCAGGGCAACTAGAAACACTAGGTGGCTTTGGCGTGACACCAGAGTTTGCTACAAAGGATGAAAATCAAACTACCTTTGATGACCTCGCACGATTTGTTACAGCTGACCCCGTATTTACCAAACTTACTGCACGTGGCACACGGGCTGATACAGGGTTGCTTGCAAAGATTGGCCTTGCTCCTGACATTGCTGTTGAGGCACAGAAGCAACGCGATGCGGCTGCAAGTTCCCTTGGCATTGGTATAGCAGAAGCACCGGAACTTGGAGCGATGCCTACTGCTTCAGGTTTTGACCCAAGTGATTTTGGCATGATGGCCGACATGAAAGACGAATCAAATCGTCTAGTACGACTTGCTATCTCTGCAAAAGAAGCCGGTGATGATGAAGCGTATACAAAGCATATGGCTGATGCGACAACAATGCGTAATATGCTTCGTATGTTAGATACCAAAGACGTTACTGAAGCTGGAAGTCGCGCTAATATGAATGGCATAATTAGTCGTATTGAGGCAGTGTCTGGCGTTAAGGGAGATTTGGTTCCTGACGGAATGAATGGTGTTCGCTTTAAGGCAAGATTTGAAGATTCTGCTGACCAAATTAAAGTTAATACGGCTGGTTCAAATTTGAATGAACTATACACACAAGCAATTGCACGAGGTATTCCAGCAGCGACAGCATTGAGAGTTCTTTCAGAGGCAGAAGGTTCTAATCGTTTACCTGAAATTATTTCAAATCCTGACGGAAGTTTTAGTTTCGCATTGGGTGACTCTAAATTAATTGAAGGTGGACTTACAAACGGAACAGGTCCATATGCCCCGCCACCACCTGTGACACCTCCTCTACAGGGGCAGCAAAACCAACAAAATCAAAGCACTCAACAGCAGTCTGGTGCTATACCCACTAGAATTCAAAACCTTATTGACGACCACAATAAAACTACTGACCCACGCACTAAGGGTAACATTAGGGCAAGAATTGGGCGTATTCTTGGTGGTTCTATTCCACCTAATGTGGCGAATGAACTTAGATAATGTATAATCAACAGGAAGAAATCAACAAGGAAAAGCTAATCAAGGACGAGCAATTCCTTGATGACGCTACTGCGTTCCTGATTGACAGGGGTGGCTACGACGCAGAAGACTTGATGTCGGCAGAAAATGTTTACGATAATTACATGGAACATTTCCGGTTCCAGAACGTAAACGAAGTAACTGCCGTAAATGATTTGTTGTATGCACAAAATGCTGACGAAGAAAGCAAGGAACGCTTTGCTCGTCTGATGGATACATATGACAAGATGGATAGTGACTTGGGGTTTGCAGCCGCTGGCGATTATGTTGCTGGCGTGTTGTCGGCCCCTTCTACGTATGCGGGTATCTTTACAGGTGGTGGCGCAAAGGTTGGCGCACTGGCTGCACAACAGGGTGTTAAGCTGGGTATCCGTGAGATACTCAAGCGTGGTGCAGCAGGACAAGCGTTACGTTCTGCAGCAACAAAAGGTGCTGTACGTGCTGGCGCAGTAGAAGGCACAATCGGTGCTGGTCAAGTGGCTGCACAAGAGCAGACACGTGTTGAACTAGATATGCAGGACGAGATACGTGGTGGTGCTGTGGCATTGGGTGCAGCGGCTGGTGCAGTTCCTGGTAGTATCTTNGGTGCAGCAGCGCAGACACAGAAAGCTGTAACGGAGAATGTTGCAGAGCGTGTGCTAAAGATTACAGAAAAACAATCAGCCCGTGCCGCAGAACATGCGAACAGAACAACAACCAAACAAGTCTTTGAAGACGATGCCACAGGTAAGACGGCACTAGATGTATATGAAAATTTGGTGAGTCGTAAAAAGGCCATTGAAGAAACATTCCCTGAAGTAGAAACTGGGCGTAAGATTAAGGAAACACTCAAGCCTGATGACGCTGAACTTGTTGACGCACCAGAACTAACTATAGCAGGTAAAAAATTAAATGAGGCGGCACAAGCGGCTAGGCCCAAGATGCCTCTTGTAGCAAGCCTTGAAGAAAAATCTTTGCAAAACCTTGCGGCCTTTGCGACAAAACTTATGGACAAGGTTGAACCAGTAGAGGGTGAGCGTTTTGCTTCAATACTTGGTCGCGCATTAAAGTCAGAGTTTTATAATCCTGATAGTCTTCGTGCATTGGCAAAAGACTTTGGCCTAAAGGTTAGTGACCTTGGGCCATTGCTTGCTGCAGAATTTAGTCAGGCAGGTAAAACACTAAAAATTGCATCACAACTTAGTCAAGCAGAAAAGAAAGCACGACTTGACGAACTAGACACAATTGATGCATTTCTTGCTGAAGCTGTAGAGATTACAAATCCTGCCCGTGAAGCAGTGGAAGCTATTGATGATGAGATTGGTAAGGGTCTTTTAGGCAAGGCCAACGATGCGCTGCGCCGTATAAACAAAGCACGTATCGGCTTGATGACTGTGCAGCTTGCTACCACGACACGTAACGTGACAAATGGTTACATGCGTAACTATATTTATGCGTTTGACAATCTTGGTGCTGGTCTGTACAATAAAACATTTACGAAGGCGGCAGCAAAACAAAGACTAAAAAAGAAAGACATATTTAATCCCACAGACGAACAAATAAAAGCAGAAGCAGAACGTGCAGTACGACTTGGTAATGCACAACTTCGCACTGCCTATGATAGTTTTATGTTCAAAGACCTGATGGGTATCACAACTGCAGAGACACGCGCATTGACACGGCTAATGAAGGATGAACGCTTTGGTAAAAGTGAAGCTGGCAAACTTCTGTTTATGGAAATGGGTGATGTCGCAGACCACGCTAAAATGGGTGGTGGCATTTTGACAGTAGCGCGTAAGTTAAACACATTGAACACCCTGTCAGACAACATGTTCAAACGTGCCATACTGTCACGTGAACTAAACAAGGCCATCTTAGCTGGTGGTTATGAAGAAGGGCTAAATGGTGTTCTTAAAAAGGGCAGATTTGGGGATGTTGATGAAGACCTGATTGCAAAAGGGATGGAAGAAGCCATCGACTTTACCTATCAGACTGGTAGATTCAAAGGAAGAGAGGGTGCATTTAATAGTGTAGCCGATACATTTATTCAAGCCTCGTCTACGCAGCTTGGTTCAACCTTTGTTCCGTTTCCTCGTTACCTTGTAAATCAGTTCCGTTTCTTTTATGAGCATACGCCAATCCTTGGCATGGTCGATGCCTTCGGTATCCTGAACAAGTCTGACTTTGACCAGCGTATTGGTAAACAGCTTGGCGGTGCAATGATGCTCACCGGACTCTATGCACTTCGCGCTAATCATGGTGATGAAACAACGGGTCCGTTTGAGTACAAGAACCCATTTGGCACTGGCATTGTTGATGCACAAGCATCCCTTGGACCATTCTCTGCACATGCCTTTGCAGCCGACGCTATATACAGATACTTTAATGCAGATAAAATCAGTCGTCCTGCAAAAATCCGTGACTTTGTAAAAGCACTTGGTGGTGGTCAGTTCCGTCCCACAGGACTTGCTATTGTTGATGGTTTGTTTGACACGTACCAGAGTGGTATCAAAGATGGAGAACTAGACACACGACTTGAAGAGATGGGTGCCAGATTCCTTGGTAACTATATGAACACGTATACAGTTGGTGCCGGTGTACTAAAAGATGTTGTTGCCACACTTGACCCCGACATGCGCGTAGTAGCTGATAACACAGATGTTGAGTTCTGGCCGTATGTGTTCAAGCAAGCAACACGTTCCTTCCCTCGTGAAATTACAGAAGGGGAAAGCACATTTTTTGGTAGAAAGCGTTTGGAGAGTCCAACCCGTACGACTGATGTGCGTATGGTAAATCCCTTTATGCGTCAGATTACTGGTCTTGCACAACAAGAACCTCGCAATCTTGCAGAACGTGAGTTTGATAGGCTTGGCTTGGAATACTTTGAGATTAGCCCACGTAAAGTAAAGGGTGGTATTCAGAGTAGTGAACTGACAAAAGAAGCACGCGCTAATATGGGCGCATATGTTGAGGGAGCCATTCAAGATTACATTATGAATGACCCCGAATACTACGGCTTGGGAAGTGACATTGAAAAGAAGGCGGCACTTAAAGGTAAACTGAATGAGTTACGCAGTGAGGCAAGGGCGCGTGTCCTTGATACCGACCAGTACGTTACGGTAGAAGACCAACGCACTGTAGCACAGGCACGATACTTTGACATCTCTAGTGCAAAGCGTGACCTCATTGCTTTGTATTACAAGCGTGATACAGGATTCGATTTGGGAGATACCAAAGATTATCTGACAGCACTAGCTGTGGCAGAGAAATACAATATCTCTGGTGGACGTTAAAAAGGGGGACGCGAAGCCCCCTCTCTTTTTACCTTAAACAATCACAAATTGTGTGAACAAGTGCCATTCCGATAATATATGAGATGTACGAAAACACGATAGCAATGTACAATCTCATAAACCATTTGGTCACCTGTTATCACCCGACCCTGACAGAGTGCCACGCTTCTTCCTGTCAGCTAGTTTCTCTAAATTCTTCTCCATGATGTGGCCCAAATCCATGTCAAGTTCTTCGGCAAGCACAGCGCAGTACCACATGACATCACCAATCTCGTAGGCAATCTGTATCCTCTTAGCNTCGTANTCGTCNNGNGGNGCNCCNTCNCGNATAAACTTNTTGACTTTNTTTGCTATCTCNCCTGCTTCTCCAGTGAGGCCAAGNGTNAGATACTCCATAGCNTTNTTCNTTGGAAAGATGGCNGTATCACANGCCGCGATTTGATATGCTGTTCCTGTTATCCCATACATATATTTCTCCTTCATCCAAGTTTTAGCCTCTTGCTCTAAGTCCATTCTGTTTCTCCAGGTTTTTAAAATACGCAGCTTCCCATCCACGTTGCCACTCCCGATAGGGGGTGGTATCTTTTTTTAGTGGGTTNGCTATCTGACGATAGCGAGTGCCAAACCTTTTGCTCTTGAACTCCTCAACTTTACTAAACGCTTTGTACCCATCTTCAAAGTTTTTTGCTAGACTTGTGTTCATTCTTCTTCTCCTTCAGGCCAGTTGGAAAGAATTGCTAGTCGGTCTTCGTGCATAGCCATCTTATCTAACTCTGCTTGGATGGCTTCCATGATATCAGAGTGTTCTCCGATACCTGCAGGATTTGCAAAGTATACATCAATATTTGTTTTGTGCAAGTGTACATTTGCAATGGCATGATTTTTAAGAACCTGTATCATTTGCTTTTTCATTCTCTTTCTCCTTCCGTTTCATCCACTCTTCATAGCAAGGGTGGTGACGAGGGGGATTGTATTGCACCCACCCATCACCACGTTTCCATATTAGTTTATTCTTACTCATTTGTCAACACCTTTCTTCTGTCTAAATCTATGCTTGAAGAAAACTATCACATTGATAGCTGTGTTGACAGTGATGGCAAACAACAACCACCACTGCCACCAGTTAGGCATGTCTGCACCTTCAATCATGCTGCTTGAATATCCACAACCTCACACACGCCAGCAGTACAAGCTAACTCACGACCACCTGACGTAGTGTCTTCTTTCTCATATTCACGAAGCAATTCCCAATTTACTTTCTTTGGCATTTTCTTCAGCATCTCACCATACTCTTCAACGGTGCAATCTTGATAGGGCGCTTGCTTGTATGTATGCTCACTGAATGGCAGGAAGCTGATGCCTGATACCTCATCAAAGTGTTCATACACCCATGCTCCTACTTCCATCCATTCATGCTCTTTCACAGAAATGGTGACAGACGGCTTGTGTTCACACCAGTGACGCTGGTACAAGAGCCACAGTTCAAGCTGCTCAATGGCAGACATGTCGAACCGGGTGACTGCACTGTGAGGTGACTTCATCGGGAAGCTAAACACTGTTGTGCTGTCGGGCTTCATCACATCTGGCTCCGCAGGAATACCCTCAGAGATAAGAAACTGCGTGATGGGGTCTTTGTTATCACCACGAACTGTGCGAATGTAGTACGGGTTGTGACGAGCATGGATGCCAGAGGCACTGTCCACAAGCTGTGAGACAGTACCGGAAGGCTTCACGCAAGTGATGGCAGCAGACTGTGAGATGCCAAGTTCTTCAGCTATATCTGCGTTAGTGATAATGGCTTCTTCTTTTAGTGCATTCAAGGTAGCCCCAATGTTCATGCCAAGGTGGGTTGACTTACCAGACATCATAGCATTGTCCATGATACCTGTTAGTGACACACCCAATAGCCTCTCTTCCATTGTATTCTTTTTCCACACATTGCGTAGATATTTAAAATCAGTCAGCGTAGATTGGAACGTGCCTAAAATAGTAGCTAGACGAACCTTTTCTGTCAGTGACTGTTGTGTGTCAGATGAACGCACCACAACCTCTGACAAATTGCAGAATTGATACGGACGCAAGATTATTTCACTGCAGGGATTGCAACCAAACTCCTGTTCTGAATCACGTCTACCATTTAGAGACGCCTGTTTTTTAGCAGCCTGTCTGTTGAAGATACCACGCTCACCTGACTTACTCTCGTATAGAGCCAGCCACTCACGCATAAAGGTATCCATGTCTGGCTTGAACTTATAGGACACGCTGTTGTTTGCAAGCGCACGTTGTCCCTCGTTCTCCCACCATTGCCCTGACTTAGCGTGACGCATTTGCGTATCACCTAAGTTGGACAGGCTGATGAGTGCGCTACGTCGTACCCCGCCTACGACTACAACCTCACCAATCTTACACATGATATCGTGGCACTCTAATGGATATAGTCTGCGACCTGCCGCGTTTTTAATCTTATCAATGACAAACTGAAACAACTCTTCCAGTGGTGCAGGGCCAGATGCCCGACCACCAAATGTCTTCAGCCTTGCACCTGCAGGTCTTACGTTTGAGACATCCCATCGTGGAATTTGCCCTGCGTATAACATGGCAATCAACTCACGCAATGCCCTTGCCCATCCAGAACGACTGTCTGCTACTTTAATTGTTGTATGGGTATGCTCAAAGTGTTCGTTAATGATAGGCATCTTGTCTACATTCTCGCGTTCCACAGAGAAGCCCACCCCTGTGCCACACATGAGTATGTACATGGTTTCATCAAAGGCTTTTGTGTCATCCACAGGCACGTATGAACAGTTGTATCCACCCACGTGACAACGGTCCAACGCTGGGCCAGCAGTCATCAACGCCCTCATACTGGGCATGATGTCTTGATTTAACACAGCTTCTTCAAGCTCTGCACGTAATTCATCTGAAAGAATATAGTTGTAATTCTTGTCAAGGTGATTTTCCATGTAGTCAAAGTATCTTTCGACTGTCTCGCTCCAAGTCTCACGACGTTGCTCATCTTCTTTCCAACGGGCGTATCGGGAAAGAGCGATAAAGTTTTGATAGTCTGTTGGTAGATAGTTGTTCATTGTGTCACTCCATGTTTATTTTCATATGTTTAATTTCCATGCCAGGCAATTCGTGAAAGTAATCCTCTAAGCTATCTTGTATTTCTTCTGTTGGATTTTCGTCTGCTGGCATAGGATATTCTTCTGGGTCTAATTCTAATGCAAGGTAAATCTTAACTCTCATCGTAGCAGCCTTCGACTTCCTCTACTAATTTTTCAAGATACCACTGGGCTTTCTTGAGGTCTTCTGTACCGTTCTTGTAACGATAGCGCCACACGTATTTCATAATATTACCTTGAAGGTAGTATTCATAACCATCTCCTGTCGCAGCACTGATAGCTTCGATGCACTCAATCCCAGCTTTGTTGTAGTGAGGTGGACTGTTGACCATATCAGTTTTTGTCGTCAGTAATTTCTTGTTGTAGTAGTCGTCCATCAGTCTCTCCTCATCCTCTTTCATTTTCATGTAGGCTTCATGTCGCATCATGCTTCTCCTTTTGTTGTTGTTGAGAACGTAAGGTGGACTACGTTATTGTCTTCGTCTCGTTTAATTATAACTTCTTGTTCGTCTTCCTCGTGCGTTAAAGTAAACAGTTCCCCTACATATTCTTCACAATACTTATATATCGTTTCACGTACATACTCGTCTTGTTCCATTACTGGCAGAGATGAAAGTAGCATTTTAACAAACAACTCCATACCACGATATACTTCTTCTGTCAACTCATTATGCTCAGAGGTTATAACTGCTACCTCTGCATCCCCTGTCCATTCACCTTTTACTGTGTAGGTAGGGCGTATTCTAATTAAAAAGTCTTCATCTTCTATTGGTCTTGCCACGATAAACTCCTTTCTTTTTCTCGCCCTTGAATGGTATAAACTTTGGATGCTTATTTTTTCCTTTTTCTTTTAACCAATCTTCAGGAATAATTCTGTCATAATATTTAAAGTTATTCTTTATACACCATTCTGCATAAGATGATTTTGCTCCCTTGCGTAGCTTACGCCTACTGTTTTCAAACACAAAACGAATGTCTAGTTCTGGATGTTGTTTACTTATAGCTATATGCTTCCTTCTGTCAGCAGCCGTAAACATACCCTTTGTTTCAATGATTATG
>FUFK010041977.1_pt1 | contig 13374 bp, 22 predicted proteins | sample 1021851 | NCBI WGS metagenome assembly FUFK01 (sample SAMEA51879418, study PRJEB19060) | metagenome | reverse complement strand
CTCTTGGATTTCCGCCGATTGCGCTTCAAACGCGCTTGCCGCAGGCTCCACGTAATAGACCTTGTTACCCGGCTGGGTCGCCATCGCGTAATTAACGCTGATAGCCATGTCTTTCGTTTGGTCGTCCCAGCCCTCAAGGACGAGCATCGGCTGCGAAGCGATGTGGAGACTGTGGATAAGATCCGCTTGCCGNTGATAGTGGGCCAGATTGAGATGAGCAATGTCCAGTAGCGGTGGNTTACTGGTCANNGTNTCNGTTTTNTTNGCNTANATNGTNACCAGNGGAATNTGNCCAAGNGANAAATCGCCTGATTCAACCANCTCGTACTCCGACGTAGCGTCGGATTGATCGAANGAAGCGGGNTATGGNAATGGCCCTTGCATTTCGAGTTTTTGNTCTTCCTGNCGAAAGACGCGATAACGACCTGGCTCGATNACACGTACTTGGTCATAAACTTTTTCGCCAAANTCGCCGTCNGGGACTACNGCNTTTTCCCCAATCCGAACTTGTGTAAGGTTTCCGTAATTGGCTTCGCGGTCCAATCGCCAACCGTANACGTTGGTTGGATCCACNTCAATCCAATAGGGCCGACGATTAAGAGCACGCTCCTCTGCAAGACTTCTCGCNCCCGAAGGCGCAGGAAAATCAACCAGNGTGTGACAGTGCCCATACGTCANGGCACAAATCAAGAGTCGTCGAGCGTACTCATCTAAATCTGAGCCGCANCCATCAACGTCNTTNTTNAATACATCTGTCCAATAGGGATCACCNTGGACNCTAATTGGTTTNCGCAGNATTAACCCGGCNGCTGCACGCAGCANNCGTTGCGTATAAGGCGTAAAAACAGAGCGATTNACCCGTGATAAATANGCNGTGTAGTCCTCACGNGGCTCTANAGGCANAAACGTCTCGCAGTTTTCACGCAGATANTCCGTNCCNNNNGTNACGGCCTTCATGATNTCCCAGCCCTTCATCTGGTCGATCACAGCCCGTGTNCGCNNGAACGGACTNTCAACANTNCCCATGTAGGAACTGCTGACGAGATGCGTTCTAACGAGACCAGGAACGGAGTAAGTCATGACACCTCANAGTTGAGTTATTAACAGCCCCATCGACGACGNGCNGCTTTACCCCGTTCACCAGTCCAATTACGACTTCGAGCGCAGAAAGAACGCTTACGGGCAGCTTCTTCCTTTGTCTTTGGCTTGCCTGTAACCGGCGGTTTCAAATTAGAACCCGTTTCCCGGTTGTACTTAGCCCGACCTTTAGCNGTCAGGCCAGCACCTTTACTAGCAGGCAGCTTCTCGCCACGGCCAACACTAAGGTTGGGACCACGCTTACGCTTTTTGCGCTCTGCCATCGTCCTAAACCTTATTCAAGGTTGGAGGTGATNGCGCCGCTGGTGACGAAGTTGCAGGTGGCAACGACCAAATCACCCACAGTGGATGCAATATCCATGCTGGTGATAATGCCCGCAAAGCTCACGCTGTCAGTACCGGAGGTGGTGCCAGTCGTAAACAGCTCAAACGTGGCGTCTGCAGGGTCTGCAGCAGTAATCACGTCTTCGATAAATGCAGCCTGACCGGTTGCGTCTGGGTCGTACACCAGCTCAACGGTGCCAGAACCGCTGATCATGCTGCCGACAAACGCACGGAAGGTGTCACCGTGATCGGTAACGTCCAGCGTGTCTTTGGTGATGTTCAGAGTCCAGCTGCGGGTTCCAACAATGGTGGCGTTGGTAGTACCTGCAGCGTCAAACTGGACCGCACCTTGCTCTCCGCGAAGGATGGCCATGAGTAGACATAGGAAGGGTCTATGCCTTCGAGTCTAACTCTTTAACCGTGGTAAGCCACGGCAATATGCGGTACTACGTCGGGCGTACCAGAAGTAATCTGGTGAATCCGTGAGCGAATAATAGAACTCGGCTTACCGGTGTAATAGTAAACATATTCACCAGCAGCATTGATAGTTTTGGTTGTATCAATCTCAAACCAAGTGCTGCCATCATCAAAACTGGCTTCTAGCGCAATCTTGAAATTGGCCGAACCAGTCACATCAAAGGCAAAAGTAAACTCAGATGAATGCGCGTGAGCACGAAATTCATCGTTGAGTGTGTCCATCGTGTCGCCAGCGGTCTCAACAAGGTTGGTGTACCGCTTGGTGCTGGTCGTGCTGACGATGGCCATTAGCTTTTACCCTTGGGTTTACGACGCCGATGCTGATAGCTTATCTTCTTCGAGCCCGTTTTTTCACGCTTAAATCGGGCTTTTTCTGAAGGACTCATCTCACCAGTCGTTTTAGGCGTCTTGGATGACACCCGCTTGGACGGTCGGCACGCCGGATAGTCCCGCTTTTCGCCTTTGGAGCGGCCACAAGGCTTTCCGGTCTTTATATCGACCCATTTTTCGTCAAACCATCTGCCAAGGCCACCACGGCCTTTACTTTTTGGTTTTGCGGGTTTTCGTGGTTTTTTTCGTTCCGCCACTGGTTGCTTTCCGATAAGTGCCACCACGCTTCTTATATTCGCGTACCAGCCACGCATTTGCATACGCGCTCGGATAAACCGCGAACTTGCGCTTGGCTGCCGCTTTTACACGGGCATAAAGCGCCTTGTTTACTGGAACGTTTTCACTTGCCACAGCTGCACCGCATCTTCTTGCTGCCCTTCTTCATGCCTTTTTTCTTACCGTTGGGCTTTTTCTTGCCGCCAGCTCCGTAATGACCAGGCATGACAACTAGGCGATGGGTTACACCCAGTCTAAACAGCTTTGGACCCGTATTCCAGCGTCACACGCCGCTTTCTGCCGCTAGGCGAGTTCCAACGGAAAAATCTCACCTGCACTGACGGATGAAGCTCCTCTTCCGGCGACTGCAACGTCTTCCAACGATGATCACACTCCAAACAACGCCGCTCACGCACACAATCGTTGTCCTGTGACGTGTAACGCCCCATCACCTTGGATTCCTCTGACCCACACTTGGGACAACAAGGCGCGTTGAGCGGACGAAACATCCTCAATACAAGCGGTATGACGTAGTTCCCATGGCCTCAGGCTTGGCCAAGTTGAACTGCTGCAGCACAAGATACCCGAAAGCATCAAAAGCGTGGTCCACTCCTAGATTTTTGTTAGGCAGACCCGTCCCAGGGGCATAGGTCAATGTCCGCAACGACTTGATTAGCTCCTTGCAGCGCGGGTGGATCTTGACCCTTCGCGCTCCAGAAGCATCCATTAAGCCAGTGTTGACCGCTGTGATCTTGTCTCGGATCTTCCATGGTGATCTGGGGCTTTGAACCGTAAAGCCGCTGCGTCTGAGGATTGCGTGGTCGGTTACGCCGACACCACTGGTTTTCCTAGCTCCGCCTGTTGGGTCGGGACAAGCAATAATCCTGCGGTCTACTCCATACCTGCGGGTAACCTCTTCCGCAAAATCCCAAGTGGTGGCCCCGCCAGTCAGCATGATCTCGTCAAACACGTACAACGTGTCCTGATCCTTGACCGCGCAAATGCCGCTCATTGGATCCACGTTGAAGTCAACGCCTAACAACAGCGGCTGGATCGAAATGTCCTTGGCTTCTGTCGAGATGTTGTCATCAGAAAAGCTGATGGCCACCAAACCAGTCAGGTTCTCGAAGGACGCTTCGAATTCCTGGCGGAACGTGCGCGAATCAAGCTGAGCGCGGGCTGCTTCGACCTCCTGCTTGCTGACGTTTCCTCCTTCAATCGTGGTGTAGCTCCATCGTTGCCATTCGTTTGTTTCGTCCTCTGGGACATAACACCACAAGTCGTAAAACCAGCTAGCTGTACCGTCTGGCGTCGAAATAAACAACGCCCAACCCTCTTTATCGGCCAAAGCAGGGCGAATTACCTCAAACCACACCTCTGAATCCATAAATGCCGCTTCATCAAGCACTACGCCCGACAAACTGCGGCCACGAAGCGCCATTGCATTCTCAGTACCCTTCAATTCGATCGTTGAACCGTTAATTAGCTCAATCCTGAGGTCTGTTTCGTTCTTGCTATGGATCCAAACCTTCGGAACCAGCTTTTTTAACGCTCTCCACGCAATATCTTTGGCCATCCGATAAGTCGGGGCGCAATAAAAGAAGGTTTCGCCCGGTCTGTTGAGCGCTCCACGCAATAGCTCAACGCAAGACAGGTACGATTTGCCAAATCGACGACCGGCAACTAGAACGCGGAAACGTTTGTCGCTTGAAAAAACTTGGCCCTGTGCCCATCTCAGGCTTACGGGCTCTGCTTTTGTGCTCATGGCTATTACATTACACAGGTTTTCAACCCCTACCCCCCCTCTAGAGGTGCCAGATCGTATGGCGGGCAGTTATTATCTGAAAAAAGGTCGATAGGTTGATGCCTGAGCCTCTAACGGATCGCACCACACAAGCAAAAGAAGATCGCATCAGGCGGCTCTATCGACGGCAGCTTGATGGACTCTCTGCTCGTGCTCTCGTGTATGAGCACAAGGAGAAAGAGCAGGTTTCAATCAATACGGCATGGCGCGATTGGGCAGAAGTCAAAAAGCTCGTTGATGAAGACTGGCAAGCTGATCGCGAAAACATGCTCGCGCGTCTTCAACACATGCGCACCAAACTGTTCCATCAAGCTCTGAAGAAGGGACAGTTGCAAACCGCAAGCCAAGTTCTTGATTCCATCGGACGGGTGATTGGCGAGTCTGTCGAGACCGTCAACATCCAAGCGCCTGAACTTAAGATCTCCATCGAAGATAAGGGCGACTGATCCCCACGCTCACAACTTCAGACCCCTGCCCCCACTCCTAGGGGGCTTTTTTATTACACGAGTGCTGTTGTACGGATATATATGTAAGTAGTGGGGCTTACTCTTGCGGCCAAAAAATCTGCAACACTGCCCCCCCGGTTTTTGCGGCGTGCGGCGCTGGCGAGTCTTTAGATTTTCTTCTTGTGATATGGGAGAAAATTTGCTATTGTGTCTTACAAGAGAAGGAAGGAGCAAGCCGGCTCCCGCTCTTTTCGCACCTTGAAAACTGCATAGGGAGCAACCCGCACCAATCGACACAGCTTCCGGGCTACCGTCGCAAGGTGTCGCGCAAGATTTGCAGTTTTTGCAGCTTGCCTGGCTCGCTCCCAACGAAACCAAACGATCAACCTACCAACGGAACAAATGAACTCATTTGCTCAGTCGATCGCAGCGTTTATCGCTGCCGGTTGTTTTGGCGTTGCTGTCGCCCAGACGGCAATGGTCGAGCCGCTCCAACAGCACAGCGGAACCCAGTCGTTCGTTCGCGTGGTGCGCTGAGATGGCTCTGATGTCTGACTGCCTCCTTCGGGAGGCTTTAGAAGCTCGTTTCACTGATGAGTCAGAAGTGCGGGATGTGGCCAGCTATGGCTGCATCTCTGGCGTTTCCGACTTTATCTATTACCGCGAGACGATTGCATTCTTTGATCAACATCAAAGCGACATAGAGAATTGGTTACTTGATGACCATGAATTTACGCTCGCTGATTTCTGCAAAAATGCAGAAGATGTTGACCAACTAAAAAATGCAATGGTTTGGGCTGCTGTTGACCTTTACTGTCAAGAGCGCACCATTTACAACGAAACTCTAGAGCCCGCTTAATCGCGGGTTTTTTCTTGTCATGACTTATCCAACTTCAGACGCTCCAACAATCAACGGCTTTGGTGATTATAAGCACCGAAGGTTTTCAGTTTGCAGAATGAACGACGACGGCACAACGTTTATCTGTTTTCATAGCGACGACATTGATCAATGCCACGCTTACAAACAGCTGCACCATCCAAACGCTTTGAATGTTGCAGTCTATAAACGCGACATTGTTGAAACGTTTGTTTTATCAAACTGATGATTTAGCCCGTTTACACGGGCTTTTTTCTTTGCTGTTTACGTTCCAAAATCTATGATCGTTAAAATCTTTGCCAACGTTTCCCGCTTCCAGGTTTTTATTCCTGAGAAGCGGGGATGGCTCCACTATCGACCCGATTGGAGTCAAGATGGCGTCTGGTTTTGTGAGTTCAACTCACAAGACACCAGACGGATTGAGAAGCGCCGGTTAATCACGGCGGCTTATGCTGAAGAGATCTGGCATCGCTTCAGATCTCAGGACACTTGCGAGACCACGTTTGTGTCATGAATGGAGCCCCATAACGGGGCTTTTTTTATGCGCTGAGCCGGATGAGACATTCTTCAGCTCTGCAATCTTCTAGTTTGGCTCTGACCCAGTTGAGACGCCCAGCGACCTTGCGGCCATCATTGGTGTCCTTGTAGCAGTGGAGAGCTTCCAGGAGGAGCATCCATTCATCAGCGCAGAAATGAATGGTTTTAGTGGGCGCTGAATCAGTCATGAATGGCCGCTTGCAGTTTCCTTGAATGGTCTGTATTGTAAGACAGGAGTCAAGGGTTAGCCCTGCTCCGCTCCAAAACTCAATTTACCAATGGACTCGTATCACACGACAACATTTTTTTTCAAGAATGGCACAACCGTTGAATTTGGAACTGGCTCTGCCACCTTCGTAGACGGTTTGAACCTCACAACGGTGATGGTCGCCAATGACGCATTGCTCGAAGCAATGGCGGAGTATTTGAGCAAGCAAGACGCCGACACACTGGCTCGTTTTGTTCACCTGTTCACGCCTGCAGTGCTGGAGGCTCAGGCTTGAAACGCTCCAATGACACCAAGACCAAGCACGTCAAGGAAGCCAAGCGCCTTCTAAGCCTTGGTTACAGGCCAGGAGCCGTTGCATTGCGCCTTGAGCGTTTGTTTGGCATGAGTCGCGCCACTAGCTTCCGTGATGTTGAAACGGCAAGCGCTGAGATGGATGCCGAAAACATCCAACTTGACGCTGACACCGATCCAACACCACTGATCGAACAGCGTGACGCCATGCTCCGTGACCTTGAACAAGCCTGGATGGAAGCTTCAGCACAACACAACGTGCAAGAGCTGATGCAACTTTCCAGAGCCTTCGAGCGTCTCCACCGCATGGGCGGTAACCAGTCTCAAACCTATTGAGACCTTTGTCTCACACCGTTCCAATCACCATCAAACCAATGGCTGTATTAAACAACAACTTTCTCGACTGGCTTGAGCAACAACCGGAACGCATTGCGCTTCGGGAATCCATGGAGCAGCTTTTGCAGGAGTATCGCCGTCATGACATTGACGCACGCCAAACACTGTTCAAATCTATGAGCTTGTTTGGTGCCTCTGAAAAGATCGACGACGGTAAAACCGAATGGGAGATTTCTTCTGAAGCAGAAGACCGCTCCATGACCAAGATCTATGGCATCTGTCCAGAGATGATGATCGATGGTTACAGCCACGTAATTGACAGCTTGCTGGCGGAAGCGTATCGACAAGCTGGTCTTGCCTCTGAGCTGTTCAACACTGCACGTTCCAAAGAGCAGGCTTATGACACTGCTCGCAAAACGCTTATCGCTCAATCTGAAGAGCTGAGACCTCGCTTCGATGCGCTCCAACAACAGGAGGAATCCAAATGACTATCCGCACAGACGACATCGACGATCTGCTGCCGTCCGAATATCAAGAGCCCTGGCCGCCCTTGTCTGATGAAGAGATCGAAGAACGAGAACGGCAGGCCGAGTTCCAGGCTTACCTGGACTCGATCCCTGACGCCGCTGAACGCAACCGCAACCTCAAATGATTACCCGCCAAGACTGCGACCGCTCCATCAATCAACTTCTCTGTCTCATCCTCGGTGGGCAGAAGTCCAGAGCGTCAAACCACCTGGGGTACAACCCCGCAGAACGCATTGAGTTCTGCTTCAAGCTCGTCCAGCAAGAGATGGAGCAAGTTGTCCGTACTGCCGATCCAGAAGCCTTGCAGAAGGGTCTCAGCGACGGTCAACGTCAGCTCTCCAGCCTTCAATCCCTGAAAACCCTTAACCAACTCATTCAAGAGGTCGAGTGGTAATCATGTCTCGTTTTACTCCTGAAACCAAAGCACAAGCGGATGTCTTCGCCGCCTTCCTTGACGCTGTAGGCATCGAGTGGCGCTATCAAAGCACCTTCTTCGATGATGAAGTTTGTGTCCATTGTTATGGAAACAATGAACGCGCCTTGATCATGAGCCCAGTTCAATTTATAAATTGGGCAACCTATTGGTTTACTCCCAACAAAGAGGAGTTTCAAGCCAAGTTCCAATCACACGAGACTGAAGAGGACGACGAATGAGCACCAAACTCAACGGCAACAAGTACTCCCCTGAAGGTTCCCGCGTTCCAACAGATCTTCTCCCGACTGCTATCCGCTATGAAGCAGCTCGGGCAGTCATCTTTGAACAACAGGGCAACTTCGTCCGCGCCAATGATTGCCTGCGCTTGAAGCGGTACTACGAACGTAGAGCCATGGAGGAATGCACTTGATGGCTTTCTACGTTTTTTATTCCTACTTCTATCACATGGAAAATGCCATTGAAGCTTCCAGTGAAGAAGAAGCACGCAGCAAGCTAACGGTGATCGAATGGCTCCAAGGACTCCACGATCCAGCTGCCCCTTGGGAGCTGGTAGATGTCAAGTCAAATCCAAGGCCAACCTAGTTCCACGTCTCCGCGCCACACATCCTCATCAATAGGGCGCTGCATCGCATAAACCCGAAACAGGCGTTTCAGCTCTTCAGTTGAGACGCCTATTTCTTTTGCCTTCACTGCCACGTTGCATTGACCGCGATAGATAAGTTCTAACGCTTCCTCCACTACATAACCTCTCCGCTCAACAACATCTCCTTATACAAGTTGTTCCGCTCAGTCCACCTAGCCTCGCATCCTCTCATCTCCAGCTCCGACAACATCCGCAACTGGACATTGCCGTTTGGCTTCGCAATAACCACCGCTCCAGCAGCAACACGGATTCCAGCTCGTTCACGTAAGGCCAAGCTGTAAGCGCCCAGTTGATCCTGATGATCCTTTAGCCATGCTTCTGGCTTGTCTGTTTCACGGCTCGTCGTCTTGAAGTCACAGATCGTCAAACCCAGTGGTGTGTCAATCAAAGCGTCTGCCGTTCCAGCAAAACCTTCGTTACTACTGACACTGAACTCACTGGCATGAATGGCCGTTACGCTTCCGCTCACCAACCAGTCGGATAAACCTCTGGCGTACTCACGGGCTGGCCATGGAACCTTGGGAGAGCCTTCTTCCGCTTTCTTGAGTGCCCAACTGGTGATCGCCTTTGGAGGTCGAGCCAATCCATCATCCCAGACCTTCCATGAACCCTTCTTGTTAGCGCTCTGTCGAGCCAACTTTGCTGCGGTCTTGAGAACATATTCGCAATGCTCGTGAGCAACGGTGCCACGGTCACAAGCAAGGTCACGCTCCAAACCGCTGCCAGCACGTTGTGACCAGCGCTCCAAAGCATCCTTCTGTGATTGAGGGGCAGTGTTCTTCAGGATATGGGTGACAGAGTGGTAAATCTGCCCGTGTTGATCCCTGTAAACACGGAATCTTCCTGAGTTGTCCTGCTCCAGCTGCCATTGGCGCAGTGAAGCTAAGGCGTCTTGTGGATCAATCGTCATTGATGGCGTTTTCCTGCAGCCAACGTTGACGCAGTTGATTTTCCTTGGGCTCTACAAGGTGAGCGCTAGAAACCACCCCAGTTAAATGACCAACAGTCACAGAGACGCACCCGTCTTCCATGAATGTCGTAACTGTCTTGGGTGGTTCCATAGACGCATCTACCCGACACTAATTTACCTTAGAAGCACCTCCTGGCAAGTCGGTGTAGCCCGATAAATACTTGAGCCACTGGATTGAATCCATTGCACTCTTGGCTTTTGCCTCCAACACATCAAGAACTTCCAAGTACGAAGCCTGTTCAGACAAACCCAAAATCTCACGATGTCTCGCCAAGCAACCATTGCTTGAAATCACATCATGAGCCTCTTGAACGTTGTTCTGCCAGACAGAACGACCAGCCTTCTCCCAACGCTTTTGGTCTGCCTTCCAGCTTTTGTGCAGCTCACGCTCCAATAACACCAGACCTTCAAGTCCTTTTTGTTGTCTTGAGATGGCTCTTTTCTCTCTGGCAACAATCTCGCAAGCCATGCCTTCAGGCTTGATTGCAGGCACCACCACTGGCGGATCTTTTTTCAACTCCTTGCGAACTGCTCCTCGATCGCGCCCATGTTTCTTGGCAATTTGAGTGATATTCATGCCATCAGCTTTGTCCTGATGCCATTTCTGACGCTCTTCTAAAGTGATGGCCTGTCCGGATCCGGACAAACCACCACCTTTTCTATTGTCATTCAAAGTTGAATTAGGAACTTTGAAACGCTTGGAAGCTTGACGCTCACTGATCTTTTCAGTTTCAATAGCGGCAATCGCCATTTTCATGCGAACCTCCTGGCTAAGTTTTTCGGGATCCTCAAGAACAGCGTCGAGAATTGAACACTTGACAGCACAGTTTTCCATAAAAAATCCCCGCTCTTTGCAGAACGGGGTCCAATAACGTCAATCAAGCCTGAAGACCACATTGGCCAGCAACTGCTGGTGCAAGCTGTTTCGCCAGCTTTGGTGNCAGTGCTCCACCCTGTTTCGACAACTTGATTGCCTCAACTGACGCAGGCAATGCTGCTTCAGCTGCTCGTGCAATCTGCACAAAGCGACCAGTATCAGATTTGATCCAGCTATAAAAAGTCTTCGACTCAGGTCGATTAACTTTGCAAAGCTGATTCCAAAGGCTGTTGCCAGCGTCTGAATACTGTGCCGGTGACATGTAGTTCAAGCTGCTTTGAATCGCAGCATCCTTGATCCACGCTCCAAGAGCAGCCTTGAAAGTCTTTTCGTTGGTCGCTCCAGCAATCGTGGCTTCGATGGTTTGACGAGTGATCAGCTGGACGCCACCACTTGAGCCCATCCGTTCACGAATCTCAGCGCGACTGAAGGAACGAGAGCCCGTGTTGGCAGAAATAATCCTGCGCTGAAGCTCTTCCTTGTCCATCACATGGATTTCGCTAACGCGAATCTTGATGTCCTTGATCTCGTCATACTCAGCGCCAGCAGCGTGAAGCATGATCTGCAAAGCAAGAAGACGGTTGCGACCTGAGCTAATGACAGGACCGATCTTCTTAAAACCATCTTTGATGAAGGCGACTTCAATATCCTCCATCAGATAAGGACTGCGGCCACCACCAGCTTTGCGAACCAAACCGTCAGGACCAAACAAGATCCGCTCAACAGCTTCGGGGTCGATTTGCTGTTGAACAACTTCGTGCTGGTAGCTCTGGCAAAGTTCACCAATGCTGATGCGTTCGCCTTGGCCTTCAGGCTTTTGAACCTGATGGCGCTCCACAAAAACGCCTTGATGGACGTTTTGACCGATTGCTTGCTTCAGGCTGGCAGCGCCACCCTTCGGCTTGTTCATCTCATCCTTGGTCTTTGTGATGAGATCGCCTAGAAGCTGCTCGTATTCGCGCAGCTCATAAGACGTGTTCATGTTGGCTGCAAAGGCCATGATTCTTCCCATTGGTTTAGGTGTGCAATGGGGTTAGCATGTACCTGTGCAAACAGGGTCTAACCCCAGCAACACCCCTCAGCGGTCGGCAAACCTCTGAGGGGCTTTTTGTTGCTATCGAGATTCTAAGCAGATCTTTACTTGTTACGCAACTGGTTGGCCGACGATGCCTAGGAATACCCACAGGGCGTGTCGGTCAAGCACGCAAAAGGAGTTTAAAAAACGCCAGACATGAAAAAGGGGGCTCCAGCCCCCCAACTGCGTAGAAACAGTAGTCACAGTAGAAACACGCGATCAGCCTTCGCTGAACGGATCACCGCCAGTCACGATCCGGTTCAGATCGAAACCAGCTTTTTCCGCAGCTCGCCAGGCTTTCTCCATCGCAGCTTCGTCATGCTCGTCCTCATCACGGGGAACGATCAGAAGCTCGTACTTCACCATGTCTGCCTTGATCTTCGACAGCTCGAAGTCCCAGTCCAGCAGGTTGCGGCTGTACTTCTTATTCAGGCCGTACTTGGCAAACTGACGCGCCAATGAGATGTGAGACACCTCAAGTACTTGGACCTTGTTGATGTCCCAGTTGTAAACAGGCCAGGTCAGACACTGAGACGGCTTGCGAACAGCAGTCTTGTCGTAGTTCATCGACTGAACGTAGTCAGAGCCAAGCTCAAGGTCGATGTCAGCCTGGGAGGGCTGCTCAAGGAAGCGGAAAGGCTTCATTGAATCGTTTTCTTTGGCTACGCCCCAAACCAGCCAATACTCAAGCGGGTCTTGCTCAAGCAGGGCAAAGTTCGCAGGCTTGCCTTGGTCCAGCTTCGTGTAACGCAGATAATTATCTGCTGAAGATGAACCTTCGTTTTCTTTCTCGATAGTGGCGAGAAATCCTGAGGAAAGTTTCACGGTTGTTTGCCTCTTAGGTTGTCGCGTCTCATTTGGACGCCTTGATACTGTAATCCGGGATTGACGGGCAGTCAACCTCGGGTAGGATAAAAAAAGACCCGACCCGTCCCGCAGCTAGAGGACGAATCGGGTTGATTTTACATTCCGTTCAAATCTTACATGAACTTCAATCAGTTCGTCAAGACGCTGCCTGAAGGGCTCGTTTACGCCCCAATTTATGCAAAGGGCACCCGGATGGTTTCCGGCAAGCCAGCGACTGGCAAGAACCCTCTAGAGGCCAGCTACGAACAGAAGTTCGGACCTGCCGACGTAGCTCTCGCGGTCCAACGGAACTCTGACCTCAAAGCCGTTGGTGTCTTCACTGGCATCCGTGGCAACGGCATCGTCATCCTTGACGTTGACCGGAACCTCTCCAAATACCTGAAGGCATGGGGTTCCTCTCTCGATGGCGCTCCAATAATTACTTCCACCAAGGCCAACGCAGCCAAGTACCTCTTCCGTGTCCCTGAAGAACTGTGGGCCGACGTAAAGGGTCATGGACTCCGTAAGGAAGACGGTGGAGACTACGAAATTCTCTGGGGCCGCCAAGGTGTTGTCTTTGGTGCTTACCCCGGCGGCAAAGTATCCAAGCCTGGTCAATATCTTCTCGACGGCGATCTCGCTGACATCCCTACAGCTCCAGACTGGTTGCTGGCGGAGATGAAACAACCTCCCCGCACCATCAACAAAAAAGAGTTGGACTTCACGGATCGGACTCAAGATGAAGTCCAACAGATCATCTTTGAATGTCTGTCAGTGATCTCGCCCCAAGGAAAGGGCACTCGTGATCACTGGGTGAAGATCGGGATGGCAATCCATTCCGCGTTGCCCACTGATATGGGTCTTCACCTGTGGGCTTCCTGGTCCTGTGAAGATCCTGATTACGCCGCTGAATGGGAAGACTCCAACCCTTGCGAAGAGGTCTGGTATTCCTTCAAAGGCAATGGTGTTGGCCTC
>FUFK010038100.1_pt2 | contig 13375 bp, 22 predicted proteins | sample 1021851 | NCBI WGS metagenome assembly FUFK01 (sample SAMEA51879418, study PRJEB19060) | metagenome | reverse complement strand
CGCTCATCAATATTTATCTTGAGTTCATCGAGTTTATCAATGTACTCAGCTGCATAATGATCTGTCATTGTTACTTCTACAGTGGTGTGTGTTAGCTCCATAGGAGTAACATTACCGTTTCTTGATTTAGTCGAAGCAGAACCAGCACCGATTTTCTGGAAACGAGCAACACTCGCACTCACATTATTATTGCGAATGGTATTCTTTAGTTTTGAACCCATACGCTGATANGCCATGTGAACTTCNGNNTCGAACTGCTTGATAAATGCGACATCAATTGTACTCGCCATTTTATCAGTTCCTTACAAAGTTAAAGTTACTATACGTCAGGTTGTCCATTTCGCTCGTCATCCAGTTATCCATAAAGGGCTGTCAGTTAGAAATAGGCCATTCATCATTCTGGAATGACACTATTAAATGTGGAGCGCAACGCACAAATCTTACACAGGGGAATCCATTTATGAGGGTTTCCTGTTGGGCAAACATACATTTAGCAAACTTTAGCCAACGTATTGTTTTTTTATGGTCAACAGGAACAATGTTTTCAAGCACATCATATGTGTTTTGAAAGTAATCAAACACAGATTCAGTAAGACGAAGCCATGTTTTAGAATGTTTATCCAACTCATAACTACCAAGCAACCATATAGAACCACTTGAAATCCCATTATTCTTAGATATTGGAACAGTTCCAAACATACATATGGTTTCGTCATTCTGATCTAAAACAGAAAATGTTTCAGCTTTTGGTATCGATAAAGGCAGGTGCAACGCCCTCCAAGGCGTTGACCCACCTATCATACATTCTCTCAAATCAGTGCTGCGTAACTTGTGTTGCAATTCTCCAGCATGAGATTCATTAGCTGGAACAATCGCTAAATTGTCATACAGCCCCTTGCCTATAAAGTTTAGCAAATCCATCATTCACCTGTTGTACAAATCCTGCATCACGTGATCCCTGTTTCCAATAACGCGGATCTTGCATCATTGACTTTAGATCATCTTCCGTAATACCTGATTGTGTTTCAGCTGAACCATTTATACTAGAACCTTTAAGTGCTTCCATAACTTTCTCTAATACTTCGATGCCTTCTGAAGTTTGCCCAAGGCGCTCTAATGCACCCATTTGGCCTTCATCAAAAAACTTATTTGCCCAAAGTTGAACGGCCTCAATACGAGCATCCGCATTTTCACCAAGCTTTTCTCTTTCTGAATCAAGATCAGGAATAGCCTCTTGTATTGCTGACGCATATTTAGCAATGCCATCAGCAAACTTGTCTTGACCATAACCGTGTTCAAAACAAAACTCCGACCACCAATGTAATAGCTCATTATCAACCGCTTGAGATTCATCAATGATTTCTGGCAAAACATAGTCACCAGATGTCTCTGGCCTATCTTTCACAGACTCTGCAAGTATTTCTTGCTTCACAGTCTCTCGTATTTCATCTTGGCCTTTGCCTAATTTAGTTTCTAATGCTGAATACGATGACACAAGATCTTCTGGTGACTTAAATTTTTCTGGAAGCCACTCTGGTCTTTCATCCACCACAGGTGCTTCCGCAGAAATCATAGAGGTTTCTGTTTCTACATTATCTGTAACTTCATTCATTTGCTTTTAACCTTTTGTCCATGAGTAATGCGGCGCTCTAAAAGCCCGACTAAATATCGCTGACCCTCCATATGACGAAGTTCAGCATCACTTACATTCGGCCCATTGACAGCTTCAATAGTTATCGAACGTAAATACTTTAATACAGATTCACCAGATGGATTTGCAAAAAGCGCAGCAACATCCAAAGAGATGCGCTTTTCAGCTTCTGCATCTCTGGCAAACCCATCTAAGCCAATAAATGGTTTTGTCATTATTGTTCCTGTTGTGGAGCCATGCCTTGTGATTGTGCTGCCATTTGTTGCATAGCTTGAGCGAGTGCCGCACGTTCATGCGAATCGCGTATTAAGTTATCTGGCACACCAAATTTCTTGGCAAGAAAAGCGGATGCCTCCTCTGACGATACAAGGAGGTTTACCATTTGTGGGCCAAATCGTCCACCAACCATTTCTAAAAACCTATCAACAGCTGCAATATCTTGATTAGCTTGCGCTTGCGCGAGAGGCGAAACAGATCGTATTTTTACATCTCTTCCATTCAATGTAGGTACATCGATGCGCCCCTGTTTCTTTAAAATATAAACAACACGCTGTAAAACAGGCTGAACAAATTCTGCTTGCAATCTACCAAACGCAGAACCAATGCGGCGTGATAAATCAGCCATACGTTCTGCAACTTCAGTTGCGGTTGCTGGGGTTTTATTAGGATCTCCCAACATATCATTATATAACGCACGTTTAATATTATTACGCATATCACCGAGAATGAGGTTCGCAACATCAAAAGAGCCAGCAGCGCGAATAGGTTGCAACCCTGCACTGTTAGGTGATTTTGGGATTATTGTGCCAGGGACTAGGTTGATTGAGTCAGTGTTAATCACGCCATCATCATCCATTTGATAGATGCCTGATATAGCCATCTGTGCATTTTCAAGAACTAATTCGATAGTCAGGTTTGTAGTTTTAATTGCACTGAGGCTGTTGACCAAAGGGCCGCGTCCATAAACTTCACCAGCTGCTTTTGACCAACGAAAACAAACAAAAGGATTTGATCCAGCACCTTTAAAGGTATCTTGATGGATCAACTCTCTAGTATCTTTGCAGATTACAAAGTATGCATTTTGTTCTTCATTTGGCTTGTCATAAATGCGACAAACAACTTCAAGCATGTTTGCTTTATTATCTGGCTCTTTTAGGATTTTATCCATGAGCATTTCAGAAACAACGGCATCAGGATATGCAATTAATATATCGCTGTTGCGAATTTTGCGTTCTCTATACACATGGTCGATTCTATCATCTGCGCCATTTTCTAATACTAACTGAGGCAATGGGATTGCATTAAACCTGACAGGGTTTAAGGCATCACCCTCTTCAACCAAGAGACAGCCTGTTCCCACAGCAAGATCAAGGAATGCTTCGTGGGCCTCTTGTCCAAAATTACTGTTTTGCATAATTTGAAAAACATATTCAGTGACCTCTTCAAGCTGATTATCAATAGCTTCAGTTTGATCACTTGGCACTTCACTACCAGCGACAAGATCAGCCCAACGCGCAAAGTTTGGGACAAGGCCAGATTGTAAACGTGATGCAAATTCTTGGACACCGACAACAGCAGTTTCGTCAAATATTCTATCATCACGTCTTTGGCCAGCTGCAAGTTGTGTAAAACCTTCTCTTTGAGGTAATGCATATTCATAACACTCATCAAATAATGATTCAAAATTNAGCCGATGAGAACGAGCTTTTTCATATCGTTTAAGATATATTGAAGCAACTTTATCTTGCATTATAGATACTCGTTATAAAAACCAATACCGCCACCACTTCCAGACAGAAGTGAGTGTGTAGCACTACCGCCCTTCTTCTTTGCCTTGACAGCCTTTTGCAAGTTCTGTTGCTTCATTTGCTTTGTTTCAGCCAACTCTTTTTCCATACGCTCTTTGCGTTCTGCTTCTACAGATGGGTCAGGTGCTGGTGGAGATGGTCTATTAAATATACACATAATAACCTCAATCGTTTCACTCTACATCTAAACTTACGGAAAAAGCAATACAACGCACAAATTACATCCTCGCCCAAAGTCCTTGGCGACGTTGTTTTGGTTGGCGCGTGAACACATCAAAGTCTCTACGCGCTTGTATTACTGCCTGTGAGCCTTGATTACCTAGCACACCACGACCCTCGCCAGCACCTAGCATAAGATATTGAAGAGCGTCATGTATATGAGAGAACCTGTTTTTTTCTGGCCTGTCATCATATCGCTCACCAGAAACCTGTATGCGTCTGTACTGATAGCCACCTTCGAAGCCTTTTATTATTTCTTTACAACGCGGGTCTATCAAAAAACCAGATAACCCATCGACCATTCGATTAAGACTTGCACTAACAGATTCTAAACGCAAAGCAACATCATTGCTTGGCGCTGGCCTTGCTTTCAAACCTGCGCCACGCAATATTTGAAATGGGGTTGATTCATCAGTCTGAGCGCGAAAATCACCAGAAGGATCGCCAAATATATTTATTTCACAGTTGTCATATTTAACAGCAAGCTCTTGCCGTAACAGTTCAGCAAACCTGACAATGCCCATATCAAACGCAACAATCTCTTGGAGTATAAGCCATCTACCTCTTACTTTTTGCCCAAAGACAGCGGCTGGTGTTAGCCCAAAGTCTAAGCCAATATAAACAGGCAAACCATCTGCAACAGGTATTTCTTCATCGGCTACATGCTGATCATATGAAAACATATTGTAGACAGGCTTGCCATCTTGTATCGCGCCAAGCCTATTCATTACATACACATCAATCCAGCTTTTGCCCTTACCTTGGATAAGGTTAGGATAATAACTATCCATCATATGTTTTTTGTTTTCTGCATTTTTATTTGTCTTGTATTTTAAAACATTACCCTCGTCATCTTTCTCTTCGACCATAGCGGATGGCTGTGTATAAAATTTCCAGTTGTCAGGCAGCACCATCATCTTCGCTTCTTCACGACTTATATAGTCTGGCATTGGTACTTCACCTGACATTATTGCCCACCAGTGATCTTCTTCTGGTGCATTAGTATCTGCAATAACACCTGTCCAACTTGGGCCACCTTCTCTCATTGATGGGTATCTGCCAACACGCATTGTACAAGCGTCAATGATTGATTTGGGTATCTCCCTAGCCTCGTTTATCCAGATACCAGTTAGCTCTAGGGAGAGTAATTTTTTAACATCTTCTGGACGGTCGAGGGCTAGGAAGATTACTTCAAGTTCCAAATCACCCTTACTGATATTATGAGTATATGGAACCGACCAACTAAACTTGCCCCATTCATTTTCTGGAAACCAATCAAGCCAAGTCTTTATTGTGGTTGTACGCAACTGAGGATTTGTATTTCGAATAATAGCCCATCGGCTCTTTCGTATTCCCTGTTCATTTTTTTGTTGCATCAAAGCTCGTCTAAAAACTTCGACACAACAACCAACAGACTTGCCAGAACCAACAGGCCCACGGATGCCACGAAAGAAGGTGTCATCTTTCATAAAGGCTTTGAGGACTTCCCCATCTGGTTTGTATTTAAATTTCATTAACCTTGTAGTCCTTGCCGATCTTAATCATCGTTTCAACTACTTCGGGGCCAATAGAAGCTATGAGTTTATCAGCTTCATAGTCAGTACAAAATTCTGTTGGGTAATGTTTGAAGTGAACCTTTTTAACAACGGTTCTCAAAATATCACGCTCTTCTGGTTTGAGCATATGTAAAAACGCACTCATCTAAACCTCTTAGCAATACGTGCAGCAGACTTAGGTTGTTTTGAGAACTGCTTGCCAGACGCTTTATCTTTTCTCTTTTTAGCAGAAGAGGCGGCATATTGGGAAGATGACATTGCTTTAATAGCTTTCGCAGGTAAGTATCTTTCACCTGTTGCGTTTGGCCCTTGAGTTGATGGCTTGCCAGATTTAGTACGCCACTTTTGTTTTGTCCAATTTACTAGCGATCTTTGAGATTTTTTCATTTACGCTTTTGCTTTTTTCTTTGCTGTTGCGCTCAAATCTTTGAAATGCACAACTGGTTTACTNCTGCTTGTGTGTGTCTTGCCGCTATGCAATGAACCATTGGGCATTTTATGAACTGCGCCTTTATGTTCTTTACCACTTTTAAAATAATGTTTAGTACCCTTGCCCATTATTTGTATCCTCCACCTTTAGCCTTATATTGCTTTGCAAGCATTTGCGCTTTACGCGCACTCCATTGTCCAGCAGCGCCGCCTTTAGTACCAGCCTTTATTCTATTAAAAAGACTTTTACGCATAGTAGGCTTAGTGTAATTACCAGCTTCGTTGACACGTGACTTCTTTTTTTTCATCGCAGCTTCCTACCAAATAAAGATCGTCTACCAGATCCAGATGAATCTTGTGGCCCCTTCTTACCAGAATAAGCAGTTGTCATAGCAGACGCGCCTGTACCGACAAGTGGAGTTGGTTCTTCAACAGTAGTCGTAGAAGGCTTGCTAACAAAAGTTCCTTCTTTGCTACCATCTGCATCAGGCGCTGCTCTGTTTACATCATAACCAGCAATTAAACCTTGTGAGTCAGTTTTTGCACCTGTGATATTACCTTGGCTGTCATATACTGGTGTAGCACCTTTAATAATCTGCTCAAGAACATTTTTAGCAGAAAGCTTACCAAGCTCATTCAAAGCATATGAAATTGGCCCAAAAGCCAATGCCTTTATTAAATCGTTGTCTATTTCATTTGCCATCATACCAAGCTGACCAGTAATAATCCTATTAGCAAGTTGTTCAGCTTTATCAACACTGCCAAAAATTTCCATCCCTGCAAGTTGTGGGCCTAGCTGATTTCCAAACATGGCTGATGCTTGGCCAGGGGATAGGCCAATCTTAGTAGGCTCTGTTACCTGCATCGCCTCCTGTTTTTCACCAGCGTTTACGGATGTTTCTGATGATGGGCCAAACCCCATCCCCATTCCACCAGTTGCTGCTTCTCCACCACCAGCNCCTTGGAATCCACCGCTGTCACCATAATCNGGCATTATGCTTTCGCCTTTTTAGCTTTGTTTCTTTTTGATATTGCTGCCGCTTTTTTCTTAGCGTCAGCTTTAGAAGAGGCACCCCACGCACGAAGTGAAAGAAGGAGGCGCGTGGGGCGACCTTTGCTATCTCGCTCTGGGCCACGCATACCACCCATCCTAGCAAGAAAACTGGCTCGTCTTGGATTGTCTCCAGACTTAACTGGCGCTTTAAGAGTGCCGCCTTTGTAAGAGGCGCGACCTTTGGCGTTGAGACCACCTTTGGGGTTCTTGCCCTCTTTGCGTGTCCAAGCTGGAGTTTTTGGAGCCTTTGGAGCCATTTACTTTTTCTTCTTTGAAGCCATAATTTTTTTCTTCAAAGCAGCTGGCAATGTCTTTTGCTTTGCTGTTAGCATTTGCTTTTTTGCAGGGCGACCCCGCTGTGAACCGTATGTACCTTTACCCATTGGCATTATGCAATCTCCGTAGTGTACTCGTTTCCACGCCAAGTAAATGTTTTATTGCCAGCGGCGCGATTACTAGCAAAAGCTTCATTGAAAGACATTTTTTCNNTCTGTTCTCTTTCTGGTGGAGATACTGGCAACTCCATTTGTTTTGGTTCAGCCCTTTGCGTTTTGGCAACTGGATCAGGTGTTGTATCCTCAGACATCATATCTGGNACTGCCTGTTCCGTTTGTGGNGATGGCTTAGAAATAGGAAGTACAGGCTCCGCAGATGTTTCAGCAGCNTGAGCTTCTGTTACAAAAATATCACTAAAGTTAGCCAAGAATGAATCAAGCAAACCTTTACGCTCTTCATCCATGGGCGTGTTNGGAAACACTGGTTCAATGTTTTCATCCTCAAACCATAATGGTCTTGGAGATGGACGCTCAAAAGCAACAGCATCTTCTGCTGGAATGTCAAAGGTGACAAACTGTGTACCATCTTTTGATGGGTCTGCCTTTTGCCCAAGATGCTTCTTGTCGCTCATGAAGATGCCGCCAAACATACGAGCAGCAGAATGTGGACTCATTTGCATCACACTACCAGCCACACCAGCTGCCANTTGAACCCCAGCATGATCATATAATGCATAAATTGTTTCACGTGGAACACCCATATCCATTAGTGTTTCAGTTACTTCTGGAGCATACTTTTTTAAGTACTCTGCATTGCTTGCAAAATCATAGATNTCTCTGCCGTGNTATGAACCAGCCTTGGTTTTATACCAGCGAGTCTCTGGGTCTTTTGTTAAATGAAAACGACCAAGAGTGAGTTTAATATCTGTTGGGATGCCTTCGTAATTGCGAGTGCCATAAAAAGCAGACTGCTTGAATAAGTCATTAATCATGCCGTAGCTGATTTGACCAGACTCTAATTCCTTCAAACGATCTTCATCTTTGGCATTGGCTATATGCTTTGCTGTTATCTCAGGAGAGCCATAGTAGTGATCNGCAACCTTACGCATTACCGCAATAAACTCAGGAGACACATGATCATTAAGGTGCGTGCTATCGCTGTCCATAAATTCTGGAAGCAACGAGTTAAACGCAGCTTTGATAAAGAATGATTGGTGATCTTTTAACATGTGACCAATATCAAGCCGTCATCCGCTTTTACGCAACGCACATTTCAATAACGAACCCTGAGAAAGAAAAATGTTAGCGCTAGACCTATTGCATATATACTAGCGCAGTTTTTCCCCCCACCCCCTGCGTCAAGAGTACTCTACTAGCTTAGATCGATGCTAACAGATATCTCACCTGCGTGTAGGTGCATGTGCTTATCCGCAGCCTTGAACCCAGCACGATCCAGAATGTCCTTGCTCGCTTCCAGCTGAACATACTCACTCTTTGCGCCTTGTGCAAGCTGGACTACCTTACTGGCGGCAATCGTAGCATTCATACCTATCGTCTCACCCACCCTGCTCATCATGTACTGTTGCACATGNGGNNGCTTCAAAGCCTTGCTGGCGCTCACTCTCCCAGCTCTCGCCAGCTGCATAACCCGCAGCTTTCGCCGCGTGTGTTATGCTACATCCCGTAGCTACGAGCGTATCCACCAATGCAGTCTGTTTGGCGGTCAGCATCTTTGTACCATCACTCATTTTGAACCCCCCTTGTGTTCCCCCCTTTTCTAACACCCTTGCCTATACCCATGTCAACGCACATTCTAACACACTCAGCCGTCCTCGGTGTCGTGCGCCACCATCTCTGCGCCGCTGATGGGCGGCTTGAGGGCGCGTCTCCCCCTGCGTTGCGGCACTCCGAGATACTACCCTTTTATACAGCCCAGCAGGGCTATTCCATACCTACGCCAAACAAACGGCACCGACACACCCCATTGAGGGGTATGTCGTCCGTTGCCCTATCGGGCTACCTACTACAACAACAAAAGATTGGAATCATAACCTCCAGTTGGGCCATAGTGCCTCGGGCAAGTCAAACTGCGTGGTTATGTTGTGCGTATAGCGGCCCCTCCAATTTGCTTTGCAAATCGGTTCCTCCGCAACGAGACGCAAGCAAGCCCTTGTTCCACATCGGGTCGCCACTTTATTACGCGCTACGCGCAAGGCGACTTCCTGCACCGAGGCTATACACGTTTGACAGGCCGCGAGTCCCGATGCCCGACCATGCTTATGATCACATCTTTGTGGTTGTATCAGAAAATGACATACAGAAAAGGAGTTNNCTATGTCNAAGAAAGTACAAAATGCACCTAAGTTCTCAACATTCAAGAACGCACCTACCATTGACGAGGTTGAACACATCGCAGTTCAGAATCTGGAGTACTTCCCAGAGATCAACATCGATGACGATTCTTACGAGTTCAACAGCATCAGTGGCGAGGCCAACCCACGCTTCCAACAAGACGANAAGTACATGCTCGGCGGTATCATCTGCCAGTATGCTTGGTCACTTCAGCGCAAGCACCAAGTTCTCAAAGAGCGCGAGGCGGCTCGTGACCAAGAGAAGGAGCTAAACGGTGCCGAGTCTGCGCTGCTTCCAGCAATGGAGAAGACCATCACCAAGATCCAAGAGTCCATCAAGTACTGGGAGTTCCAGCTTATGATACAGGTTGAGATGTTTGAGCGCCTTGCCCGCATCTCATGGGGCGAGGGCCGTGGCTTCACCGAAGATGACAAATACGGTCAAGGCTGGTGGGCCACTTACAAAGAGGAGATGTCCAACCGCAAGGTTCTTTCTACAACTAGCAAAGAAGAATCACGCTCACGCTTACTCGCCAAGCGTGCCTAACAAAGCACAGACAGGGTGCAACATGCACTCTGTCTTTTCTACTTCGAGATCGGCCCCGCTGCGCGCCGCCTACCCCACCCCGCTTGCTAATCTCACACACCCAGCACTTCCACCATCGGGCAACCCCTGTGGTAACCCGACTCTTGCTCGCGTAGCTAGGGCTGTGAACTTAAACTGACTTGTAAACCTATGGAGGTACGTCTCATGAACGATTTTGTATTTGCAATTTTATTTTTCTTACTGCTTGCTGGTATCACTGGCTTCATACTTTTGTGTATCAGCACAGCTGAAGCATCAATAGAACAATACAAAAGGTCACGCCGTAACTATGGCTATGACAAAAGATATAGGTATGTAAGAGATGATTGACACATATTGCTACTATGTATGCCAAGCAACTGGCATCACACGATCACAACTTTATTCACGCAAGACACATTCCGATCTAGTCAATGCGCGTCAATGTTTATACCTATTGCTAGCTGACACAACAAACCTATCATATAGTGAGATAGGTAGGCAGCTACGCAAAGACCACACCACAATCATCAGTGGTGTCAACAAAGCAAGAGACAAACGCAAAAACAATACAGTGTTTGCTCACTTATATAATACAATCGCAACTATGTTATCGAAGGAGATATGTAATGGATGGCATGATAAACACAGACTCTACGTGGAACTTCCCAGTAGCATTCGAAGAAATGACCTATACCAGTGACGGAATCAACCTGCATAATGTCCCAACTGATCTTGGTCGTGTTCTTATACGCACTGATACAAATCAACCACTAGCAATTCACAAAGAGAGATACACAATTCAAACCAATGAAGAGTGTATCAATCAAATGGATGATGCTATTCGTGCAGCCAACATCGGCACAGACTATGAATGGAACATCAAGACTGTAGATAACGGCAAGCGAATGAAAGCAACTGTAGACTTTCGTGACCTTGTTGTTCAGCCAGTAAAAGATGACTACATCCATTTTCGTGTAAGCGTNTTCAACTCATACGATGGTACGTGGTCATTCATATTNAGCGCAGCTGGCTTNCGTTTGTGGTGTCTCAATGGCTGCACAACACCAGACAATGTAGCAACATCACGTAGCAAACACACAGCTAGCATCAATGTNCAACAAGAAGCACGNAAGATTGGCAAAGCTGTAGATATGTTCATGAACAATCAAGAACTATGGAATCGCTATGTACATACAGACATCCGACATATGCAGTCTGTAGCAGAGCAAATGATCTCAGATGAATTGTGCAAACTATCGAGCGCTACAAGTAAATTCAAATACAATGAACGCCAACTAGAAATACTAATGAGGACACTGAATGATGAGTTCAGAAAACTTGGCCCAAACATGTGGGCATTGTACAATACACTAACGCACTGGGCATCACACCCCGAACACAATCGGGCTGATGATGCAATCACAACACGTAACCGTGACGAACAGATTGCAAGATGCATGCAATCAAAGTTATGGAAAGAACTGGAGAATGCATGATGAAAGACGAACATCCAAAATTTCTACGAGCCGAAGATGCTTACAACTATTGTTATCAAGTACAAGTACGCAGCGGCTGCAAAAGCATGAGTGACCTTGACATCGGCATCGAAGAGATGATGGATGAATTAGGTTACGTAAAAGTTGATGCCCCATACGGTGGGTACACTTGGGAATAAAATCATTCCTCCCAACTGGGCAGGTAGTCTACGGATTACCTGCCCTTTTTTATACGCAAAGGAGCAAGCCATGAGAATATCTACACTAACAGGCAAAGATGTAACAGTCAGACGCATCATAACTCAAGACATGACAGCACTAGAAATTGTTGTCGAAACACTTGGCGCGAGCCAAACATTTACAATTCATTTCGAACATGACGATCCAATCATTCGTGAGTTACCAGCGACTGTTGATCCTGATCTTCAAGAAACAGCACGTAACTTTGATCGCATTCGCAAGCCTATCTTTATCCCTCAAATGACTGACGTTGAAGAGCGAGAGATGGAGCAGATATTCTTGAGCGACTGTGAAGAATTGTGTCCCAACACGTCAACTCTGTGAAGTGTTGTGATATAATAAACCGTAAGTTCAACTAACAAAGAAAGGACATTTCAGACAGCCCCATATTAGGTGGCTTTTTTGTGTAAGATTTGGAGTACAGGGCTGGCTTTACCACATGCTCTGCAAGCATAGCCAGCCCTTTCTTGCTTTATGTATATGTTTTATGTAGTAATTATGAGTAACTATTTTCAGTATGTGGATAAGCTATTGAAAACATTTACTCATTTAAAAGAGCCAGTAACTATCGATAGAAACTGGATTGTAATCGTAGATCGTTTGGTAGAAGAGAGACACAAATGTGACCTCTCGCAAGAAGCATTAGCCCATAAGATTGGCTGCGCTTCTAGCCTAATACACAAATGGGAACAATATAAACGCTTACCTTCTGGTTTCCTGTTTCTATGCTGGCTGCAAGCATTGGATTGCAAAGTTGAAATCAAAAAAGATTAATCGTGGTCACGCTGCAAAGTGCGATGTATGTGAATCTGTTTCACAATACTTTGTATGCCCTGTGAAATCTTGTGACCCACCCGACCATTATGTTGTGTGTTTGAACTGTTACGAGAAAGAATCATGGCAAGCAAAGCTCGCTCAAAAGGCAACTATCACGAAAACTTCTTCGTCAAGCTCTTCAAAGAATGGGGATGGAGTGTCAAGAAACAGCCGCTTAGTGGATCACTGGGAGGAGAGTATTCTGGAGACCTCATCATCGAAATCAATGGACATCGCTTGGTGGCAGAAGTAAAATACAGAAAGTCATCCAGCTTCCCATCACCTTTTACTGTTTTAGAAAATCGTGATGTTGCGCTGTATAAGCGCGGCACAGGAAGCAACCCCAAATGGGTGATGATTATACCAGATCATATAGTGGAGCAAATATGGAGTAAGTAATGTCATTCGCACTAATGGGCTGCGTGTATCAAACCGACATCGGTGATGCACTAGCCAAGTTTGTGTTGCTCGTTATCGCAGAACACGCAAACACGGAGTCAGGAGAATGTTGGCCTTCTATTACACGTATGCAAAAGGTCACACACTTATCAAGACAAACAGTAGTCAACAAGCTAGACTATCTAGAACGCAATGGTTTTATCCATAGAGATAGAACCAAAAGGCGGTCAACGACCTATACTATTCTAGTCAACGAGCTTGACCAAACTAGTCTAGCAGGTAGACACGAACCTGTAACTAACACTAAAACAAAAAGATACCCAATACCTCCTGACTGGGTAGCTAGTGAAGAGTTACGTGCGTCAATCAAGGAGGACATCAACCATGACGTTGAGCAAACTAAATTTAGAAATTACTACCAAGCCGATGGNAGACCNCAAGCAAACTGGGATGCCAAGTATNCNGTCTGGTGTTCTAACAGCTTCGGAACNAANCANNGCAGTAGATCGTCTG
>FUFK010042510.1_pt1 | contig 13378 bp, 15 predicted proteins | sample 1021851 | NCBI WGS metagenome assembly FUFK01 (sample SAMEA51879418, study PRJEB19060) | metagenome | reverse complement strand
TTTTTTCCATAAAGAATCTGTTATTGATTCTTGTATAACCTTACCGCTACCTTTAATTTTATTTTTATCAGACACTTCCCCTGACGAAATGAAAATACCGTGAGCACGGTTTTGTCCTTCAAATATTTTTTTAAACTTATCTAACATAGGAACAGGGGGCGGTAGAAAGGAGAGAAAAGAGGAAAAACCCGCCCCCTAAAATTTTTATATCATATCACTGTCATCTGTTGCAGTTGTTTCTTGTGTTTCTTCTGCTTCAGGTTTGACAGTAATTTCACCTTTTGTTACTGATTGAGAGAACATTTTTGCATCTTGCAAAGTCTTTGCATCTGCCACTTGCTGATCTAATGTTATTTCCCATAACCCCCATGCCATAGCATCTTTTTTCTTAAGCATACCTTTAATAGTATAAATAAATGCATAAGATGGTGGATTAAATGGTCCCTTACTACCTTGCAATACTTGTGACTTAATCATCGTATTCCACAATTTAGCTTTTTTAAAATTAGTAGAATACAAAGATAACTGTGCAGGTTTCCAAATATTTTCAGACTCTTCATATAGAACAAAAAAGTTTCCGTCAGTCCTTATGTATTCGTCTGTCATTTCTCCACCCTCAACTAACATATCTTTAGATTCTACTTTTTTAGTTTTAGTAAGAATATCTGATGTGGCATCATACGATCCTAGGAAGCCTCCACCTGCCTCTATACCCTTCCAATGTGTAAATTGTTTAACATAAGCACAAGGTATAACTCTTACACCTACATCCTTAGCCCATACTTGCTTTGTGATGCTATTATAGATATCTGCTTTTCTAATATCCTCTGGTGCATCCTCAGCATTACCATGAAACAATTTTAATCTAGGAACTTCTAAATCGTTTGTTCCTACATTTTGTGATCCATCACCCGCGTGTTCTTCTAAAAAGTTGCCAATATTAATTGTTGCAACATCTGTTTTATTTGCAGTCGCTACTGCTTTTTTCTTTGGTTTAGCTTTTGCCATATTACCTCCTATATTTGTATTTTAGTTTTTTTCCCAATAAAAATATTAAAAGTATCGTCTGGGACATCAATACCTTTTTGTACTAGTTCCTTAATTGTACTCTTTAATGTGCTAGGATGTATTGATTCTTTGTGTGTGACAGGTAAACCCTCACTAATCAATCTCTCTTTTAAAGCTACTGCATCCGAGTCTTGTGTTTTGTCAAACTGTACACCGACTTCGCTTTTTATTATCGATCCAAGTCCATTACCCCTAAACCAATCGTAAGCTTTCGGTTTTTTTTCTTCAGATATGTGTGCATAAACATTATCAACAATAGATATTTTTACACCATTATCTAATTTAAGTTGTTGTAAATTTAATTGTTGCATAGCCTCAGGTATAATCTCTTCAGACATTTTTCTTACTTTATCTTTTATGTCTTTGAGTTCTGCTTCTTTAGTTTGTACAATACCTGACCATTTTATAAAATCTTTACAAGCACGAGATAGACTTTCTAAATCAGATTTGTCAGCCTCAAAATCCTGTAAATCATTTTCTAATTGATGAATTAAATTATCTTCCATATTGAAATCTCCTTTAATTACAATATAGTGGGATAAAATGAAATTATCAAGTGGAAAAGAGTATGAATACAAAACTCAACCATATGACCACCAAAAAAACGCCATAAATAAGGCTATTTTGACAGATAGTTATGCCTTTTTTATGGAAATGGGCACGGGTAAATCAAAAGTTTGTATTGATGATATATGCATATCTTATCTAAATAATAAAATTAATTGTGCAATCGTTGTAGCTCCTAAAGGTGTATATCGAAATTGGTCACAACTAGAGCTACTGAAACATGTACCCGATTATATAGAAAAACAAATTGTGACATGGTCATCAGCACCTACAGCAAAAAATAAAAAAGAGCAAAAGAAACTTTTTGAAAAAAATAATAAGTTAAAATTTTTTGTAATTAATGTAGAAGCATTTAGAACTAGAAAAGGATTAGATTTTACAAAAAAAGTTTTAGAATATAATAGTTGTTATTTCGCTATAGATGAATCTACTGTAATAAAAAATCCACAAGCTTTACAAACAAAAAATATTTTAACATTAAGAAAATTTACTAAACAAAGAAGAATATTATCAGGACTTCCCGTCACTAAATCTCCATTAGATTTATTTACACAATGTTATTTTTTAGATCCTAGTTTGNTAGGTTTTGAAAGTTATTTTGCATTTAGATCTAGATANGCAATATTAGTGCAAAGAACAACATCATCACATAGTTTTCAAGAAGTAGTAGATTATAAAAATTTAGATGAGCTAAATAAAAAATTAGAAAATTTTTCGTCAAGAGTTTTAAAAAAAGACTGTTTAGATTTACCAGACAAAGTTTATACACCTAGGATTGTAGAGTTAACAAAAGAACAGGAAAAAGCTTACATTGAAATGAAGCGTGAAGCGATGGCAATTATTGGTAATGATATAATTAATGTCACCACAGTCTTATCACAGATTACAAAACTACATCAAATAGTTTGTGGTTTTATTTTAAATGCACAAGGTGAGGCAATCTTAATAGAAAATAATAGGTATCAAACACTATTAGATGTCTTACAAGAAACAGGAGATCAAAAGGTAGTTATTTGGGCTAATTATAGATTCGATATAAAAAAAATATTAAAAACAATAAGAGAAAAATATGGATATAAAAGTATCAAAGCCTTCTTTGGTGATACAAAAGACCAGGATAGACAAGACATTGTCACTGAGTTCCAAGATCCAGGTAGCGAGTTAAAATATATTATAGCCAATCCAAGAACAGCAGGATATGGATTAACTTTAACCATATCTCATACGGTGGTTTATTTTAGTAATTCGTATGATTTAGAAATAAGAATACAATCAGAGGAAAGAGTACATCGCATAGGTCAAACAAATAAGGTGACATACATAGATCTCTTAACACCTAAAACTGTAGATGAAAAAATTATAAAGTCATTAAGAAAAAAAATAAATATATCTAGTGAAGTATTAGGTGAAGAGTTAAAGACTTGGATAGTTTAAACTGCAGCGATTCCGCCAAAGATAGGATCATCTTGACCAAATATAGCTTGACCTTTAGCTAAAGTATTAGGAATAGTGTTTTGAGTCATCCTTGCCATATTTACATTAGAGAGCGTACTAGCAGTTGATGGACTAGCTATATTTAAAGGTGGAGTAGTTATATTAGGTATAATTCTAGGATTAGCATCTTCTCTTTTTATTCTAGCATCTGATTTTATAGGGTTTCCCTCTTCATCAAAAGCATCAAATCCAAAAGGTATTTTTGGCTTTTCAATCTCACCAATTTCATCTTCAACTGTAGTCCCCATAAATCCTAAAGCCTTACCAAACGCGCCCTTTAGGTTATTTAATTCTTTTAATGTCATTTTTTCACCATTTAACATTTTTAATAATGCATCAGCGTTATTTTTATCATATAAAGCAGCAGCAATAACCTTCTCTCTAGCAGAGGTGCTAAGTTTTTGCATAAATCTCATTGCTAATTCAGCGGACACAAATCTTGAGGAGGTTCTACCTGACTGAACTGCAAAAACACGAGATAAAATTTGCGGTATGCCTGTGCCAAAAACTTGTTGTACTGTATTAGGTAATAGATCAGGATTTTTTTTGGGATAACCTGTTAAGTTTAATCTGTAATAAGCTTCAGTAATATCTAACAATCTTTGATAACCATTAGGATCATCTAAAGCGTTGTAAAAAGCTTTTATAGATTCTTCATTTTTAACTAAAAATGATGACATAGCATCATCTTGTGGCACTTGCGCTTTTGCTCCCGCTAATTGCTCTGGCTTTACATTAGCTTGAATAAACTTATCAAAAACTTTATTTTTAAAAGCAGCTAATAATATATCTTGGTTTTCGCCCTTGATATTACTTAAAGTTTTTACAATATCTGTCATAATTTCAGGATCTTTTAGTGCCTGTTTAACCATGTCATCAGGGTTTTTAAAAGTTAATTTTGTTCCTAATCCACCATCTTTTAAAAAATTATCTAGTTCAATAAAGTCGGCAAATTTTTTCCTATCATTTATGATTTTAAGTCTGTTTGCTGCTGTCACACCTAATTTAATTTGACTATCTAAAGACTCAGAGATTGGAATGTACTCATCTAATGCTGCAATAATTTCAGAATTATTTTTGCGGTAATTTTTTAATTTAGTAATGTCAATTAATCCGTCACTATTTAAAACTTTTTTAAATAAATCATCATAAAATGCTGCTTCTAATCCTAAAACAGCACCAGGATCATCACCTAAAGTACTGAAGAATTCATCAATTGATTTTGGGTTTGTTAAAAAAGCTTTTCCAACAGCCTCATCTGGAATAACATACTGCCCTGTCCCGTCTTGAGTAGTAATTTTTAAAATTTGTCCCTTTTCGTAAATGTCAGTGTAGTTTTTTGTTTTTTGTGTAAGCCAATCATCATAAGCTTGTATACCACCTAAGTTATCAGTTATTACTTTGTCTATTTCATCTAATATTATTTTTTGTCTAATGATTAATTCTGAATTTTCACTAGGGTTTCTTAATGCAACATTAAGATCTCTTTGCACTGATTGTTTTAAATTTATTAATGATTTAATTCCTATCTCCATTGTAGGGTCCGATATTGATACACTTACTTGTTCAGCAGGGACACCTATACCAATCGTATCTCCTCCCTTTAAATCTCTACCCATATAAAATTTACCTGGTTCATTTATGCCACCAATTACCTTACCTTTGTCATCAAACTTTATATTTTTTGGATATGAAAAAGATATATCTCCCATTTCATAAACAGGAGCAATAGGTTTATCCCCAGACTCAAATGCTTTTTGTAGCTTTGAATTCATCCCATTAAGTTCTTTTTTTAAGCCTTTTTCAATACTTTGAACTTCCTCGAGATATATTTTATAATTTCCCTCTGTAGGACTGTTCAAATATGTGTTGTATGCATTGTCTAATTTTTTTGTGAATTTGTTTATTATAGGTAAAAAATCATTACCTAAATCTCTTATCTGATAAAATGCTTGTGGTATATCTTCAGGTCTATCAAAATCCTCAGGTTTTATTTTAGTTATAACAGTGTCTTTAAAATCAGACACATCTAATTTATTACCACCAAAAGAATCATCTACTAATTCTAATAATTTACTATTATATAAATTCTGTTGAGCTTGTTTTTGTGCCTCATAGGTAGATCTTATGGCAGCTCCACCCTCTACAACATCAGTTGGTGTTGTTGCTTTTATAGTGGATCCGGGTGTTAAGATATCAGTTTGTGCAGCTAGTTGATCATCCATTTGCTGATCTACTAAACCACCTGCTCTATTATTTGTATTAAAGTAAGAATAAAAGTTTCCTATTTTTTGTTCTACCGCTACAATTTGTTGTGTGCCATCCTCATTTTGCACTGTTGTATAAACAAATTGTTTATCAGGAAACTCTCTTTGCACTGCATCATTAACTATTTTATAATTTGATAAAGATTTTTCTTTAATAACATCACCCACTTTACCTTTTTGTGATGCCCCCACTAAATTTAAAGTAAAACCTGAATTCATTACATCAGTTTCTATTTTTTTTTGTGATTCTATTAACGGTACACTCTTAGTGCCCTGTGCTAATGTAAAATCTAAAGCAGGTCCCTCTCCCTCTCTTAAATTAACAATTTTTTGTACAATTACATCTTGACCATCTTCACCCTTTTCTACAACTTGTACGACAAATTTATTAAGTCTATCCTCTAGTTGTAAGGCATCCTCTCTATTTTTAATTTCATCTTTATTAATTTGTGATTTTATAGTTTGTGATATCTCTGCATTTTTTTTATTATCATGCCTTTGTTTATAAAATTTTATTAAATTTGCTGCAATGTTTTGACCCTCAGGATCAGCTAATGCATTAGCGTAGACTCTAGCAGCTCCATCTATATCTTCAGGATTATTTAATAAATATTCATCCGATTTTTCTTTTGCAAATTGATCTATTTGATCTTGATTAAACTTTCTATAATTTCTAATAAAATTTTTTGCAGAATTATACATAGCTATTGGGGCATCATATAAATATGTTTTACCTGCTATAAATGTCCCTGCTCCAACAAAAGGTGCTAAAGTTTCTGTAATTAAACCTAAAGGAGTGCCTAATGCACCCCCTTTGAACCCCTCATCCGCTAATTTTTGGCCATAGTCTGTACCTGCGGAAAAACCCATAACAGCTAAAATATCATCAGCTACAACTTTACCTAAGGTGCCCGTTTTTCTAGCATTATCATAAATGTCTATAATTTGATTATACATCATTGATAAATTATTTTTAGCTCTTGAAAAGACACCCTTTAATGTTTCAGGATCTTTGATTTGAATTTTATTTGCGGCATTTACTTTTGTTAAAGCACCACTTATAGGAATAGTATCTATAACAAACTTACCCATGTTTTCAGCAACTCTTTCGTTAAATGTATCAGGAGTAAATGTAGGATCTATAAAATTTAAAAACTCAAAAATTTCATAAAGTTTGTTTTTCTGCTTTTCATTACTTGGTACAAAATCTACATCTGGATTGAACTTTTGTACTACCGACTCAATTGAACCTGTCGGTGTGATTGCATAATTTAAATCTATTACTTGATCTAATAAACTTAATAATCTTTCATTAGCTCCTTGAGATAAAGCCATGATAAAATCTGTTTCTGGTTTTGGATATTTTCCTGCTACTTGATCTCTTGTTAAATTATTTTGTTGTAGATAAAAATCTATAAATTGACTTTTTTCTGCATCAGAATATTCTTCTTTGGTCATTTCATTTAGAATGGTCCGTATATCTTCTCTTGCGTCTAATATTTTTTGTCGTAATTCCTCATCTTTAGGTAGATAAAATTTTATATTTTGGTCATTAATAATTGGCTCTTTCTCTTTATTTATTTGGGCTAAGTTAAATTCTGGATTGACAGGATTTACTTTTGCTACATCAAACTCCCCTAGACCTTTAGAGTCTAACCTTAAATTTCCTAAGGATGCAGCATCACTTATTTGTTCCTGTTGTATTCTTTCTACTGCTGTGACCATTCTTAATTTTCTTTATCCGGCAAAGTTAGTTTTAAGTTTATGTTTAAATCGCCTAATTGATTGTATTTATAAAAGTCCTGCATAGCTAAAGGAGGAGGATTTTTTCTTACATACTCATTCATTTTTTCAGCCCACTCAGCTGCAGTGTTTGATTCTGCTGCTGCTTGAGTTTGATATAAACCTTTTTTTGCTAAATATAAAAGCCCGTCTCCAAAATTTTTATTAAAGTCCTTAGGAGAGCCTAAATTAATTGTTGATTGCAATAATGTTAAAAGCTCTAAATTACTGATATTGCCACTCAAACCTTCAGACAAAGATATACCAAACTGATTACCCAACGCTCGTATTGTTGCAGAGTCAGCTTCAGGATTTAACAATTCTAATCCAACAAAGTCTGTTAAAAATTTTAAATCTATACCAAAAGGTGATAAAACCTGTTGAAGAAAAGTGGCTCCTGGTGTTAAAACACCTGATCTAAACTCTTCTTGGTTTATGATATTAACAGCATTTTGTACTTTAAATAAAAGTTCTCTCGCATCTGGTCCTCCCACAACTAATTCATTTTTAGTTTCTCCCCATTCCTTTTCTTCTGTTGTTTCAAAAGGCTTTTTCGCTAGTTCTTTAGTAATACCTTCAAGCTCAAATAGCTCCTCATCCGTTAAAGTTCCCTGTTGTTGTTTAAATTTTAGCTCTGCTTGTCTTGATATTAAGTAAGCTTTACCTGTAAGTGTTTTGTCTGCATCTTCATCAAGTAATGGACCTAAATTTTCAAACGCCTTAACTTTTAATTCACCATCTTCAGTAAACAAAACTCTAGGTCCATCATCAGTTTCTATTAATTGATTAAACACTTGGCCTTTATTTTCATCTAAACCTAATAATATATTTTTTTGATCTTGACTTAACGCATCAAAATCTTCTTTCGTCATTTCGACACCGCCTGTTAGCTTTATTGTTTGAGGATCTCCAGGTTTTACTACATTTGGTAAAACTCTTTCTTTGGTATCTTCGTAATATTGAAATCCATCAGCACCTTCTATAATTCTCCTTTCAGGTTTCTCTTTGTTTAAAACCTCATCTACTGCTGTACGCACTTGTAAATTTTGTGCCTCAACTGCTTCTTTTTCATCAGCCACTCTTTGAGATTTTGCACCTAAAATACTTCCTAAAAATTGATTGAATTGTGCTACTGTGCTAGTAAGACCTGGACCTACAGGCTGACTTAAAGGTCCTGTTGCTCTTAGCACATCTTCTGTAGTAATATTTTTATTTACTGATAATGGCTCGATGCCTCCAAAACTTTTATAATAATCTTGTAACTCCCGATATTCGTCAGGTTCAAGACCTCCAAACATACTTCTTTTAAATATATTTAAATCTGATTCTGACACCTATACCCCCGTTAAAAAACTGCCTAAATTACCACCTCCAGATAAAACACCTAGACCAAGTATTCCTGTTTGTAATGCAGTTAAATAAGGGTTAGGTTGTTGCGCCTGTGCTAGAGTAGTCGTACCTTGAGGCACACCTGAGAGTAGACCTTGTCCAAAAGCTAATCTAGAGAAGGGTTCTTCTTGTTGTGCTAAAATGTTTTGGCGAAGAGCCTCTTGTTCCGCTTGTCTTTGAGTGACATCAACAGCTCCGATACCGCTTAATAAAGCTATATCTCTACCTGTGGCTTGTTGCCCTGATAATCCTAATGCGGCTGTCCTTTGCCCCATTGATCCCATTTGTCCACCTGCGTAAAGCTGTCTTTGTCTTTGACCTTCTTGTGCAGCTTGAGCCGTGGCTAATGCTTGTAAAAAATTAGTTTGTAAATCTTCAGCGATTCTTTTTGATTTTATGTCTTGTAAGTTTCTATCAAGTTCAGCTCTTTGAACACCCTCTCGACCACCGCCAAAAGCTCCTGATNTAAGAGCATTTGCTGCAGCTTGATTTTTTGCAATCTCGCCTTGTCTATCTATTTCTTTTAGTGCCTCTGCAGTAACATTTTGTTGAAAAGGTGACATAAAAGCAGCGATACCTGCATTAGGATCGTTAGGATTAAANACCGTTGTAGCGTCTTGCAAGGTCTGTTGACCTGCTAAAGTTTGTTGTAAAGCACTTTGCAAAAAAGGATCAAAAGATCCAATGCCTAAAGTTTGTGGTGTAATTGCTGTAGCTGCTGTATTAGCAGCTTGAATTAATTGTTGTTGTGGAGTTGACAAAGCCACTGCTTCTTGTGCGGGNATTGCGCGAGGTTGTGTTATTAGACCTGGAGTATCTGTTGTTCCAAAATAAGTATTTAATAATTCTTGAGTCCTTTGTTGGATATACTCTGGTGGTAATGCCATAGATACATTAGTTGCTTGTACCATTATGCTTTACCTCCAAATCTTTCTTGCACACCATATAAAAAGTCTGCACCTTTTTCTCTAGCATCCATTTTTCCTTTAGCACCCATTGACTCGCCTAAGCCTCTGACAGTTCTTGCATTTACCACAAATTCACCATCACTTAACATTGCGGGTATATCATCTGAAGTTTCAGTTCCAGGTCCTTCTATTTTACCTTGCCTTCTAGGAAAACCACCTTTTGCTAAAGACATCAATCCACCCTCTGCAACATTTATTGAAAAATCTCTAACATTCTTAATTGGTGTTTCTTTATCAAATCCTGGTATATTCGTATCTGTTGAAACCATGAACTGACTGATATCAGTGCCACCCTTTTGTTGATCTTCTTTTAAAATATCTCCAAAAATTTTACTGAACACAGTTAATCCTAATGCTTTTCTAATATCAAATAAACTTTCCTCAGCCTCTGCGCCTGTATTAAAATCATCGACTAATTTTGCTAATAAACCACTTTTTTCATCCGAAGATAAGTTTTCGTTAGCATTAATTATGTCACTCATTTTATTAAATTTTTCTATTTTTTTTGCAAATTGTGCCTCAGGATCTAAGCCTAAAAACTCTCTGCCTTTACCTATTGCCGTGCCAAAAATATCCTTATTCATGCCACCTTGTAAAAAATCACTTGCTCCTGTAGGTAATGCAGCTAAAAGTCTACTACCTGTAGGTGTGCCACCTAAAAATTGAACTCCCTTGCCACCTGCAAAACCTAATGCTGCATTTTTAATTGCCTCATCGGCTTCATCGCCTCTAGCTAAAGATCCTATCCCTGATCCAAGAGCCGCACCGCCTGGTCCACCAAAACCAAATCCAATTACTGCTCCAACTGCGGGTAATATATCTCTGAATTCAAATGCCATATTTTTCGCCTTTTAATACTTATGTATATTTATACGAGAAAAAGGTAGAATATACAACATGAGATTTGTACCAACAAAAATTACAGTAATAGAATGTGATCTTGTTGAGATAAAATGGGTTGATGCTTACGATGCGTTAGGCTCAGGATGGTTTGAATGGAAAGAAATACATAATAAAGCAAAACTTGCACAATGCACTAGCGTTGGCTATGAATATATTTCTGATAAACAAAAAATTGTACTATTTGCTGATGAATGTGGAGAATATGGCGGCAGAATAACAGTTATTCCTAAGTCATGGCAACTCTCAAGACAAGTTTTAAGAAAAGGTAAGAAGCTTACGGGATCTTAGTAAGCCACTTATTATGCCCTTCAACATCATTATCGTCTGGTGTGTGAATCCAGGTTTGTACAAAACCTTGCACGACAGATAAATTCACAGGTGTTTTATTATAATATTGATTTAGTCCCTCTCTAGCTCCTTTATTGACAGACTCTAAAAGCCAATCATCACCAAATACTACGCCTGATTTTTTAATTTTTGGCAACCAATTTAATATGTCGTCTATGACTGATTCATACTTGTGATCTGCATCTATCATAATTGCATCAAAATAATTGTCCTCAAACAATTTGTATATCTCATCTGTTCTACCCTTATGAACTTTTGTAATATATCCCTCTTCTATGTATTCTTTACAATTTTGATAAAACTTATCGTAAAATTCATCCATGTGGTCATGTTCACCTGCTGTGCCTTCAAAGGTATCTACTACATGAAATTCAAATTTTTTATTAAGCTCCTTGAGCCGTGATGCCATAAAATTAGTGCTCTTACCTAATAAACAACCTAATTCTACAAATTTACTACCCTCAGGTAGATAATGTGCAATCATTTCATATTGCTCTACATAATTGAAATATCCTGGTATTTCAAACCACTTTACCGACATTGATTCTCCTTTTTATTCTTCTATAGTTGATGCACCTGCAAAAACTTGTGGTGCAATCACATGAACATCTCTTCTAATATCAGCCTCTGTAGTATCTGTTTCGGGATTATCTATATCGGCTTGACACTCCTCATGTGAAGAATATTCATGTCCTGTTTTTGTATTAGTGACTGTCGTTTCAACCTTAGCACTATAAACAGGAATTTTTTTACCATCTAACATGTCATATCTTAACAGTTTAGGTTCATCTACTATTTTTGCCATATTACAATATTATAGGTTAAATTTACAAAATCAACAACCTATTAAACTTTAAAACCCAAATTACCTGATATAGAAACTCTATATTCATCAGATGTATAGAAGGGATAAACACAATGATCTAACGATGCAGGAAATAGGCAAATTTTTCCTTCCCACTTTTTATCTACAGGTATAGCCTCTTGAAATATTTTACCTCCAGGCTCACTATAAAAAAAAGCAAACATACCTGCTCTAAAATCTTCATCTCTAATGGAAGGTAATCTCGCTTTCTCATCTTCCATGGTATAAGGCACCCTATGCCAGATAACAAAACTATATAAACCATCATGCACATGCATCGGATTAAACTCATGTTTTTTTTGAAAGTTTACCCATAGATTAAATAATTCTATTTCACACGCTCTATAGTTTAAAGTAGAGTGTGCTTTTTTAAAATAATTTGGATATTTCTCATTGTATTTGACTATCATCTCCATTAATAATGGGGACACTGCCGCCTTGCCTTTTGGTATTGAATACTCATGTTTTATATTACCTGCAAGATCACCATTAATAGGATTAAGACCTTTTTCATCTATAACATTATCTAATATTTCTAATATTTGTTTTGGAATATCTGCTAATAAGTACATTACTGTTGTTGTTTAATCTCCAACACAGAAACTTCTATCATAGCTCTTGAGGCAGCATTGGCTTGAACTTTTAAAGAATCTCCTTGTTCATAAACCATACTGCTATTAATCGTATTAGTATCTGAAGCAGATACATCTATTTGAAAAATTTGTAAATCCGCGCTACCATTATTATGATCAACATTGACAGTCACAGCTGCTGATCCGTCATAATTGTGAGTNTTAATTGTTTTCACTATAAAAGTAGATACNGGTGTNGGTGGTGTNGCTGCAATATTTGCAGTAGGCACNGTAAAAANAGTNGTTAAATCAGTCGTGGTTAAGTTCGCTANAAATCTTTTNAATACATCAGCCATTTAAAAAAAATGCCCTTCTTGTAGACTCTTCTTGTGTNTCTTGTGTATACTGTGTGTTTAACTGTAAAATCAACTCTTCAAGTAATCTTATTAATTCAGCAGACTGTTGTTGATCATACTCTGGTCTAGGATCAGGAAATCTAGTTAAAGTTAGTTTTGCCATTTTTCATTGTCCCCTGGTATGCCATTTTTAATATGTAATTTATACTCATTATCATCATTAGATAATAAAGATTCTTTTAAAGTGTAATAAATAATACTGTGTGTATCATTACATAGCGTAACATCACCCTCTATTTTAATATTTTCTCTCTCCCAATTATTAGGTTTTTTTAATATTAAGTGTAAAAAGCCAGGTGTCAATGCTATTTTTGTTTTAGGCTTCATTCTTATATATTTTTGATCATCATAAAAAATATGAATATTATCATAATTAGATTTAATATAAGGCTTTTGTTTCCAAGACTTCAGTTCATCTAAGGGTTGCATCATTTTCTTTTACCAACTCTTTTTTTCTTTAGCACTTTGCGTGTTTTAGCAATTTCTTTAATAGCATCATTAATCATACCAAGTGGCAGTCCTGCTACAACACTTAAGTATTTAACATTTTTTCGCTGTGCCATTATCTTCTACCATCAGGCTGTATGTCAAATCTTTGTGTGCCTAATCGCCATGCAGTCCCTGTAGTATTTGACACTACATTTACTGTAAACTCTCTGCCTCTCCCTCTTAAACTTACAAAATCAGTATTATCTTGAAATGAAACAGTTTTAGTGACACTTACACTATTATTAGGATA
>FUFK010067054.1_pt1 | contig 13379 bp, 20 predicted proteins | sample 1021851 | NCBI WGS metagenome assembly FUFK01 (sample SAMEA51879418, study PRJEB19060) | metagenome | reverse complement strand
ATCTGGAAACACTGAGATAAGGACAGACTCACAAAACTTAAACTACAACCCATTTGAAAACAGACTAACTGTTACTAACTTCAAGTCAACAACTGACTTTGAGATTCAAGGTAACTTAAACATTACTGGTAATATTACATTCTTCCAGTCACAGGTTGGTAGTATTGCAAACCATGATACTGATGCATTAACAGAAGGTAGCAGCAATCTTTACTACACAGAAGAGCGTGTTGATGACAGAGTTAATGCTCTAATTACAGGTGGCACAGGTATTACTGCAACTTATGATGATGCAGGAAATATGTTGACATTGAGTGCAACTCAGGCAGATATCAACACTGATAATATTACTGAGGGTAGCACTAATCTCTTTACTACTGCTGCTAGGACAAGGACTCACTTCTCATATGGCACAGGTATTCAGTTAGATACTGGCACACTTTCTGTAACTCAGGCAGACATTAATACTGATAACGTAACTGAGGGTAGCACAAATATATTCTTTACTAATGCTCGTGCACGAGGTGCATTCAGTGCAACAGGAGATTTATCATACAACGCATCTACTGGTGTATTCTCATATACTATACCAACTACTATTGCATCTCTATCTAATCATGATACAGATGACTTAGCAGAAGGAAGCAATCTATACTTTACTAATGAGAGAGTAGATGACAGAGTAAACAATCTATTCACTGCAGGCACAGGTATTACTAAGGTATATGATGACGCTGCTAACAGTTATACATTATCAGTTACACAGGGTGATATCAATACTGATAACGTAACTGAGGGAAGTAGCAATCTATTCACAACTGCTGCTAGGACACGCACTCACTTCACTTATGGCACAGGTATTAAACTTACAACTGGCACTATCGCAGTTGACTTTACAGAGTTTGATACAGGTAATATTACAGAGGGTAGCAATCTTTATTACACTAACGCTCGTGCTGACGCGAGAGTTAATTTACAAACTGGGTCAAACCTAGACCTATCCAGTAAGTCAACAAGTGACTTATCAGAAGGTACTAACCTTTACTTTACTAACGCTAGAGCAGACGCAAGAATCGCTGCTGCTACTACAAGTGACTTAACAGAAGGAAGCAACTTATACTACACAGATGCTAGAGCAGATGCAAGAATTGCTGCTGCTGATACTGGTGACCTTTCTGAAGGTAGCAATCTTTATCATACAACTGCACGTGCTCGTGCAGCTATCAGTGCAGGAGGCGACTTATCTTATAACTCCTCTACTGGTGTNATGAGTGTNACATTGCCAACAGTATTCTCTGGCAANTACAATGACNTNAGNAACAAACCTTCATTATTCTCTGGTGCATATGCAGACTTAAGTGGCAAACCTTCCTTAGGTAGTGCTGCAGCATCTGATACAAGTGACTTTGCTACTGCTGCACAAGGTGCTCTAGCAGCATCAGCCCTACAGGCAGAAACAATTACATTAGCAGACTTCAAGTCTGTGGTTGCTGCATCAGCAGACTTTGATGACTTCCAGACTAGAGTGGCAGCAATGACATGATGATATTCTCTTTCATCCTATCGTTATTTGCTAACCACTTACCAGTGATGTATGTGCAAGTACCTCAGTGGGCAGACGATTGGGCAGTCTGTGCTGTTGATATACCTGACGCTAAGTGTCATTGGTATGTTATGGCTCCTGATAATACCTTTGGTGAAGGATTCTCTTGGGAAGACGCACCTTGGTTTGATGCTAACGGACTGAATGATGTTGCACCAATGCAAGAAGTATCAGTCTTAGAAAAACTACAGAAANAGTAATGGCAACTCCTACCTCTAAAGCAGAATTAAAAGAATACGCTCTTCGTAGATTAGGTAAACCTGTCTTAGAAGTCAATGTTTCTGATGACCAAGTNGATGACGCTATTGATTATACTTTACAAAAGTTTCAACAGTATCATTATGATGGTGCTGAAAGATGCTATCTAAAACANAAGATTACACAAGATGTGCTTGACCGTGCTGAGACAAACTATAGCTCTACATCTGACGCAGGAAATGATATATGGCTAGAGTCAAACAAATATATTGAAGTGCCAGAGCATATCCTTGCNATCGAAGGTATATTCTCATTTACAGATAAAGGGACATCTAATATATTTGATATTAGATATCAGATGAGATTGAATGACTTGTATGATTTTACATCTACACAGTTTTATCATTACTATATGATTAAACAACATTTAGAAACTATCGATTTTCTATTGGAGGGACAGAAACCAGTTAGATATTCTCAGGTACAAGATAGATTATATCTAGATTTTGATTGGTCAACTGACGCATTGTTAGATACATTTATTGTGATTAAAGCATGGAGGGCACTCGACCCTACAACGTGGACTGAAATATATAATCAGATGTGGGTTAAGGACTATGCTACTGCTAAGATTAAAAAGCAGTGGGGTCAAAACTTAACTAAGTTTACTGGTGTGCAAATGCCAGGGGGCGTCACATTGAATGGTGAAATGATTTACAACGACGCAGTTGATGAATTAAAACGACTTGATGAAGAGCTTAGAATGGTTTGGGAAACACCACCACTAGATATGATAGGATAATGGCTACTAATTCTTTTTTCACACAGGGCACAACAGGCGAGCAGGATTTAGTCGGTAGTTTAGTTACCGAGCAAATCAAGATGTTTGGTAAGGATGTCTATTATATACCTCGCACTTTAGTTGATAGAGACTCAGTGTTTGAAGAGGATAGTCTATCAGCATTTAATGGTGCATATTTAATAGAAGCATACATTGAAGATGCTACAGGATTTCGTGGCGATGGAGATATGTTTAGTAAGTTTGGTGTAAGAATATCAGACCAAGTTACGTTTATAATTTCAAGAGAAAGATTTACAGCAGCAGTAGATGATAATGCACAATTAATTGTAGAAGGTCGTCCTAATGAGGGTGACCTTATTCATTTGCCTATGGCAAATAAAACATTTGAAATACAATTCGTAGAGCACGAAGTCCCATTCTACCAGTTAGGTAAAGTGCATGTATGGGGTTTACGTTGTGAGTTGTTTGAATACAGCGACGAAGACTTCAACACTGGTGTTGCAGAGATTGATGCAGTTGAAGTTAACTTTGCTAATGCAGTCAGTGTCAACGTTGCAGATGGTGGCACAGGAGACTTTGTTGCAGGAGAGATTGTAACAGGTGGTAACTCAAATGTAACTGCTGAAGTTAAGACATGGAATTCCGCTACACGTCAGTTAGTTGTATATAATAGGTCAGGTATTTTTAGTATTCCTGAGACTATAACAGGCAATACATCTGGTGCAGCATGGACTTCTGCTACATATAATACACTAAATAATATGAATAGCGAAACAGACCAAAACTTCACACTTGAAACTCAGGCAGATGCTATTATAGATTTCACTGAGAGTAATCCTTTCGGTGACTTTGGAAACTCTGGAGGTACCTTATAATGTTAGGGACATATTCTTATCATGAAATAATTAAAAAGACTGTTATCGGTTTCGGTACACTTTTTAATAATATTGAAATCCGACGCACTAAAGGTAGCAAAACAGAGGTGATGAAAGTGCCTCTTGCTTATGGTCCTAGACAAAAGTTTCTTACTCGCTTAGCTGCAGTAGGAGATTTAACTACTAAAGACCAAGTGCAGATTACTTTACCTAGATTATCTTTCGAGATACAAGGTATTAGTTATGATGCAACAAGAAAACTTTCACCTACACAATACATTCGTAATACTAAAGCTGCGGGAGACAATGTAAAAAGTTATATGCCAATACCATATAACATTAATTTTGAATTGTCTATCATGGCAAAGAATCAAGATGATTCTCTACAAATACTAGAGCAGATTCTTCCATTCTTTCAACCATCATTTAACATCACAATGAATCTGATTCCAGATTTAGGTGAGAAGAGAGACTATCCAGTCACTCTAACTGCTATTGATTATGAAGATGTTTATGAAGGAGATTACGACACACGTCGTACTCTAGTTTATAATTTGTCATTTATAGCTAAGACATTTCTATACGGTCCTGTGCAAGACGCAGACTCAGAGATTATCAAGAAGGCTATTGTTGATTATAATACAAAAGATAGAACCATGCCTACAAGGGAGGTTAGATATCAGGTTACACCAGACCCATTAACTGCTGACCCTGATGACAACTTTGGTTTTAACGAAATATTCAGTGAGTTTACAGATGCCAAGTCGAGAAACCCAACCACAGGACAAGACGAGTAAGTTTGATGGTATCGAGGATGCCCTCGATGTTAAGTCAGATATCGTCCCTGTAGAAAAACCAGAAGTAGTAACACCAGTTGATACTACATCTACAAAAGAGCAATTAAAGAAAGACTATGAGTATACTCGTGGTCATCTATACTCATTGGTTGAAAAGGGTCAAGAAGCGGTAGACGGTATACTTGAGTTGGCACAAGAGTCAGACCAACCTCGTGCGTTTGAGGTTGCAGGACAGTTAATTAAACATGTCGGAGACGTTGCTGACAAACTTGTAGACCTACAAAAGAAGGTCAACGAGATTGAAAACCCTAAGAAAGACAAGCAAGTCAATACTACAAACAATACAATGTTTGTTGGTAGCACTGCTGACCTTGCTAAATTCTTAAAACAACAACGCGATAAATAGTCTAGTAAGGAGAATCCAAATACAATGTCAGTATTAAACGTCATTGACACACAAACAATTACAGGGTCTGGCTCAGGTTATATCACTGTAAAATCTGGCGTGATTCGTGCATATGCAGCAAGTGCTTCAACTATTCAGATTGATGCAGGACCTGCTATAACTCTTGCTGCAGGAGAAGCAATTCTTTTGTCTGTAGGTAAATCGAAAAATGCTCAAATTAAAACAGCGACTAATGCTGCCACTATGGTTGTTACTGTATTAGGTGGTGGTACTCCTGCTCATAGATTCGTAGTCGGAGATTACATCTCGACTGCTGCAGACGGTGATACTGCATTCACATCTGATTTTATAACAGCAGCGAGTGGTGGTAAGAAGATTACTGCTATCACAGATACAACAATCACTACAGATTATGACGCATCAGGAGCTAGCGGAAATTATTCACTTGCCTCAGCAAAACTTGAAGCAGGTACAGTCCCAGTCATACAAAAAGCAGTCAAACTTACTGCAGGTTCTGCCAACGTTGTCGTTGAGCAAGTCCAGATTGTCGGAGGATAATCAGGAATGCCCGCAGTCTCGAGAAAACAACAAAGATTCTTCGGGATGGTTCGACAAGCTCAAAAGGAGGGTCAAGCGAAAGCTGCCTCACCTGAGGTTGCCAGAGTTGCTTCCAGCATAAAAAAATCTGATGCAAAAGACTTTGCATCCACTAAACATAAAGGTTTACCTGAGAAAAAGAAAATGAATGAAGAAGGTTACGACCATCTCAGAGATCGAGGGATGATTCCACCAACTAAAGGCAAGAAGGATGCAACCACTATGCCTAAGAGTTACAAGCGTTCTCCTGAGAAAAAAGGGGGTAAATCTGCGCTTGATATTGTGAAAGATAGAATAAGAAAAGAGTATGGAAAAGGTGCAATTATGGGAGAGGAAAACCTTGAAGAGAAGAAGAAAGGTCTCTGGGACAATATACATGCCAAGAGAAAACGTGGTGAAAGACCAGCCCGTAAAGGTGAAAAAGATTATCCAAAAACACTCAACGTCGAAGATGTTAATTGCGACGATAGAAAGAAGATGGTTGCAGACCATGGGGCTTTACATAAGAAGAAGTCAGATGAGACTGGTGGATTACCTAGACCTGTTGCTGCAAAAAATAGAGTCGCTACTAAACAAGGTGTTGATGAAGAAGTCATTACTGAAAGACAAAAAGATAGTGACAATCAAAGATTGAGTCTGGAGCGTGGTCGCTCTAACTATGGTAAGGCATCTATCAGAAACATGAGAGCATCAGGCAAAGGTGGNAATGCTGCTGACCCTGCTGAAAGACTTGTNGCAATGGATGCAAGACATAAAGCACACAAAGAGAAACGTGGTGTGAAAACCAAAGGTATTAAGGAAGGTGTGATGGGTATGGTNAAGAGAGCAGCAGGAATCAAACAGAAACCAGCTAAGAAAACAACTGGTAGAGATGCGGGTGCTATCGCTGCTAAGATAATGAGAGACAAAGAGCAGAAAAAGTATGTTGGTTTCTTACCCGCAAATGAAGAGATTGATAGACCATANACAGGACCTGACAAGAAAGANAGAGCAGTTATCAAGAANATGGATAACAAAAAGTTTGCTGCTAAANTAGCAGACTATGAAAAGAATATGGACCCTAAGAAACGTCAGGCACTTAAGGACAAAGCAACTAAGGGTATGAAGTTTACACATGAAGCAATAAAGTATGATAGCAAAGGGTCTTCTATGGATTATTTNNTAGGTGCTGACCCAAAGAAAACAAAAGAATATAAAGCATTAAAGAAAAAGAAGACTCAAAAAGAAGGCACTTCTTATGGTTTATACAAAGGGTCAGGCAAACCATCAGGTGCTATGAAGAAATATCTTGATAGGAAAGCAAAGATGCTTACTAAGAAGAGAAATGCACAGTCTGATGCTGCTAAAAACAATCCTCATTTTGATAGCACACAACCCTCACCATCAGGTAGAAACAAGTATGAGCAAGTAAGTTTTAAGGACTACTTTACAGAAGGCAATAATACTGCTAGAATGTTACATAAGTCTAAAACTTCTGTTACAGGTAATATATCTGCAGACAGAGGTAGCGACGAAAAAAAGAATCAAGCATCTAGAAAGGGTCTTGAGAAAGACCTTAAAAAGAAAGGTATTGGTTACAAAAAAGGTGTTGGCAAATACAAGTATGACAGTGGTGAAACTGGCACAGAAGTATCCTATCAGACCTCAAAACCTGATAAAATGTCAAAACGTCGTTTTGGAAAAACTATGCGTCGTCTAGGTAGAAAGCACGGACAAGAATCTGTAATCACTAAGGACAAAGACAAGCCTGCAAGATTGCATGATACCGAGAGTAAGAAACCTGGGAAATCTATNAANATAGGTAAATCCAAAGGAGGGTCTAACCCTTCTGGTATGGGTCAAACTTCTGGTGATAAAGTCAGAAGTGGTAAGTTACCTAGCAAATCCAAGAAAGGAGCGTATCATTATGGCTGAGCATAAACAAGATGCCGAAGGTTATGGTGTCTGGTATTGTGCGTATTGCGGACTCACTGCCCCACGTGGACATTGGAGACCTCGCACCTACATAGAAAAACACGAGGAGCATTGTCCTAAGAAACCATGAAAACCTTTTCCCAATTCATTGCTGAAGAAGCATGGCAAAAAAAGGAAGGCAAGAATAAGTCTGGTGGACTCAATGAAAAGGGTCGCAAGTCTTATGAGCGTGCTAACCCAGGTAGCGATTTAAAAGCACCTAGTAAAAAGGTTGGCAATCCACGACGTGCTAGTTTCTGTGCTAGAATGAAGGGAATGAAGAAGAAGTTGACTTCTAAAAAAACAGCAAGCGATCCTGATAGCAGGATAAATAAATCATTAAGAGCATGGAATTGTTAATTATGTTTGGAGTATTAAATGTCGTAGAAGCATGGAATGAAATCTCATGGGCAGATGCAATTCCATTTACCCTAACTCTTATTGGACTCTATTGGGTTAAGGTAAAGATTGACACCAGAGCAGGAATTGGTAAAAAGAAATCAAGAGAGTTGAAAAAAATTATAGTTGATGCTATAGTTGAAGGACATAGACAAGCACACAACAAGTAATGAGTGACGTCCATTTTAAAAAACATCGTGTGTTTCGAGAGACAGACGATGTTATTTTTTATGATATCTCTGTAGATGAATCAAATGCATCTGATTTAGTAGTCCATTCAGGTCCTGCTATATCACCACCTAATGATTCTGTAGGAGCAAAACAATTTTATATACATAGTTTTCAAGACGACTACAACAGAGTTGTATCGGGAGAGAGGACTTTCGAGTTGGTAAACTACAGTTGGAAGTATCCATACCACATAGTGCATCTCAATGTGCATAGTGGTGCGTTAGTTATACCTCGTGGCACATTTCATAGGTCACAATCGGGAGACAAAGGTAGTATCGTAATAAATCAAGCAAAGAGATATGATGGGTTTGATTCAAATGCTGAATTTTATCCAGTCTCTTGTGCTACTAACATTGACTTATATAATGCACTTACTCAAGAAAAACCAGTAGTCCACACACTAGGAGAATAATGTATACCTATCACATCTATTGGCACGACAAACCTATTTTTAGAAACCTATCAGAAGAAGAGTTTGAGTTTATCTGGGAGAGAATCCTGTCAACTTATAATGATAAAATTAATTATGTAAGACTAGCTCCCGACTACGTGTTGGAAGAAGCTTCATACTAATGGTTTTCAAATCACAATTTATCTTAGTTGCATGTTTTTTACCCCTAGTATTCATCTACATAGTTATGAAACTTGCTGTTTGGTTATCTGCTGTATCTGCGGAATCAGACTATGTTAAACAGGAACCCTTTAGAAAACGAGGACCCTATGTGGAAAATCCGTATGCAGACCTTGATGAGGAGGAAGAAGAGTATGGAGATAAAACAGATTATCGATGATGTCATTCTCAAATATTACTCAGCAAAAGGTTTACCAGTCCCTAACTGGAAAAGAAACACCAATCCAGATTGGTGGATACAATATTTACAATCTCTAGGNCTCACAGAAAGAAATGAAACAATTTAACACTTGGGTATTAGATACCACAATATACATCCTTGACTTCCTCTACAGAGGTAGAGACTTCCAAAGGTTTTGGGTATTAGAAGTTATTGCAAGAGCACCGTACTTCTCATTTATTAGTGTATTACATTTTCGAGAGTCGTTAGGATTGAGAGGTGAAGACCATATTTACTTAATGAAAGAACACTTCTATCAGGCATTAAATGAAACAGAACATTTGGAAGAAATGGAGCTCAGAGAAGGTAACAAGTATTGGGTTGACCGCTTCTTTGCCAAGCATCTTGTTTTGGTTTATTATTGGATTATGGTTGCTTACTATCTCATCGATCCTATGGACGCTTATGACATCAACATGAAGATAGAAAAGCATGCGTATGAAACTTATATTAAATACCTTGCATATCATCCAGAAGATAAAAAGATTGCAGAGATAGCAGAGGATGAGCTCAAGCATGCTCATGAATTGCATGATGCAATGGCGATGATTGTGTGAGTGAGTCCACATATTTCCGAGACCAGAATGTATGTGGTTCGGTAAATACTAATAGTATATGACGGAGAATCATGGCACATTACCTTGTAGGTTATCATGATACAACCAATCATACTCACGAGATTTGCGAGTATGCCGACGATGCATACAATGCTATTCGACAAGCAAAACTGGATTTGCCTGAGTTAATGGGACATCCACACGCAAGCGAATATGTAGTTAAACTAGATTGATTATATCCTTGACAAATAATATATCAGCATCTATAATGGTGTTGACTTACCTTATTATCTAAATAACCCTTAGTAGAGAAAGTCCATGTTATCAACAGCATATAGAGAGTTTCCAGTAACAACTGTTTTGAAGGATAAGAAACCATCCAAAGAAAAAACAATCACTGTAACTGAAGCACAAGTACAAGAAATGATAGACGATGCTATCCGTCAGCACAATAGAAATGCTGGCTTGATTAGTATGGTATTAGGTTTTGTTTTCCTAGCATTGTTTGCAGAAGGATTCTTTAGAATGATTGGATTCATTCCACCATTCATGGGTATAGATATCAATATCGTTGGCGAGATTGNAGATAAGGTAAANGAGCAAATNCTACCNCTNATTACAATAATGTCTGGTTATGGTCTTGANATAGTTTTCTGGGTAACACTAGGANTATTTNTANTATACCAATACGAAGAGTCTAAAAAATGACNGTCGTCCANTCCGTNAATATTATGATACTTATATTAGTTGATNNCNGTNTCTATCGTNATCGGNTATATANTNAAGTATGCATANNCGGAGATGAANNATGGGAGCNATGAAACCNCCAAGTCGTAAAAGTTGTTATAACTTTCGCGTNACNGAAATTGTTAAAGTAGTTGATGGTGATACCATNGANGTTGTNATTGACTTNGGATTTGATATCTATAAACACGAGCGTGTNAGAATCGCGGGTATNGATACTCCNGANAAAAGGACNAGAGACTTAGANGAAAANGCANTAGGNATAGATGCTACNAACTGGATGAAAGGCACACTGGAGGANACNATCAATGGAGAACATGAACTCACTATACGAACTGAACTTCAAGGTGGGGTTGGTAAGTATGGTAGGTTGCTTGGTTGGTTATACGTTGGCGATGATGATGTATCGCTCAACGAACAAATGATTGCTGAAGGTTATGCGTGGGAGTATGACGGAGGCACAAAAAATAAAAACTTTGAAGAGCTACGTGAGATTCGTAGGTCACAAGGCACACTAATTGAAGGTTAATTTATGGTCAACTTGCGTGACAACATTCTGAATAATCAAATCGTATACTACAATGGTTTGATTGCAAAGCATTCACAAAACGTAGAAATTTATCTCAACCAACCTGTAGGTATAGGTGAGCACTCAGATGTTATGGCAGCGATAGATGGCGAGATTGCTGCTATTGCTCAAGCACATGAGAAAATTGAAATCATTAATCATTATTTTTTAGGCAGATGATATTCGCATCACACCCTTCGGTATATCATTTACCAGGTACTTGGGAAAAGCAACCACTCATACAGCATGGTAACTGGGACCCAATCGTAACCTCTCCCCTAGTATTATTGATATTTGCTATATTATTCATTGGAGTTGGTTATGCCCTTTCCAAGCGTACGTGATGACCTTGCTAATCTAATTAGATATAGTATCGCAGACTTCCCAGAGTTAGAGCAAATAACTACTCTGCATGACTTAATAACACATGAGAAGGTTGTTATTAAGAATGAAATGTGGAAGTCTAAAGGACTAAGAAGGATTCATTTAGAGACAGCAGAAACAGATAAAATACAAATTGTCCACTGTGTCTTTTGGCCAGACCCTGCATACTATCTGCCTATATTTGGTGCAGATATAATACAAACTCNTGCAGGGGTTACTGCTGCNATTGTAGACATATCATTTGTGGATGGTGTGGATTGGAGTGACAAGTTGTCACCTATCAGTAAACAAATACAATTTAAAGATAATCGTCAACTACCCGAATGGGGTGAGATATTCTCACCTTACTGTAAGTTTGCAAGACTAAAGACAGAAGAGGAGCAAGACAAATTCTATCAGGTAGTTCTCGAGTATCTCAGGATATACTGCACTGAAGTGCAGAGAGCACAATGGTCTGATGACTGGGTTGGTATTATGAAAAGACTAGATGACCAGTGTTGGTATACTACTTCGCAAAGAAAGAATAAGAAAACAAAAGCAGTGCTTAGTCAATGGTTTAGTGAAGAGTGGGCAGATAAATATATAAACAACATACTATTTGATAAACCCTAGATGGCATCAAACGAAATATATCTAGGTAATCCGAATCTAAAACGTGCAAACATTGCNCANAATTTTACNNNNAANCAAGTAGAAGAATTCGTAAANTGTAGTCAAGACCCTGTATACTTCATTGTCAACTACATTAAGATTATCTCNCTAGANAAAGGTCTAGTTAANTTTGACTTGTATGACTTCCAAGCAGACATGGTNNANAAGTTTCATGAGAATAGATTCAATATTGCTAAACTACCAAGACAGTCAGGTAAGTCAACAGTTGTTACTGCCTATCTGTTATGGTATACGCTGTTTAATGATAATGTAAACGTTGCAATCCTTGCTAACAAAGCAGCGACTGCAAGAGAAATGCTACAAAGATTACAACTGTCATATGAAAACCTCCCAAACTGGATGCAACAAGGAGTCGTCAACTGGAACAGAGGCTCTCTGGAACTTGAAAACGGCAGTAAAATCATGGCTGCTTCTACTTCCGCTTCTGCTGTCAGGGGTATGTCATTTAATATTATATTTCTTGATGAATTCGCCTTTATTCCGACTCATATCGCTGATGAGTTTTTTAGCTCTGTGTATCCTACTATATCCTCAGGTAAGTCAACTAAGGTGATTATCATTTCTACCCCTAAGGGTATGAATATGTTTTATAAACTCTGGCATGATGCAGAGAAAGGTAAGAATGAATATGTTACNACTGAAGTCCACTGGTCACAGGTACCTGGCCGAGATGCAGAGTGGAAAGAGCAGACTATAAAGAATACATCTGAGGAGCAATTCAACCAAGAGTTTGAATGTGAATTCTTAGGGTCTGTCAATACACTGATTACATCTAGTAAGTTAAAGATACTTGCATATGATGACCCACTTACATCTAGTGCAGGACTGGATATATTTGAAGAGCCGATAGAAGGACATGATTATGTCTGCACTGTTGACGTGGCACGAGGTATTACCAAAGACTATTCNGCGTTTACTATCATTGACACTACAGAGATACCATATAAGTTAGTAGCAAAGTATAGAAACAATAAAATTAAACCATTACTATTCCCAAATATCATTCATCAGGTATGCACACAGTATAATCATGCCTATACATTAGTAGAGGTAAATGATATTGGTGGACAGGTAGCAGATATACTACAGTTTGATTTAGAGTATGACAATCTACTCATGTGCTCCATGAGAGGTAGAGCAGGACAGGTAGTAGGTCAAGGATTCTCTGGTAGTAAGGTGCAACTAGGTGTCAAGATGTCTACTACAGTCAAGAAAACTGGTTGNGCAAACATGAAACAGTTGATTGAAGATGATAAACTGGTCTTTACAGACTTTGATATTATTACAGAGTTAACTACTTTCATACAGAAAGGACAAGCATGGGAGGCAGAAGAAGGTTGTAATGATGACCTTGCTATGTGTCTGGTTATATTCTCATGGTTAGCAACTACAGATTATTTCAGAGAGTTACATGATAGTGATGTCCGTCTTCGTATGTATCAAGAGCAGAAGGAAGCAATAGAGGCAGACATGGCTCCGTTTGGATTTGTATCAGATGGTCTAGAGGACGAGAATGAATTTGTAGATAACGACGGAGATAGGTGGACATCTGATAGAGACTGGAATGTAGATGAATATGGTGACCGTAGTTATATGTGGGACTACCGATGAGTATAGAAGAGGAGTTTGAGTTAGACAATCTCCTGTTTGTAGATAGAAGATGTCGTATATGTGGTCAAGAGAAAAATTTGCGAAACGATTTCTATAAGACCAGAAAGGATAGAGGGTCTAACCCATCTGCC
>FUFK010806691.1_pt1 | contig 13383 bp, 5 predicted proteins | sample 1021851 | NCBI WGS metagenome assembly FUFK01 (sample SAMEA51879418, study PRJEB19060) | metagenome | reverse complement strand
TGGATACTGTTGCTTACAATACTGAATACATTTTATATAGCGGTACAGCTCCATCACCCAATACATTTTACAGGGTTACTTCTGTAAAGGTAGATAGAATGTCTGGAGGTAGTGCTCAAGGGCCAACCTTTGATGACACTAACGAAGATCAGAGTAAATCTGGTACACTAACTTGGTCATTTTCTGGAGGTAGTGCAATAGCAGGTTCCTCACAAAATAGTAATTGTGAAAACATTGAAGGTAGTTTACAGGTAAATGGTAACAGTTATATTGCAAACAATACTGCAACTTATCAAAATAACCAAACAAATGATGAGACTAAATTCTTAGGTTACGTACAAGATTATGATGTTAGATATACAGCTACAGTTACTTTAGCTGATGGTGGTCTTATTAAAGAAACAAACAAGACTACAGCAGAGGGTAAATTTATAGATGTAACTATGGAAGGTGAAACCTACCGTATATCAGTTGAAGCTGTAGAACCAGTAACAACATACGAAGGAGTTTCTGGTATAGGTTATTTTAAAACACCTAAGAATCCAGACAATGGTACTATCTCTATGGCTACTATTTTAAATGGACTTAAATCGTCTGTAAATAGTAATCTTTCTAACGTTACAGCTGAAGTCATAGGTAGTGGTCTATTTATGAATGGATCTGCTGCAGATGGTGTAAACTTTCTCGGTGGTGCTGTAAACGAAAACATGAGTGTTATAGGTCAAAAAGCACAAGATATTAGTAGACTACCTGCTATGAATAAAGAAGGGTATGTAGCACAAATATCAAACGCTTCTGATTTAGATACAGATGATTACTATGTAAAATTTGAAGCTAATAATGGTGTGTCTGGTGCTGGTAGCTATAACGAATGTGTTAGACCTCATAACTTTTCATCTAATAATGATCCTATGGTATTGGGACTCGACCCCGCAACAATGCCACACGCTTTGATAAATAATCGTAACGGTACATTTACTTTTACTAAATTAGATTTTGCTAGTAAGGGTAGCACTGAAAACTACTGGAAAAACAGAGAGGTAGGTGATGATACATCTAATCCATTTCCTACTTTTGTTGGTAGTACCATACAAGAAATGTTTTTTCACAGAAACAGATTAGGTATGATTTCTGGCGAACAGATTGTAATGAGTAAGCCTGGACAATACTTTGATTTCTTTATAGTATCTGCTATATCTACCAGTGATGACAACCCTATAGACATAACCGTATCTGATGTAAAACCTGCATTTATTAATCACATACTACCTATACAAAGAGGTATGATGATGTTTAGTGATAATGGTCAATTTATGTTATTTACAGAGTCTGATATATTTAGTTCAAAAACTGTTAGATTAAAAAAAGTATCAAGTTATGAATGTGATGCAACTATACAACCTGTAGATCTTGGTACATCCGTACTATTTACGTCTAATGTATCTGCGTATGCTAGGGCGTTTGAAGCTACTATATTAGATGATGCTACACCTCCTAACATACTAGAACAAACGAGAGTTGTACCAGAGTTTTTACCAAAAGATATAACTAAATCTGCAAACTCTGCAGCTATAGGTATTACTACTTATGGCAAAAAAGGTGACAGTACAGTATATCACTATAAATATTATAATGCTGGTAATGAAAGACAACAATCTGCATGGTATAGTTGGACTTTAACAGGAACTATGCAACACATGTTATATACAGGTGGTAGTTTTTTTAGTGTTACTTTTCATGATGGTAGTTATAAACTATGTAGACATGAGTATGTTGCTGATGCTGATGCAACTAGAGCTTATGTATTAGGTGGTACATCGGCTGAGGTAGGATCACCACTACACACTGCAAGACAGTTTGAGGCACATTTAGATAATATGACTATAGCTACAAACGTAGCTGGGTCAGCTCAAACAACTACAGCTCCAGAAAAAACTGTACTTACTATAGGTTATTCACCTGCAAATACTACTAATTTAGTTATGGTAGGATTGTCTGGTAATGATAGCGATGGTAATTCTATTGCTGGTACAGTACGTTCAGCTGACTCAGTAAGTGGTAATACTGTTACTTTTAACAATATTAACTTACATAGTGCAGCAAAAGTAGCTGTAGGTTACAAGTACACAAGTACTATTGAACTACCTACATATTACTTTAACGTAGGTAATAACGCTTACGATACAGACGGCGAACTACGTATATCTGCTATAACCTTTGAATTAGGTGTAGGTGGCCCTATGGAGTTTCATCTTACATCACCATTTNAATNTGTAGATGCTAGTGGTAATATTACTAAAGATATAGATGATTATGTGCAGTTTGAATCTGGTATGTTTACAAACTCAAGTGTGTTTGATAAACCACCCGCAGATTTAGCACGTAGAGTTAGAGTACCTATACAAAGAAAAAACGAAAAATATACACTACAAATACAAGTACCAGACCCATTTTCTACCGCCATAATCTCAGGAAGCTGGGACGGCAATTATAATCCAAAACGACATGTACGAAGGTAAGTATATCCAGACCTGCACCCCAGAGTTAGCTCTAAGTGTAGGTCTGAACTTACGCTATGAAGATAGACGTGAGATAGAACAAACTACAAATTTATGTGCAGAGGCTGCTATTATAGAGTCTTACTACAATTCAGCATATTCCGTCTTTTTTAAGGTTCCCAACGGCAAGGCTGCTGGAGTGGCGGGTGTAACCCCGCACAATATAATATGGATGTTATGTACTGATGCCAGCACAGAGTATCCCCATACATTTGTAAAGGAAGCAAAGCGTTGGATAAACAGTTTACTTAATCCTTATTTATGTAACCAAGCAGATATGCGGAACGATGCCCATATAAAATTACTTAAACTTTTAGGTTTTACTTTTGTCAATTATCATGTCTACAATAATGTCCCTCTTATACAATTTATAAAACCATGTGTGCCCCAGTCGCATTAGCAATCGCATCTGGAGTTGGTACAGCCGTTACTGGTATTATGGAACAGAACAGAGCACATCGAGCACAAGTCGATGCTGTAAATCGTTCTAATGCTATAGCACGGCAGAAATATATAAATGATATTACTATTTCGGCATATAACGACCAACGTAAGGGTGAGGTATTTACAGCTCAGTTACAAGCTGATGCTGCAGCCAGATCATCTCTATATCAACAAAGAGAAATAAACCAAATAGAAGCAAATAGAGCAAGTGAATCTGCACAACAAGAGTTGCGTGAAAAGGTCACAGAGGCAATGTTTGCTAGTCAAGAAAACTTAGCCAAAGCTATACAATCTCAAGGNACTGTATTAGCTAGTGGACAACAAGCTGGTCAATCTATGATGCTAACAGTAGATGATGTAGAACGTAAGTATGGTATGCAACAAGCCCAACTAGACGCTTCTGTATTTGATGCTACTAAGGCTTATGGTATTAAACAGTTTGGTGTAAATCTTGACCAATACAATTCTGATATGTCAGCAGTAAACAACTTGTCAACATCTGCAGTTGTTGCTCCTATCGCATCATTCAAAACAATTAGACCAACCAAACAGAAAGCACCTCCNAAACCATCTATCCTTACTCCACTACTTAGCTGGATTCTCTGCAGGTGTGGGTACATGGNCAGGTGTTAAAACAAGCTCTATAAAAAATAANTATGTCATACAAAAGGAGTACGACTTTTACAGGTTATAAGAATCGCACAGTAGATAAAACTGAGCAACTCGATCTTGCCCGCAAAGCTACGGCTTTGGATAAACAACGGAAAGAAACTGTAAAAGCGTTCGGGCAGCAAGCTGCCAACCAAGTGACTGAGATGCAACGTCTTTCTTCATTAGAATCACAAGCAGACCAGTATGAGTTACAAAATTTATCTAAATTTAGTACAGCTCTACGCAATGCTTTAGACACAGGTGCTAGAACATTAGGTGTAGAATACATAAAAAGAAAACGTCAAGAAGGTATTGATAATCACAGAGCCCGTTTGGGTGGTGATCCAGAGGCAGAAGCTAAAACAGCTTTAGATGCAGACCAACTTGGAAAAATAGAAACTAAACTAAAAGAATTAGAACTAGAAAAGGGTAGAGCATTAACAGAGGTAGAGATTAACAACCTTACCATGTCAATGGAAGATCGTTTTAGATTAGAAAATGCTAAACGGTTTGGTACTAACTTTGCCTATGGCTACCAAAAAGCAACTTTACAAGAAGGTGCTAAAGGTTTTATGCCTTGGTTTCAAACAAGTATTGCTGAAAACGAAGAAATAGTAACTTTGTCTGATGGTAGAGAAGTAAAAGTAAATGAGTATAATACATTAACTACAAGCGAAGATCGTAAAGTAGTTGAAGATAAATTATTGCAAGATTATATTACGAAAGTAAACAATACAACTTTAAGTAATTTAGTTGTAGATCAAGTATTAACTAAAAGTCTTACTGAACAAGTTAGTAGATGGAGAGGTTTACAACTAGATCAAGAAGTAAAAACTAACGCTGCTAATGCTTTAGAAAAGAAAAACATTGATATTTACAATGCTATAACTCAATTTGATGGTAGTGCAGAAAGTCAAAAAGATTTAATTAAAGTAAGTATACAAGACTTGTTTACTAATGGTAGGGCATTACAAATTAGTAAAGGTGTTACCAAATCTGCTGGTCTTGCTAACAGAGAGGAAATCAAAGAAGTTATAATTGACGCTCTAGCAAGTATTGATGATGAAGAGTTAAGAGAACAGGTAGCTACTATAGTATTTGATGAGAGTGAATTTGAAGTTCCAGGTGTAGGTAAAGGTAATCTTAACTCACCTTTATTTGGCGGTAACTTTGATAAAGACCAGATTATGGTTGATATTGCTTATAAAATAGAGCAAAACAAAGAAAAAGAAAACGTAAAAAATAAATCTATATTAAAAAGTAGTATTAATACTTTACAGTATGAACTAGATACAAATAAAATTGATTTTAACCAATACAATGTAGAACTAGATCATTTAAGAGATACTTTAGGTGAAAAGGTTGATAATGGTATGCAGTTACTTGCTACAGCCAGAACATTTAAAAAAAGAACTCTTAATGTTGTTAATGGTGACGCTGTAGCTCAAGATGAACTTGAAAAGTATGATGTTATAACACAAAGTACTTGGTCTAGATTACCAGAAGAAATACGTACTAAGTATGAAGGTAAACAAGCTACAGAAATGATGTGGTTTGAAACTGAAAAAGGTAAAGAGTTATTAAAAGATTTTGCTGAAAAAAGTAAAAATGAACTAACTCAACAATACTCTGGTACTCTTGCAACAGGTGACACTTTAAGTACTAAGTCTGCTGAACTTAGCAATGCTATTGATTTTGCAAATGATAAATATGTATGGCAGATAGCAAGGCAACTTAAGGGTGATCCTAACGTACCTAAACCACCAGACGGTGTTAATGAAGATCAATACTATTTTGAGTTAGCATCAAATTCAGTTTTAGCACAAATACAAAATGCAAAAAGTGGACAAAGTTATCAAGAAAACCCTTTTGCACTGCAAGTTGGTGGTCAACAAGGAGATAGCAAGTTTCTAAATCCTTCGTTTGGGTACGACAATGTACAGTATGATGCAGCTAATATTAATATAAAAAAAGTTTTAAATCAAACAGACTTACAAACAGCAGAAAAGAAGATTTTTGATTCACAAGATGGTGCTCAGTTATTTGAAAATGGTAAACTTCTATCACATCTTTCAGAAGATCGCTTACTAGAAGTATTACAATTTAAAAAAACTGACGATGGTATATGGGCAAGCGAAAACTCCTTTATGGTGCAACTAGCATTACTAGACCCAGAAAAAAGAGATGTCTTTACTTTAGGTGAGATGCTTCGTAAACAGTACATTCCAGGCTATGAAGGTATTGATATAACTACATTACCACAAGAAACTCAGTTAATTATTGAAGAAGTAAAAAACTTAGATTCTGAAATAAGAGGGTTGTTAGCTAGTCCTTATGCACATGACAACGCTAGAGGTTTTGACATGATAGGTAAGGTAGATAATTGGAATATGACTAATACTTTAACTTCTATGGGTTTTACAGTAGATAATTTAAGTGACGGTGTTATAGCAGATATTCTTAGCCAACCTGGAATGAACATAACTCGTGAAGAGTTTGACAATAATGTTGATGGTGCTCAAGGTAAAGTTTTTAAATATCATGTTAATGAACTTTTAAAAGAAGCTGCTGGTTATACTAATGACAAACTTGTTATGATACAAATGGTTGCTATTGGTATGAAAGGTGACAACATGAATAGTGGGTATGGTCAAAGTAGTCATAAAAACCTAATGAATAATGCTCTTAAAACATACTACACAGGATTTAGTTTATCAGATGACTCTGAGCTATATAGTGCTTTTGAACGTGGTCTTGATGGTAAAGTTAAGGTTACTAACATGAATCAAGTTAGCATTGAAAACCCAACAGTTACTCCAGCTACTATAAATAAACAAATAGAAGATCATCTTTCTATCAAACCAGAAGAGTTTATGGATGGTAATACAAATAAGAGAAATCCTAAATGGGTAACTTGGAACTCTCAAGCTACACAGTTAAATGCACGTAAAGATGTAATTGAATTACTAAATAGTGATTTAGATTTAGGATGGGGTATGGGTAGATCTTTACTACCTAGTGACACAGACTCACATTTTGCATGGTATGCAACTATGGAAGCTATGGGTGGTAAGAAAAATTATATAGCATTTTTAGACGCAACATCAAAGAAATTTATAAAAGAAACTAAATATCGAATATCTCCCAGATCACCAGAGTTTAGTGTAACGCTAGTAGGTAGAAAACCAATTATGGATGCTTGGTCTGATTTTGTCAAAAAGGAGTTATTACTAACACCACAATTCTTTAACTTAGAGGTAGCACAGAATGAATGATGAGAATGAATTGCTGGCTGAATTGTCTAACTATGATGACAGTATACATGACCAGCTAGTAGATGATAAAGGTTTTACAAACATGGCTGAGGAAACCAATACTCAGCAACAAAAAGCACCACTTCCACAACTAGATGCACAGGGATTAGCAGAGCTTCAAGGCAATGCTGCTAAGGCTCAAGGGTTCTTACCAAATAACCCACTACAGCTGTTATCAGAGGCTGGTACTGCCCTTGTTGGTGGTACTGCTGATGCTATTGACAGTGTTGGTAGTTTTGGCGACTTAGTAGGAGATACACTAAAAACAGGTGTTAATAAAATATTTGGTAAGTCTGATGAAACACAAAACCCTTTTAGTAAAAATTATCAAAAAGGTGCTTGGTGGAATATACCAGATGATATAGTACCAGAAAACCAATCAGGGCTAGGTCAGCTTACAAGAGGTCTTGTTGAGTTTGGTTTGCTATCAGTAGCTACAGGTAAAGCAGGTGCAGCTCTTAAATTAGGATCTGCAGCTGGTAAAATATCAACCAGTCAAAAATTATACAACAAAGCTAGACTAGCAGGTTTTGGTACAAAAGGTTCTAAATTTATATCATTTATACCAAAAGGTGCAAAGATAGCTAGTGATGGTGCTATAGCAGACTTAATATCAAACAGCTCTGAAATGGGTAACATAGCAAACTTAGTCAATGAGTATGCACCATTTATACCATTTTCAGAAGCTCTTGCAGTAGACCCAGATAAAGATTCAGCATGGATAGCTAGAATTAAAAGTGTGGCTGCTGGTTCTGGTTTAAATATAGCAGGTCATTTTTTAGCAGCTGTTATTAAACACGGATATAGAGCAGGTAAAAATGTTAAAAATGGCATGTCTGTTGAAGAAGCTAATTTTAAAGCTAACGAAGATATTGCTAAAGAACTGGAAACAGAGTTTGAATTAGATGACAAAAATTTTAGCAATGTTGAGGCATACAATAGAAGTAGAGGTTTAGGTATAGCAAACAGAGACAAGCGTTTTGAGTATAATGCAGAACATCTTGATATGTGGGACATTGATGAGTTTCAAAACTTGTTAGATGGAGAAGATCCTAGTCCTGAAATGTTAGCTATTTTAAAACGCAAGTACCCTAATTTTGACCCAGAAAATTATGCTGTTGATGTACAACGTCAACTAGCGATTGCAGATCTTAATGATACTGCAGAACGTCTAGGAGCAGCACAGGGAGATCCTTGGATAGCAGATGCAGGTATGAGTCTAAAACAACAGGCTGATGCTATTATACAAAAGCCAGATCCATTTGTAGACCCCGCACAGTTTTCTGATGCACAAAAATCTGATTTGCGTCCAGATACAGATAGTATGAAAACTAACGTCAATAAGAACATAGCTGAAAGTATAGCTATGGACAAACGTGGTTTTAATGCAGCTTCACCTACAGCTTTATTTAAGTCGACTGTTATAAAAAGTTTAGCATTAGGCGACCAAAATTTATTTACAATAATTAAAGAAGTAGCTGATGAGTTAGCAGAAAGTATATTTAAAGGTCAAGTATCTTTAGGTAATAAAGACTTTCCTATAAAGTATACTCAAAAAGAAATAAGAAACTTAGTACTAAAACAAACAAGTGAGTTACATGCTACTTTAGCAGAAGGTGGAGATGATATAGTTAGGAGTATGTCTGATTACCTAAATGGTAAAAAAGGTGATTATAATGTTTATGCTGTTGATGGTGAAGAAGTTATTACCATTAATCCTATAACTAGAGCTGCAACTCAACTACTTGTATCTACTTTAGCACAACAGGTTAAAGCTATTGCTACAAGTGCTATTGATTTACCCAAGGGTATGAACAAGTTTAGGCAAGCTGACCAAATTTATGACATGATGAAAGTACTCATGTTAGAACAAAAAAAAGCTGGTTATTTTGCAGCTAATAACCTAGCTGCTATGGATCCTCGTAAAACTGGTCTTAAAGAAGTAGTGCAAAAAAGGTTAAAATCTGGTTATGACGATGTAGTAGAAGAGAATGAAAACTATTTTGCTTATATAAAAAAGATACGTAAGAGTAAAGGTGAAGAAGTTGCAGATCAACTACATGAACTACACATGTTATCAGACGGTGTTGTTAGTAGGTTAGAGCACGTACACAAGTGGCTACAGGCACGTACAACATTGAACCCTATTAGAATAGTAACAGGGACGATGGTGGACGGTACTAGAGTTAAGCCAAGGCTTAGTGCAGAGCTATCTAGTGTATACTACAACTCATTACTTAGTAACCTACGTACCCCATCTAAAGCTGTATTTAGTACAAACTTAGTAGCTTTGATGCGTCCTTTCCAGGCATATCTTGGTGCTGTTGTTAGAGGTAATCAGAAGGAAGCATTTGTTGCTGCATCTATGATAAACTCTCTAGGATCTGCCTATGCAGAAGGTCTAAGAGCTTGGAGACATAACTGGGATCTAGGTATAAATAGAAAAGCACAGTCATATGCAGGTAAGTTTCGTTTAGAAAAAGATATAGAAAACTTTAAACTACTTGAATCTCACATGATGCGTGAGGGAACTAAAAATGAACAAAGAGCTTACGGTATTCTCTCGAATATTGTTAATTTTAATACCTCTCCTCTTGCTAGATATAGTGTTAACATAATGGGAGCTGGTGATGCCTTAGCTAGAACAGTTATTGGTCGTATGGAAATGAGACATAGAGCTGCTAGATCAGTTATAGAATCATCTACAACACCACTTACTCAAGCAGACATTAATAAAATGGCAACAAAAATTGATGAGACTTTTAGAGATGAAATATTTACTAAAGATAGGTACAATCAATACGTAGTTACTGATAATGCAGCAGCTTTAGCAGGTGACGAGGCAGCTTTAACAACAGCTTTACCTCAAGAATTACAGATTCTAGAGCAAATGTCATCATTACCTTTAGGTCAATTCTTCTTTCCATTCGTCCGTACTGGTTATAATGCTCTACGTCTTACATATGCTCATACAGGTTTAGAAAGATTTACTAGAAAATACCATGATATAATGGAAGTAAGTAAGACTAGACCAAAAGTATTAGAAAAATATGGTATTAGACCACAAGATGTAGACCAAGCTAGAGCTTTGATGAGTGGACGTATGGCTGCAGGTAATACTATAGCTGGTTTGACAACTATAATGGCAATGACTGGTTTCATTACAGGTGATTTACCTTACGATAATGAGACTAGGCAGCTTTGGAAACAGGCAGGTATACAACCAAACTCTTTTACAATTCCAGGATCTAACGTATATGTATCTTACAGAACTCTAGAACCTTGGAATACTATTATAGGTTTCTTTGCTAACCTAGGTTCAAACATGGGTGCTTTAGATCAAGACTTTATGGATGAAGCCTTCCAAAAAGGTACATTTATGATAGGTTCTATTCTAGTAGATAAGTCCATGCTTGCAGGTGTAGACGATTTAGTTACATTATTTAGTGCTAGTCAGATGTCTGGAGTTAGAGCTGAGAAGGTTTTAGGTGGTTTATTTAGAAGATCATTACCATATTCTGGTTTATTAGCTGGTTTAGGTGATGCAATGCAAGCAAACGAGGTAGAAGCCAATAACTTCTTTGAAGAAATCGTTAGAAGAGATATACTATTTAAAAAATCACTACATCCAACCTACGATATACTTAACAAAGATAGGTCTGGTAAGCCGTTTGTAGCTTCTCCTACCAACCCATTACTAAGAGCAATCAATTTAGTTAGCCCTGTAGCTATAGTTTTTGCAGATAAAGACCCCGTAAAGGAGGCTTTACTACGTATTAACTACAATTTACCCTCTGAAATAACATCGTACAAAGGTGTACCGTTAACTTCTAAAGAAAGATCTATGATACAAAAGTTTATGTCTCAAGATGTTCAATTTAGACGTAATTTAGAGCGTATAGTTAGCAATCCATCTTGGATTAAGGCTGTTGAAGCCTTTGAAGCAGGTGGTAACTTAAGAAGAGAGGGTGGTGACGTAAGAGCTACACTATTTTATCATCAAATTAGACAAGAGTTTCAACGAGCTAGAAATAGAGCGTTTAATCTTATACAAAGCGAAATGCCAGATCTATATACTAGAGTACAGAATAGAATAAGACAAGAACAAGCAGTAAAATCAGGTATATATAATTATAAGGATTTACAAAAACACGGTATTTAACATTGATTATCAATGGCAGTTACAACTAAAAAAACTTTCCCTGCCACGACTAATGCAACTACAACTGTATTTAGTCCTGTCAGTATACAACTGAATAACCAAGATGATCTAGATGTTTATGTCACATTGTCGGGTGGTACTAGAGTGCTACAGCTACGCCAGTCTACTGGTAGTACTGCACAGTCTAGTCACCCACAGGTGAACAACACAGACGGATTATACTTCCCTGCAGTTTCAGCAGGTACAAATTTAATAAACTACACACTATCCAGCGATAATAATACAATTACATTTAACTCTGCACTACCTAGTGGGGCAGTAGTATTTTGTGAGCGTAGAACAAGAGATGCTAGTGGTACATACACTACATTTGCAAGCGGTAGTACAATAAGAGCTACAGATTTAAACAACTCATCTACTGAATCTAACTTTACAGCACAGGATGCTAGAAACAAAGCACTAGATTTAGAAGGATCTATATTTGGTGGTATACAACCTAGTATTAATGGTGTAGCACAACCATTTGTAAACAGTTCTAAGATTATAGATGGCAGTATTGCTACAGCAGACATAGCTGACAGTGCGGTGACTGCTGCAAAATTAGCTAATAGTACAATTATTACTACAAAATTAGCTAATGGGGTTGTTACTACAGATAAAATAGCAGCTGATGCAGTTACAAATGCTAAAATTGCAGATGATAGTATTGATTCTGAACACTATGTAGACGGCAGTATTGATACAGCTCACATAGGTAACAGTCAAGTCACTACAGCTAAGATAGCTGACGGTAATGTAACTACAGCTAAATTAGCAGCAGACGCAGTGACTGGAGCTAAGATAGCTGACGACAGTATAGACTCAGAACATTATGTAGATGGATCAATAGATACTGCACATATAGGTAACTTACAGGTTACTACAGCTAAGATAGCAGATGACGCAATTACTACAGCTAAAATAGCAGACAATGCTATTACAAGAGCTACACTAGCTGATGATGCAGTTGGTACACAAGAAATAGATAACAATGCTATTACTGCTCCTAAAATTAATGCAGCTGCTGTAGAAAACGGTAAGATTGCGCCTGGAGCTGTGACTACTGATAAAATAGCAACTAATGCTGTTACAACTGATAAAATAGCTGACAGTGAGCTTTCAACACTAGCTGGTATGCAGTCAACAACTGCGTCAAACCTAGCAAGTTCTACAGCTCTTACAGCAACTACAGCAGAACTAAANCAGCTTGANGGTATNACANTAGAAACTTCTGTTACTNNAAACAGTAANACACGTATACCTACATCNAAAGCTGTAAANGATCTTGTATTGTCTGTAACAAACGCTCTTGGTGGTTTTGTAGCTATAGCAAACGANACTAGCTTTCCNACAGCTAACCCTGANCCNAGCAACAATGCTGGNACAGTTGTATCTATATCACANCTNNCAANNGGTCTTGCAGTCAACAGCAGTGGTGTAGCAACTATANCNAANGGTGCTGGTACNGGTAACACTGTAACTATAACTGGTTTTCCTANCTNACTTACANAGTCANACNTTACCAGCAAGNAGTGGNNTACAGGTACAAACAACATCAACCTTACACACATATACATTCCACAAACAGNTAGCTAGTGCAGCCGATATACAGGCTATCAGTGCAACAGTTAACTCATTTTCAAACAGATACAGAGTGTCAGCTTCTGCACCTACATCTTCTTTAGATGGTGGTGATTTATGGTACGACACAACTAACAGTAAGCTTATGGTTTACTCTAGTCAAAACTCTGCCTGGGAAGAGTCATCTGCGATTGGTAACTTCTTTATATCTACAATATCTAGCTCATCTGCTACAGGTGGAGGTAGTGCAACAGCAAATGGAACAGCTTACAGATTTACTATATCAGATGCTCCAGTTAGTGCACAACAACTTATTGTTAGTGTCGATGGAGTCATTCAAAAACCTAACGCTGGATCGAGCCAGCCAAGCGAGGGATTCGTTCTTGTTGGCAACGACATTATCTTTGGGTCTGCCCCTGCTAACGGTGCTAGTATGTTCGTTACTGTTATCGGAGCAACAGTCGGAATAGGTACACCTAGTAACAACACAGTTACAACAGCTATACTACAGAATGGATCAGTTACAACTGCTAAAATTGTAGATGCAAATGTCACGACTGCAAAGATTACAGATGCAAACGTGACTACAGCTAAAATTGCAGACAGTGCAGTTACTACAGCTAAAATAGCAGCA
>FUFK010046135.1_pt1 | contig 13383 bp, 11 predicted proteins | sample 1021851 | NCBI WGS metagenome assembly FUFK01 (sample SAMEA51879418, study PRJEB19060) | metagenome | reverse complement strand
AAGAAGAATCAAACAAAGCGATTTTCTCCTTTTTAATCAACAATTAGCGGCGCTTTTGAAGGCCGGAATCCCGGTTCTCCAGTCCATCGGATTGCTAAAGTCCAGGTCTCCTTCCGCCAATTTGCGCGCTGTTCTGGCAGATGTGGAGGAGAAGATCCGGAATGGCGTAGCTTTATCGGAGGCTTTCGAGGCGCAGAATATTTTTCCCAAAATCTACACAGCCTCGATTTTAGCAGGTGAAAAAAGCGGCGCTTTGGATGACGTACTCCGCCGTTATGTCGAATACCTGCGACGCAGTGTCGGTGTCAGCCGCAAGATACGCGGAGCGATGGCCTATCCCGCTTTTCTTTTATCGGCAGCGGTGCTGATGATAGCTTTTCTTACGCTGTATATCGTGCCGCGAATGTCCGATTTATTTCGCAGTCTTAGCGCAAACCGTACCCTGCCTACAATTACGGTTGCCGTTTTGTGGATTTCCAATACGGTAACAGCTAATTTCTTTTGGCTCTTTCCGCTGCTTTTATTCGGCGGTTTGGCATTGTTTATATGGCTAAGGACAGATACCGGGAAGCTTGCGCTGGATAGACTTTTCCTCAAAATACCAATTGCCGGGCAATTAATCAGACAAATGGCGACGGCACATCTTGCCAGATCTTTATCGACTTTGATTTCCGGTGGAATCACTGTGCCTGAAGCCTGGGAAATTGCATCGCAGGCACTCAATAATACTGAGCTTAGACGACGCAGCCAGGCTGTCCTGCCAATGATACGGGAAGGCCGCGGATTTACTGATTCCATAAGACAGGCCGGCTGGATACCCGATTTAGCTCTGGATATGATCGGAATCGGTGAACGTTCGGGCAGCCTGCGGGAAATGTTGGACGAGGTAGCAGCCTTTTATGATGCCGAGGCAGAGGTCAAACTGGAACAATTTACGACATTGCTCGAGCCTGTAATTCTGATCATTATGGCAGCAATCGTACTGGTAATCCTGCTGGCAATCTATTTACCGATAATCGAAACTATTTCAGCAGGACCTGCTGCCGGCAGACGGTAAAATTCTGTTTGTAAAAATCTATGCAAAATAGCGATATTAAAATTCCGGATACCTTGTCGATTCCCGCTTCCGAAATCGCAGGCTTTCAAAATAATGAACCGCCGGAGGTTACTGAGGCACGCAGTCTTGCCCGCCGATACCGGCTACCGTACATAGATTTGTTGCCTCCTGAGGGAGAGACGCCAATTGATTACGAGGAGCTGGCAAGAATTCCCGTAGAATTAATGCTTCGCAATCATTTTGTCCCGCTGCGGCGTGAAGGCAGGGATCTGCATTGCGCAATGGCTGACCCGACGAATCTCGAGGTTCTGGATGAGCTTGAAAATGCTTTGAATGTTCGCATAGTGCCATATGTTGCAACGCGCGGGGCAATAGATGTTGTTCTTAAACGCGGTGACGCGACGCAGCGGGTGCTGCAAGAGGCCGCCTCAGGATTCAAAATTTCACTTGTAAAAGAAACGGAACAGGGTGAAGAAGTCCTGGACCTTGACCGCCTGGCGACCGACTCCGAGATGTCGCCCATAATAAAACTTGTAGATACAATTATTTACAATGCAATGGAATCCAGGGCTTCTGATATCCATATCGAATCCGGCGATCGCGACGTAAGGGTAAAATTCAGGATAGACGGAGCTCTTTATTCTAAAGTAGATCCAATCGATATTGCTTATCACCAGACGCTCATCTCCCGCATTAAGGTAATGAGCGAACTGGACATAGCCGAACGGCGGATACCACAGGATGGCCGTTTCAGAGTCAGATATAAAGGACGAACTGTCGATTTTCGTGTCTCGATACTTCCTTCAGCTTTTGGCGAAAATTGTGTAATAAGAATTCTTGACAAAGAACAGATATCCGAGGAATTCAAGAATTTAAGCCTGGATGTAGTAGGTTTTGACGCGGAGGATCTGCGTCGCTTTCGGCTATATATCAAAGAGCCTTACGGAATGGTACTGGTCACAGGCCCGACCGGTTCAGGCAAGACTACTACGCTCTATGCTGCCCTGAACGAAATTCGCAATGACGAAGACAAAATAATAACTATCGAAGATCCGGTAGAATATGTTTTGCAGGGAATAATGCAGATTCCGGTTAATGAAAAGAAAGGCCTGACATTTGCACGCGGTCTTCGTTCAATTCTTCGCCATGACCCTGACAAAATAATGGTTGGTGAGATACGTGATGAAGAAACTGCACAAATCGCTATCCAGTCAGCGCTTACAGGACATCTGGTATTTACTACCGTTCACGCAAATAATGTTATTGACGTAATTGGCCGTTTTTTGAATATGGGCGTGGAGCCTTACAATTTTGTATCTTCGCTCAATTGCGTTTTGGCACAGAGGCTTGTCCGACTACTATGCCCGACCTGCAAGCGGCCCTATCGACCGACCGCGGAGGAACTGTTCGAATCCGGCTTGCGTCCTGAAGAGATCGAGGGACATACACTTTTCAGGAATGTTGGCTGTGATGCCTGTAATCATACCGGCTATCGCGGCAGGACGGCTATTCACGAATTGCTGGATATGTCAGACACCATAAGGGAGATGATAATTGAACGCCGGCCCGGATCTGAAATCCGCCGGCAGGCAGAGAAAGAAGGCTTATCTTCTTTGCGTGAATCTGCAGTAAGAAAAGTTCTGCTCGGACAAACGACACTGCATGAGATTAACCGTGTAACTTTCGTAGAAGATGTTAAATAATTTTTGATTCATTTGCGCATTGTTTTTTGCAAATAATCAAATCAATGATTTATAAAGGTTTGCGTCAACATTGCCGCCGCTGACAACTACGCAGACCTTTTTATTTTGGAATTTTTCCGGTACGGTAAGCAATGCTCCGAGGGAAAGCGCGCCGGTAGGTTCGCATTTAAGATTGGCCAATTCAAAGTAAAGACGTAAAGCAGAAGCTATTGTTTCCTCCGCGACCTCGATAAAATCAACCACACCTCTTTGAATAACCGGCCAATTACGAATTCCAAGGGAAATTGTACGCGCTCCATCGGCAATCGTCTGTGGTTCTTTTTCGTTTGCAATTAATTTTCCTGATCTGAAAGATCGTGCGCCATCATTTGCGAGGAGCGGTTCAGCCGCATAAACAGCCGTTTGGCCGTCTGCTTTTTCAAGGCCAAGTATTATTCCGGAAATTAGCCCGCCTCCTCCAATCGGCACTATAATCGAGTCAAAGTTCTGCCCGGCAAGTTCAAGACCGAGCGTTGAATTTCCGGCAATGACAAAATCATCATCATAGGCCGATGCCGCATAAGCTTCGGGCTTGATTGCCGCAATTTCGGCAACGCGCTCATTACGACCTACTTTTGAGGTATCAATGAGATCAACCGTCGCTCCAAAGTTACGGACGGCCTCGATTTTCACGGCTGCGGAGTTTGCCGGCATGACGACTGTACATTTTTTGCCAAGCAAACGGCATGCATAAGCCAGAGCCTGTCCGAAATTTCCTGAAGAAGCCGTCAGAATTTCGCGGTTTGGAACAGAAGCAGCGAGGTTATAGGCCGCTCTGAACTTAAAACTCCCGGTATGCTGGAATGTTTCACTTGCTATGGTTAGATTAATGCCGAGTCGTTCATTTAATTTCGATGAAACGATATAAGTTGTCGGGCGAATAGCATTTAGTAAATCAGCGGAAAGCTTCGTCATAAACAAATTGTAAGCATAAACAAATTGTAAGATAGATATCTTACATCCGAACTTATGAAAACGGTAATCTTTGGCAGGCTTGCCGAAATATTGAGATGGTTGTTAAATGGAATACATGGCACTTGCTGAATTCGGTATGATCGGCCTTGGGACAATGGGCCGGAATTTATTGCTAAATATTGCAGAACATAACTTTAGGGTTATTGGTTACGATCTTGACGAGAGTAAGCGAAAAACCCTTTTATCTGAGGCTGGCGGACTGGAAATTACTGCTGCCGATTCAATTTCACAGCTCTTAGCCGGACTTGAAAAGCCGCGTAAGATAATGCTTCTGGTTCCGGCCGGTCCAATTGTTGATAAGGTAATAAGTGAGCTCCGACCACATCTGGAAAATGGAGACACTGTCATAGATGCCGGCAATTCGCATTTTACCGACACTGAAAGACGAATCGAAGAGTTAAATAACACAGGCATAGAGTTTATCGGTATCGGTATCAGTGGAGGCGAGGAAGGCGCCAGGCATGGCGCGAGCATTATGGCCGGCGGCAATCCCTCAATTTATCAACAAATACAGCCAATTCTGGAATCCGCAGCGGCTAAAGTAGATAACGAGCCCTGTGCAGCACATGTCGGTACGGGATCTGCCGGACATTTTGTAAAAATGGTGCACAACGGCATTGAATACGGAATAATGCAGTTGATCGCGGAAACCTACGATTTGTTACGCCGTGGGTGGCAACTGGAGCCATCGGAAATAGCAGATATTTTTGAGGATTGGAACGCCGGAGAGCTTAATTCTTTTTTAATGGAAATTTCCGTAAAGGTGCTTCGGAAAAAAGATGACGAAACCGGTAAACCGCTGGTACAAATGATTTTGGACACCGCCGGCCAAAAAGGCACAGGAAAATGGACTTCACAGGCAGCGATGGATTTTGGCGTACCTGTTCCGACTATAGATGCGGCGGTAACAATGCGGCAGATTTCCGCATTGAAGGAATTAAGAAAACAATTTTCCGAGACTTTTCGACGCGATATGTCGTCCCACCACATCGAACTTCATCCGGATAGCCTTAGGAAAGCCCTGTTTGGTTCGGTAATTATTACATATGCACAAGGCTTTTCGCTCATAGCGACAGCATCGGAGGAAAAAGAATTCGGCTCAGACCTTGCGAAAATCGCTTCTATTTGGCGCGGCGGCTGTATTATCCGGTCAACATTTCTTTCTGAAATTCGACGTGCCTATACACAAAATTACAAACTGAAACATCTTTTGTTGGATAAAGGAGTCGCGGAGATTCTCAACGAAACAATAATACACCTTCGGAAAACGGTTTCTGCCTATAACGGCCATGGAATTCCGTCAATGTGCTTTTCTGCCTCGCTGGATTATTTTGATGCGATACGGGCAGAACGCCTGCCGGCAAATTTAATTCAGGCTCAAAGAGATTTTTTTGGTGCACATACCTATCAAAGGATCGATCGGGCAGGGACATTTCATACCAAAGATTGGGATAAATGAGAATGCTCGAAATTGTCTGCTAACTCTGTTGATTCGACGATATTCCATGCATGGGTATTTTCAAGCAATCTGGACATCAGCCTTGAATGAATTGCATGTCCTGTTTTGTAGGCGACAATTTTCCCTAGAAGCGGAAGTCCAATGAGGGCGACATCGCCGATTATATCGAGTATTTTGTGTCTGACAAATTCATCTGAGAAACGAAGCGGTTGCCGATTCAGCATTCCTTCCGGAGTAAGCACTATTGCATTGTCTAAGGAACCGCCAAGAGCCAGATTGGCCTTTCTCAGTAATTCGATTTCTTGTGTAAATCCAAAAGTACGGGCAGAAGCAATTTCCCGGCCGTAATTTCCATTTGTTCCGATGTATGTAAATTGCTGTTTTTCGATCAAAGGATGCGGAAACTGGATGGTGCAATCGATTTCGAATCGCTCCGCGGGCTCTACAGACATTTTGCGTTCATCCTGTTCGATCGAGATCTTTTGCAGTACACGTAAATATCGCCGCGGAGAATTTTGTTCTTCAATGCCTGTCCGAATAATCAAATCGTAAAAATTTTCGCTGGACCCGTCCAGGATAGGAACTTCAATATTATCAATATCAATAAAGCAGTTATCTATGTCCGCACCGCGAAGGGCAGAAAGAAGATGCTCACAGGTGGACAGCACCACGCCGCGTCTGACCAGTGTAGTGGCATAGCTGCAATGTCCGATAAATTCTACAGAGGCAGGAATTTCGAAATTATCCAGATCGGTACGTACAAAAACGTAGCCGGTGTTTTCAGGAGCGGGACGCAGACGTAAATTCGTCTCAACTCCCGTATGCAGCCCTACGCCCTTTATTTCTATCGGTTTAGAGATTGTCCTTTGATACATAATCAGTTTTAAGCCGCTACTCTGTTTACAAATCTCGTGCCAACTTAAAACACTTGATTCAGGGAGCATTTGAGCGTCAAATGTTGCATAAATGCCACAGACGATGCGGATTAGCTACAGCAGACCGGCTGGAATTTACTATTAATCAATAAACTATTACAATCTTAAGCGAACTATGGCAATACAAACTGCGGGTTTGAAGACGGCCAAATCCGTCGCACTAAAAATAGAAAATTCGGCCACTATTGAGTTACCTAAAGGAACGCTCGAACACATCCGCAAGGTAATGGATTTCCTGCCAATCGAGCATCAGAGAGGGCTGGAGCGAATACGGCTAGTTGATTATATAAATGATCCGAGGCTTAAAAATCTTGATATACCGGTAAAAGGTGATTTGCCCGGTCTTTATCATCCGCGCGTTCAGAATCAACCGGCCTGGTTGGAGATTTCGCTGGGTGCACTCTTACAACCAACGGAAAGTTTCACAAAAAGGTGGATGGCAAAAACTTCCTTCAAAGCGAATTTGGCAGGACTTCTTTTCTCACTTGTTGGACAACATTACTACCTTACTTTGAAACATTCTGTAAAGAAACAAAACCTTGAACCTCAAATACGCCAATACGCTGAAAAAAATCTTAAATCCTGGGGCGAAGAGCAAAGCAAGCATAGCCTGCGGGCAAAGATTTTTAAACCCGTTCGGCCATATGTAGAGCGATTTGCCCGATGGCTCAACCGCAAGGCTGCCGCAGCACAGAAAAAATCATGATTCTAACGGGAGCCCCAGAGAGAACAGATGGACAAAAGTTGCACTGATGAGTTACACATCCTAAATGACATTTAAGCTAAAAGGTTATGAATTACTGGTTAGTTAAACAGGAGCCAACTTCTTATTCTTTCGATACTTTTCGATCAGAAAAGAAAACTGACTGGACCGGGGTCCGAAATTATCAGGCTAGAAATAATCTTCGGGCAATGAGCAAAGGCGACAAGGTCCTTTACTATCATTCCGGCGATGAGCGTGCTGTTGTCGGATTGGCAAAAGTAACCAAAACCGCATTTCCGGACCCGACTGATGAAAACTGGGTAGCGGTTGAACTCGAGGCAGGAAAGCGGTTGCGTAAACCTGTTACGCTCAGTGAGATCAAGGCAAACCCGAAGCTGGCCAATATTGCTCTTGTACGGCTTTCAAGGTTATCGGTTGTGCCATTGACAGAGGCTGAATTTGACGAAATTCTTGCCATGTCTGAGACTAAATAGATGCCTTCGACAAGCATTCAGGTAACATAGAAGCAACCATCGATCACACTATGCCGAATCCCGCGGTAGAATACTATCATCAACTGCTAAATGATCGCGCGCTCGCCGCGGAAACTTTTGCTGAACTGCATTCGGGCTTGACCCGTAATCGGCTGATCTTTGGCGGACGCCCGCTTTCACCGTATCTTCGCCCTCATTTTATTTTGAAAGAGGATTGGGATCGTGTGTCCCATGCGTGCGAAATGGTATGGTCCGCGCTCCAGAAGGTAAAAGAAGCCGCTGTTCATGATGAAGGCTTGCTTGATCATCTGGGGATACACGGCATGGAAAGAGAGTTAATTAAATTAGATCCGGGCTATCAACATGTTTCGCCTACATCACGGCTGGACTCTTTTCTGGCAGGGGATACATATAGTTTTGTAGAACTAAACGGAGAAAGCCCAGCGGGTATAGCATATGCTGATGCTGCGAGTGAGATCTTCCTTGAACTGCCGGTGATGAAGAAGTTTACGGAACGCTTCCGGTTAAGACGTTTTGAAGGCAGGTCAAAACTTTTAAGTGTCTTACTAAGTTGCTGGAGAGAGTTTTCCGGAGGTGAAACTGACAAGTCTCCTGTAATCGCAATTGTTGACCTGAAAGGTCTGCCGACGCAAAAAGAGTTTGAATTATTTCGTGATTATTTTGAAGAACAGGGTTTTTCGGCGCTGATTTGCGGACCGGAAGATCTGGAATTCGATGAAGATGGGTTATATTATGGCGGCGTCAAAATCGATATTGTTTACAAACGCCTGCTTGTGAACGAATATCTCCCGATTTTGGAAGATTATCCCGCACTCTACGAGGCATATCGGGCAAAAACCGTCTGCGTCGTAAATAGTTTTCGCGGTAAATTGGTTCATAAAAAAGCGATATTCTCAATTCTGACGGATGAAAAATTTCATTATCTTTTCAATCAAGCAGAAATTGAATCAATCCGTCGGCACGTGCCATGGACACGAAGATTTAGGTCCTGCTCTACCGATTATAATGGTGAAAAAATAGATCTTATCGAGTGGACCCGTCAGAATTCAAAGCGGCTGGTATTAAAACCAAATGATGATTATGGCGGACATGGGATTTACATCGGATGGACGATGGAAATCACGCAATGGGATGAAGCAATAGAGTCTGCTTTGCAAAACGGGGATTATTTGGTTCAGGAACGTGTGAAAACGGCCAAAGAACTTTTCCCAATGATGTTGGATGATTTAGGAACATGGAGCATGGCAGAGCAGTTGGTTGACCTGGATCCATTGCTTTTCAACGGTGTGGTGGGCTCTGCTTTCACACGGCTTTCTCTTAGTGAACTTGCAAATGTCTCGAGCGGCGGCGGTATGGTACCGGCCTTTGTGATTGAGTAACTTCTGTTTCAACTATTAATAACCCCGGCTATTGCTCAATGATAAGTGAAAAGAAAGAAAAAAGACTGAGATGTCTTACGGAGGAATATCTCCGTCTTGAGGAAACATTAAAATCGGGCGGCGGCTCTGAAAAGATAGAAAAACTGCATCGTCAGGGAAAACTTACAGCCCGTGAACGGATTGAGCTTTTACTTGATAATGGAGAGTACTATCAGGAAATCGGTTTGTTGGTTGCATATGATCAATATGACGGCAGCGCGCCGGCAGCCGCAGTTGTTACCGTTGTTGGGAAAATTTGTGGACGCGAATGCGTAGTTGTTGCAAACGATGCAACGATCAAGGCCGGAGCATGGTATCCCGAAACTATCAAAAAGATTTTGCGGGCGCAGGAAATAGCAATGCGCAATCGGGTTCCAATTGTTTATCTCGTCGATTCAGCCGGTGTCAATTTGCCGTATCAGGGCGGTGTTTTTCCGGGCCAATATGGAGCCGCTCGTATTTTTTATTACAATTCAATAATGCGGCGATATCTGCGCGTTCCACAGATTGCTGCCGTTATGGGAATGTGTGTTGCCGGCGGAGCATATTTGCCTGCCCTTAGATCGGACGTAATAATTATGGTCGAGGGAACCTCATTTATGGGGCTCGGCGGAGCAAATTTGGTTAAAGGTGCAACAGGCCAGACAATAGATAACGAAACTCTTGGCGGGGCAATAACACATAATGCAATTTCGGGCGTAGCACATTATCGGGTAGCGGATGATCGCGAATGTATTGATAAGATTCGCAGCCTGGTAAGCGCTCTTCCGCCTAAAATTACGCCTCGCGTTTCAATTTCTCAGCCTTCCGAGCCAAAGTCTGATGTCGAATCCTTGTATGAGATTTTCCCGGACGATCACAGGGCTCCATACGATATTCGGGCGGTCCTCGATACATTTCTGGATTCCGATTCGCTGGAGGAATTTCAAACCGATTTTGCCCGCGAAATGATTTGTGGTACAGCCCGTTTAAACGGTATTCAAATCGGGGTAATTGCAAATTCGCGTGGTATGATAAAAGGCCATTTACCCGGAGAAGCTCCACGTTTTGGCGGTATTATTTACACAGAATCTGCAGAAAAAACTGCCTACTTTATTGATTTTTGTAACAGGCAATCAATTCCGCTGCTTTTTGTGCAGGATGTATCGGGTTTTATGGTTGGTGCTGAAGCAGAACACAGCGGCATTATTCGTGCAGGCGCGCGGTTTGTTGAGGCTATGGCAACGGCTATTGTTCCAAAAATAGTTTTAACCTTAAATCATGCCTCCGGCGCCGGCTATTATGCAATGGCTGGTCAGGGGTTTGATCCTGATTTTGTCTTCACACTTCCGACCGGCAGAATGGGCGTTATGGAAGGCGATTCCGCTGTCCAGGCAATTTTCGGAACGCAGCTTGAAAAACTACGAAGTGAAGGGAAACAACCGGACGAACAATTAGAATTGGAAATGCAGCGTGTGAGAGAGACATACGAGCGCGAACTGGACGCAAAACACGCAGCAGCGCGCGGATTGACCGATGCAATCATAATACCGGAAAATCTCCGACAGGCTTTGATTTTGGCTCTTGAGACAACGCTCAATACTTCATCTCCTCACATTGGAGCCTTTGTATTGCCTGGTTTAGATAATTAACGCTTTGCTGGTCTATGAAATTTTCTCTGAGTAAAACCACGGAAATTCTTGGTGCTACTCCAAAAACTCTGCATGCCTGGCTCGGCGAACTATCGAACGATTGGACCTGTTCATTTGGGCGACAGGACGAATGGCAACCCTATGACATAATCGCACATTTAATACATGCGGATGAAACGAACTGGATTCCGAGAGCAAAAGTAATTTNAGCCCGGGCCGATGATATTAAATTCCCGCCTTTTGACCGTTATGGACAATTCGAAAAAAATAATGGGAAAACAATTATTCATTTGTTGAATGAATTTTCCACAGTGCGGTACAAAAATATTGAAGTTGTAAAAAGTTGGAATTTAACGCCAGAGAATTTGGAACTTAAAGGTATTCATCCGGAATTTGGCGAAGTAACCCTTGCCCAACTTTTATCCACTTGGGTTGTACATGATTTAACTCATATCCGACAAATTGCAACCGCTTTAGCCCGCAGATACGAAACAGCAGTCGGCCCCTGGAAAGCGTATCTCAGCATCCTGAATTGATTTGATGTTAACCTGCCACAAAACATGATGAAGACCTGCGGTCTTCAGTTTCCGGTTACTTATACTACTTATCGCCGGTGAGCAGATACGTCGTAATTCAAGGAGAACGAATCGGATTCAATCTTGAGATGTGTTTTTTCGTGGCGGTCATATACTATGACCTGGTATTCGAATCAGCGACAGCTCGATCTGCTTCGGGGCGAAGCTAATAACCAGTCTCAAGGCTCAAAACTTAAGTTTGTAAGTAAGTATGTAAGTTATATTGGCGATCTTCACTTTTTTGCCAGCCTGCAAAAATCCGACATATCCACATCGATCCATTGAATTACAAATCCAGACTCATCGCATATTTTATATTTCTGAGTCCGTCAGTCATAAAACAGGGTGTTTGATCTGAAGAGATTCAAGCTATCGCAAAGTTTTTTCTTCCGGCTATGGTTCAATTCGTCCGCCTGTGGCTGATGTCTATGTTGTAAGGCTGTTATTTGGTGGCTGGCGGGTAGGGAATAAAACAGGCGGTAGTAGTAGTATTTTTTGCGGATTTTTGTTTGTCAGAAAAAAACACTTGACACTTCTGCGTTGGGGGGGGGGTATAATCCGCGAAAGTTTCCGTAAAATTCAGCAATAACACCAATAGATTTTGAAGCCGGTGAGTCCAGCGGTTTGTGGCGATTCGGCTTACACTAGGAGCGACGAAGATGACTTCACCCGATTCCCACCGCAGTTTAAGCCGCAGGGTTTTACTGCGCTCAGCGATTGGCTTTGGAACTGCGGTGTTGTTTGTTTTAGGGGTTTTGGCATCGCAGGGCTGGTTGCCGCAGACGGATCCTGTAAGCGGACGCAAGCGTGGATGGTTCGGTCGGGAGTTGCCGCCGGAGGCTTCGAGCATCTGGAATCCCTTTGCCGGGCCGCTGCCGACTCCGACACCGCAGTTAGCCAAGGAATATATTTATGCAGGTTCGCGTTTATTGGCTGTTGAGGATGCGAATGCCAATGCGGCACCGCCGGCTGATCTGGCAGTGTGGAGGCCGAGTTCGGGAGTCTGGTGGGTGCTTGGCGGCGGGAGCGGGCAACAGTATGCCGGACAATGGGGGATAAACGGAGATGTTCCGATGCCGGCGGATTTTGACGGTGACACAAAGACTGACTTTGCTGTTTGGCGGCCGGCGGAAGGGATTTGGTACATCATAAAAAGCACAAGCGGAGCAGCCCAATATATTTACTGGGGGACAGAGGGTGATACACCGGTGGCGGCAGATTTCGACGGTGACGGGCGTGTGGATACGGCTGTTGTCCGCAATAATTCGGGGGCGCTCTGGTGGTATATTCTGCGTACATCTGACGGCCAGGCGGCAATCTTCAGTTTTGGCATTGCGGGAGATGTTCCGGCTGCTGCCGACTATGACGGAGATGGCCGGTCGGACGCGGGCGTTTTTCGCCCATCCAATCAGACCTTTTATTCGTTGGATTCCTCAACTGGACAAACCCGCATAGCATCGATCGGACAGGGCGGGACGAAAGCAACTTCCTGCGACTTTGACGGCGACGGGCGTGCTGATCAGGCACTCTTCGATTCCGCTTCGGCCGTCTGGCACATACTTCAAAGCACCAACGGACAAATGTTGAATTTGAACTGGGGCACAGCCGGCGACCTGGCCGTCCAAAACGACTACGACGCGGACGGCCGCTGCGACATAGCCGTCTGGCGTCCATCCAATGGCACCTGGTACATCCTCAACAGCTCAAACGGCAGCAGCCGAATAGTCCAGTGGGGCGCAAACGGCGACGTTCCAGTGCCAGCTCTTTACAGGAGGTAAGTGCCTCCATTAGCAGGATCTCAGCTTGAAATTCGTACAACCTGTTTGGACGAGGAGATATGATCGAAATGAATAAGAGGCCGGTATTCTTTAACAATTTTAGGTTTATCTCACTAGTTTTCTCATTGTGCCTAATCCTATTTGGTAATTTTGCGCACGCGCAAAGCTCACCTCTTTCAAGTACACCGGGCGCTCCTGCAGGATCGTACAAGCTCAGCGACTTCGACTCAGTAAATTTATTCAGCGGTAATTTGAATGTAAATCTTCCAATAATAGGGTTGGACGGCCGCGGCGGAGCGGATCCCGCAGTATCTTTGACGGTCGATCATCAATGGAGGATTCACGAAGAAGGGCCCTACCAATTTCATGTCAGTAATCAACTGGCCGCTGAAATCGCCAGTGTGGGGCACGTCCGGATCAATGGCGGCGTGTTTCAAACCCGAGAGGTCTGTATCGAAGACAACCCCTACTACTGGGTTGAGCACAAACTCAGCATTACAGTCGTCGACCCGGACGGCACGGAGCATTCGTTAGTTGACCCAACGTATCGAGGCGGTTCTCGAGTCTGTGACGGCTATGCCGTTAACTACGGCAC
>FUFK010061708.1_pt1 | contig 13386 bp, 8 predicted proteins | sample 1021851 | NCBI WGS metagenome assembly FUFK01 (sample SAMEA51879418, study PRJEB19060) | metagenome | reverse complement strand
AAAACAACTATCAAACAAATCTGTAACTGGTTTGATCAATAAAGTTATAGAAATAACTGGTGGTGTACAACAAGAAGAAGAAATCAATATAGCCCAGGAAAAAGAAAAGCTTGGTGTCAATGCTACTGAAATTATCCAATCTAATATTAACTGGGGTAAAAAGCTTGTTGCTGATGGTATCTTTACTAAAGATGATTATGCAGAGCTTGAGGTTCTTGGTGGTACTGCCGAAGGTCAAAGAGTTATGCAAAAAATTAGAGGTCTAATTAACGGCAAGCAAGAAATACCGACTGTATCTTTACCAGGTGATGCACCGGACAAAGATGAGCTTAGAGCTATGGTAGCTGACCCTAGATACCAAACTGACCCGGTTTTTAGAAAGAAAACTGAGAAAGCATTTGAGCAAGCTTATGGTACTTAATAGCTGTATAAATACTAGATATATATTCTAGGCTTTACAAGCAACTATATCTTGGTGTATCTTCTAGTTAGATCGATAACTCTCGTCAGCCGATCAGATTTTGATAAAAAGTTTAGGTCGNAATTTNCGGTAACCNAAACGATGTAATAANTTAACTATGGAGAAGCTTTAATGGCTACAACTTTAAGTCCAGCGTTTGTAACGCTGTTTGAAGCTGAGGTTCATCAAGCTTATCAGGCATCTGCTACTCTAAGAAATGTTGCTCGTATGAGAACTGGAGTAGAGGGTTCGACTGCTAAGTTTCCGATCTTGGCTAAAGGTTCAGCTTCTGTAAGAACACCATCTACAGACGTTGTGCCACTCAATGGTACATTTTCAAGTGTAACTGCAACTCTTACTGATTATGTTGCTTCTGAATATTCAGACATATTCAACCAGGCAAAAATCAACTTTGATGAAAGACAAGAGCTTGCAAAGTTAGTTGGAAATGCAATAGGAAGAAGAGAAGATCAAATCATTATTGATGCATTAATAGCTGGTTCTGCTGGCACTACAGTGGCAAACACTGTTGTGACTTCAGGTTCTGCAAGTGCTTCAGATTTGAATGTAGGAAAGATAATCGAAGCGAAAAAAGGTATGGATGCTAAATCAGTTCCACCTACAGATCGTCATATGATTATCCATGCCAATTCACTAGCATCATTGCTTGGCGATGAAAGAGCAATTTCAGCAGACTTTGCTCAGGTCCAGGCATTAGTCAGAGGTGAGGTAAATTCATTTATGGGTTTCCAAATCCACATGATTGGTGATCGTGATGAAGGTGGACTTCCNAANGATGGNTCTAANGACAGAACNTGTTTAGCATTNCATAGAGATGCTATCGGTTGTGCTGTTGGTATCCCACCTAAAACAGAAGTAAACTACATTCCTGAGAAAACTTCCTTCTTGGTAACAGCAATGTATTCTGCTGGAGCAATCGTGATTGATGCGAATGGTCTAGTCGATATTACTTGTAGGGAGAGTTAATATGGCATTTAGTAGAACTGGATGGAATCCAATTGGTGGTCAATCCAAAAAAGGAGTAGCCCCACAACTATTTACTTACACAACAACTGATGCTGTCGGTACTATCGATGCTTCAGGATACTTCAATGATNTATCNGATGATGTAAGTGTAGGNGATGTCATAATATCTGTAACAAGCACTGGTGGTACATTAGCATCATCAATTCACACTGTAGTTTCAAATGCTTCAGGTGTTGTTGATATTTCTGATGGAACATCAATTTCTCAGACAGATAGTGACTAACAACTAAAAGGCGAGGATATGGCTGAAGGCGATACTGATGTAAGCATTTGTTCTCAAGCTCTCCTTCTACTTGGAGCAAATCAAATCACTTCGTTTGCAGACGGCACAGCCCCAAGCTCAGTCTGCTCAGTGCTGTATCCTCGTGTAAAAGCACAATCCCTGGGAATGTATCCCTGGTCCTTTACACTAACAAAACAACAATTAGGACAGCTTACAACGACACCTACGAATGTTTACTTGTATGCTTACCAACTACCATCAGATATGTTTAATGGTGTTCCAAGGGCTGTATATGCTTCAACATCTACTGGCACATTACCAAAGATAACTGAGTATGAAATCCAGGGAGATCAGTTATTTACAAATGAAACAACAATAGTTTTAGATTATCAAAAGTTAGTATCTGAAGCAGATATGCCAGCCTACTTTACACAATTGCTTGTTTACCAAATGGCTTGGCATTTAGCCGAACCAGTTACAGATCAAACAACAAAGAGTGATTATTGGAAAACTGTAGCTTTAGGAACACCTTCTGAGAATATGAGGGGTGGATATTTTAGACAAGCAATCAACATAGATGGGGCTGGACAATCAAAAACAGTAATAGCTGATTATCTTTTAACGGATGTTAGATAATGGCAAGGGTAACTCAGTATCAATCAAATTTCACAGTAGGTGAGATTGATCCTCTCTTACTTGGAAGAATAGATATACAACAATATGCTTCAGCTTTAGAAAAGGCACAGAATGTTGTTGTGCTTCCCCAGGGTGGTTTTGAAAGAAGACCTGGTTTAAGATTCATGTTAGATATATCATCTCACCTGGGTGGATCATTCACTACTCTAGATGGNATAAGATTAGTTCCTTTTGAATTTTCTACTACACAATCTTACATGCTGGCTTTTGTAAAAAACACAACTAGCAATACCAGGATGTTTGTCTTTGCAAATGGTCAACAGATAACCAACATCAATGGTTCAGGTAATGATTATCTTGTTTGTGCATTAGGTGATATTGATCTTGATCGTATGTACTTTACTCAAAGTGCAGATACTTTGATCCTGGTGCATGAGGACATGTCTCCTAAATCTATTGTTAGAGGTGGAAGTAATTCTACCTGGACATTTTCAACGATATCCCTAACCTCACCGAAACATGCTTTCTCATTATCATCTAGCAATCCTTCTGCTACAATAACTCCTGATGCTGTAGATGGCACAGTAAATATAACAGCTTCTTCTTCAGTGTTTACCTCATCTCATGTTGATCAGTACATTAATGTTTTGAATGGTTTTGGAAGAGCCAGGATTGTTGAACATACATCAGGTACAGAAGTGAAAGTAGTAACTGAGTTTCCTTTTTTTGAAAAAGATGTAGCGATAGCATCAGGAGCTTGGGAGTTAGAACAAGGATATGAAGATGTCTTTTCTAGTACAAGAGGGTTTGCAAGAACATGCACATTTCATGAAGGAAGGTTATTTTTTGGTGGAAGTAAATCTTTACCGAATGCTTTGTTTGGATCAAAGATAGGAGACTTTTTTAATTTTAAAACACATGAAGCCCTGGATGATGATGCATTGTTTGTGACCATAGCTACTGACAGTGTGAATGCTATAACAGCTATGAGATCAGGAAGAGATCTACAGATATTTACAACTGATGCAGAGTTCTTTGTTCCCCAGGCTGATCTAGATCCTATTACACCATCTAACCTGGTTGTTAAGAATGCGACAAGAAGAGGATCAAAAGAAGGCATCAAGCCAGTGTCGGCTGAGGGTGGTACATTATTTATACAAAGAGAAGGCAAAGCCCTAAGAGAGTTTTTATTTAGTGATGTTGACCTAAACTACCAGGCTAATAATATTTCATTGCTATCATCACATTTATTAAAATCACCCAGGTCAATGGCATTGAGGGTCGCAACATCTACTGATGATGGCGATCTTCTTTTGATAACAAATGATACTGATGGCAGTATGGGTGTATTCTCAATTCTTAGATCACAGAATGTTGTAGCTCCTTCAGAATTTATAACAGATGGTAAGTTTTTAGATGTAGCCGTTGATATAACAGATATTTATGTTGTTACAGAAAGAACAATCAACAGTGCTACAAAAAGATATATTGAGATGTTTGACGATCAAAGAACGACTGACTGCAATATACAATACTTTTCAGGAGCAACCAGCCCTGATCAATCTTTACCAAGTAATACAACTTGTTCTAACTTATCCCACCTGGAAGCCAAAACAGTAAATGTTGTAAGAGATAACTTTGTTTTGACTGATAAGACTGTATCTAGTGGAGCTATTACCATAGACGAAGCACCTACGTCATTTGTTGAGGTTGGGCTTCCATACACTGTAGAAGTAAAGACATTACCAGCAGAACCTAAATTGTCATCAGGAGTTGTTGTTTCTAGAAAAAGAAGAATATTAGAAGCAACACCAGTTCTTGATAGAACACAAGATGTTGCAATTAATGGATTTCAATGTGTATTAGAATCTTTCCCTTACACATTAGGTTCAGCACCTACGACATTTACTGGCAGAAAAAGAATAGCTCCTCTATTAGGATACAGTGATACAGCACAACTAACATTTACACAAACTCAACCTCTATTCGCTACTGTATTAGGAGTAGAATACAAACTTAGTACTGGACAATGATATGGCATTTCTAGCACCCATGATAGCAACAGCATCAACAGCGACACTGGTATCAACTGGTATATCAGTTGCAACAGCTTTTGCACAAATCAAACAAGGAGAAAGAACAAAAAAAGCATACTATGCTCAGGCTCGATATAAAGAGCTAGAAGGTCGTATAGAAGCAGTAAAGGCAAAAGAACAAGGCATCAAAGCTTTGGAAGCCACAAGGCGAGCTTTAGCTTCTGTAAATGCATCTGCTAGGGCTGGTGGTCTAGAGCCTACAATTGGAACACCAGTAGATATAGGAACATTTAATGTAGTCAAACCTGGTACATCAGATTTTTTTAGAGCAAGAGATAATGCAAGTTTAGCTATAAGTTCTGCAAATGCTCAGGCTGAAGATTTACGTTTTGCTGGAAGAGAAGCAAAGAAAGCTGGATATCTAAATGCATTAGGAACTATAGGCAGTTCTTTTGCAAATATGGCTAGTATAGGTGGACCACCAGGAACAACAACAACAGCAAGCTTTGGACAAAGCCCAGGTTTTTATCAAGCGAGGTATGGAAGAATTGGCTAGAACAAGATATCCATCACTTACATCAAGACTAGGATTATCAAGTATCCAAGGACCTTCAGGTGTTGGTGCAAGAATGGCATCCAGGACAACTGATATTCTTACTAGTGAACTAAACAAAATGAGTAACTTCTTTCTGAAAAGAGCAGAAGCACAAGCTGAGATAGAAGGTGCTGAGTTTGGTGCAAAAAATGCTATTACAGAAAAACAACTTAGAGATGGATTATTATCAGGAGAAGAGTTAGAAAACCAGCTTGGAGATACTAATACAGTTTTTGGTAGAGCAAGCCGTAAGGCACAACTAGCAGTTTTAGAAACTGAGCTTGAATTATCTGCAAGAAAACAAATCAGCGAAGTTATGAGTAATGCTGTAACCAATGATGTTGATGCAGATACTTTGGCAGACGATCTAGATGCAGTCACCCTGGAATACTCAAAACTTGCCTTTGATGCATCGCCTATTGTGTCACAAAGATTAACAGCTAGTCTTAATACAGTTTCATCATCTAAGTACCATGATTATGTTTTAAAGAAAGCAAATCAAACTATTAAGATAACAAGAGCTAAAAATTTAGCCATCATAAATGATAACTTAAGTAATGTTTCTGAGATTATCAATCAAGCAGTAAACGAATCAGAAAACGAAAAAGAAATAGATGAAGTTCTTACAAAAAGAATACCTATACTAAAACAACAATTTTTTTCTAAAGTAACTAAGTTTGCCAAAACATCTAAGCCAATAGAAGATTTTCTTAATAAATTTGACGAAGAAGTAAAAGAAGCTAGAAACAGTTATGTTCTCAAAAGCACTTTACAAAGTGGAAAACAAAGTGCTGTAGCCAGGGCTATTGCTACAAATAATTATTCTAAGATAGATTTTAGATTAAAAAAAGTTATTGCTACAATGAGTGATGATGAAAAGCTTGAGATGTTTAAAAAGCTAAATACACAAGCAAAAGAAGTACAAGATGCAGAAGACCAGGATAATGAAATATCTGAAAAAAAATCACAAGAAAAAATTCTAGATCTCACATTTCAAATCAAAGAAGCTCTTGGTACAAAGCAAAGAGATTTAGGTAAAGCCAAAACATTATTAGATCAATTGAGAAGCTTAGATAGAAATGGTGATCAATACAATTCATTATCTGAAAAATATTTAAAAGCACAAGATGAAGGTGATCTAGATGTTTATAATTCCTTAAAAGATAAATCTGACCGAGGAATACTCACAGCAACAGAATTGTCTACAAATGCTAAAAATTTAAATGCACAACAAATAGATGATTTAAGAGATGAGCTAAAAAATATACAAAGTAATAAAATGAAGTTAGCTCTAGATGATTTAACTGCTTTATTCAATACAGAAATACCTGGTTTCGATCCCAAGATAATAGATAACTTGGCTAAAAGAAATCAGTTTCTAAAACCTTTGGCACAATATAAACAAATAAAAAGTAAACTAAATAGAGCATTAGAAGAAGCCCAAGCACAAGGAGAAGATATAAATTTAAAAGAGCTTGCAAAGGAAGAATTTAATAATTTTAAAAATAATATTTTAGACAAAGTTAAAGAACAGAACATTAAAAGAGCAAATAATGTTTATGATAAAATTAAAACAACTGCTGGTGCATCATTTCCACAACTAAATGATTTTCAAAATACTGATCATGCAAACGTTTTAGAATTTATTGCACAAAATAAAGGTAAGTTATTTGGTGATGGAAAGGCATTTACACAAAGAGAATACAAAACATTTACTGACAATCTTAAAAAAGCGATTAACCAATGACCGATGTATATGAAGCCATAAAAGAATACAATGATCTAAGAGATACTGGCAAAAATGTTGAGTATCATTTTGGTAAAGAAACTACTATTGGTTTAGAAGGTGGTGATCAAACCAGGTATGATTCAGTCGGTGATGCTCTTGTAGGCATAGTAACAACTGCTGGTAGTATGTTGGCTGGTGCTGGCAGTGCTACGGCTGGTTTTATACCTGATATCGGTGGTTTGTTTGTAGGTATCAAAGATGCAGTATCTGCTGAGGATGGTCAAAGAATAGATGCATTTGTAAAAGGTTTTAATGAGTTTTCAAAAGCCAACCTGGGATCGCAATATTACAAAACTATTTTTGATAATTTTGTTGATGGTCTAGACATAGACCCTACCTTGAAAGAGGATGCTAAATCAGGTTTCACTACTGGTGAGTTTGGTGGTGTTGGTGGCACTGTTACTGCTGGTGCTAAGGTTGGTGTAAAGGGTGTAAAAAGAGGATTAGAAAAACTTGGTGATCAAGCACAGCGAGAATTAGACCTGGATACTGGTGGAACTGCTCTATCATCTATGGGTGCTGGTGCATTGGACAAAACAGTCAAAACAGCTATCGCACAATTTTCTGCACAAAGAAGGCAAGCAAATGCATTAGCTGAATTTATTAAAAAGAACCCTGATGGTTTTACAATAAGTATGAATAATTTTGAATCAGCTACCAAAGGAATAGCTGTTGCACCTAGTAAAATTTTAGAAATAAAAATAGATAAAAAAGAGTTCAGCCCAAGAATGGTTAGAGATTTAGTAAGAAATGTTGAAGAACTACAAAAAGCTAATCCTGAGATGGAAGCACTTGCTGGAGGTTGGTTGAACAAAGATGATGGATTATATTATCTCGATGCAGTAAATTTATTTGATAAAAAAGACGATGCATTGTACACTGCACTAGCTGGTAAACAAGAAGGAATATTTGATCTTGAAAAATTTGAATACACAGACACCCTCAAAGGGATCGACCAACTCAAGCAAAGTGGAACTTACTCGGCTGACAAAGCAAATGAGTACCTCGGAAAAAGAGAAGCTATTGACAGAAGCGTTGATCCGTCAGGGATGGAAACTAGTACCCGACAAGGCATAAAAGATAACCTTGTTAATATTTTAAAAATTAGAAATGAGGAGATGTCAAAATCTCCAAAGGATAGAACTCAACCTTCAGGTCAACCTTTTTTCTCAAGAAATTATCAAACAGAATTTGTACCACAATCCGATGTTGGTGTTCCAGTATCAACAAATACCTTTCCTTTAAATAATAGAGCCATTGCTGTGAGAGATAAAGGCGATGCTATAGCAGATGCTATTGCAGAAAAACTTAGAAATAAAGTTGGATCTAAAGAACAATTTTTCTACAATACTGGACCTATCATAGAAAAAGCAAAAGAGTTAGGCATAGATGAAAATACAGCAAAAGAAAAACTTTCTATGTTTGCAACAAACTATGCTGTAACAAGCCCTAGAACAGCTACAGCACAAAATATGTTAAATGCTTCAATGGTAAGTGCAAAGCAAACTGCAAACATTCCAGTACAAAAAATTATAGGTCCTGGCAGTGGTGGTGCTAATGAAAAAGGTTATCCAATGATAATCAATCCTGGTGGGCTTCATAGAAAACTTATTGATGAATCAGCAGTTGGCGAACTAAACATTAATACAAATCCAAAGCCATTTAGTTTTGCAGAAAATGTTTCAGGTAATTTAGAGCCTTCTACAGTTGATACACATAATATAAGAGCAATCTTACTTACTATGAATGATATTGAACCAGGCAGTGTGCCTATAGAATGGATTAAAAAACCAAAACAAGCACAATACAAAAAAGACCCATCATCATTAAATGCACTTGATCTTGATGATGCTTTTAAAACACAAATGATTGATGGCAAAGCATCAAAGCCTGAGTATGGAATTTTTCATGAAATAAATAAAAAAGTAGGACAAAGGTTAAATGTTAAGCCAGCAGAAGCACAAGCACTAATGTGGTTTAATTTTGGTGATAGAACAAATTTATTATCAGAGCCTAAAACCATCATTGAATTATTAGAAGATAGAATTGATGTAACATCACAGCTTACAAAAAAATCAAAAGATCAAGTATTTAAAGATTTTTTTACTGGTGCTTCACCTCTATTGTCTTTAGGTGGTATGACATTATTAGATAGTGGTGGTGCAGAATATGGGGAGAGTGCTAATGAGTCTTAGTAAATTTACAAAGTTTCTCAAAGAGTTTGGCACTGAAGCTGAAAAAAGATCTTATGGTGAGCCTGAAGCAAAGCTTGCTACTGAGGGTAGTCGTGGAGATATTATTGTTAGAGGTCTTGATAATACAGAAATAAAAGCCCTTAACCAGGCATTGAAGGAAGATGGATACAAAGGTCCTGGTCTTAATATGGGTCGTATAGGTGAGTTGTTTGATGAAAAGGGTCAACTAAAACTAAATTTATTTGAAGGCAATATAGAACAATCCTTAGATGTTTTGCTGAACAATATAAAAAATCAAAACAAAGAATTATTTGCATTTATGAGAAGAAATACACAAAGCATGGATGATATGCTGGCTATGGCAGAAACAACTGGTTTTGATAATATTTTAAATTCATTGTTGAAAAGAAGAGTATATAAGGATGAAAAAGGTCAACTAAAAACAGAAGTACCACCACCTGAAGATATCTTAGGTGGACTAGTTGTTCTAATAAAAATGGGTAAAGAGTTGCAGTTTGGTGCAAACAAGTTTTTAAGATTAGATAACCAGCCTGAAGCAAAAAAAGAATTATTTAAAAAACATAAAATGCTTGCTGGTGTACAATCTTTATTAGCTACAAATCTATCAGGTGCAATTTCAGAATATGGTCGTGGATTAGCTGTAGTTAGAAACATAGCTAAGTTAGATCTAAACCTACCAAAGTTTGCAGAAGATATGGCTAAGTTAATAGATACAGCTAGTGAAGCAAACATAGATTTATATGGACATCAATATATGTCACTTAACAATGCGACAGCCAGGGCTACATATCTTGAACGAACAAAAGGTCAGGTGCTTGGTGATACATTGATGGAAGCTTATGTTAACTCTCTACTGTCTTCACCAGTCACACATATGGTCAATATAGCTGGTAACTTTGGATTTCAGTTACAGACAATGATAGAAAGAGGACTAGCTGGTGGTATAGGAACTGTTAGAAGAGCTTTGAGACTAGGACCTGAAGATCAAGCATATCTTGGTGATGCTATGGCTGAAGCACATGGTTTTGCTATGGCTCAGGCAGATGCACTGAAAATTATGGGTCGTACATTTGTCCAGGGTAAATCGTCTGATGAACTATCTAAAATAGATTTGAGAGTACAACAAGCTTATGGTGATGATGATAACCTGGCATCTATAATAGAACGAGCTTCCCAGGGTGATTTTACACAACTTGCAGTCAATGGTATGTCAGTAATGACAAGATTACCTGGTAGATTTTTAGCGACTGAAGATGCCTATTTTAAAGTTGTAACAAGAAGAAGGGTGTTGTATCGAGAAGCTTTCAGACGAGGTAAGCAAGAATATGATTTAGTTATAAAATCAGGTGGAACAAAAGAACAAGCTCGCAAAGCATCGGAACAAACATATCAAGATATTATGACTAATACACCAGCAGATATAAGAGAGATGATGACTGAGGAAGCTTTGAAGCAAACATTTCAAACACCAGTAAAAGGTAGTCTTGCTACTTTAGGCAAAACAATTCAACATCCATTTTTAAAAGTAATAGTTCCTTTTTTCAACACACCTACAAACATTATCAATGAAGTGTTTGATAGAACTATAAGATTCGATAAATTATATACCACATTAAAAAAAGGCGAAGGTGAAGAGTTTGACAAAGCTCTTAGTAAACTTGCTATAGGTAACACTGTAGCTTTTACAATGTTTAATTTAGCATCAGGATTTTTTGGTGATGATGTTGTTATAACTGGACAAGGTCCAACAGATAGAAGAGCCAGGAAGCTTATGAAGTTTCCACAATACTCAGCTAGTTTTAAACAAACTGATGGTACATACCGATCATACACATTCAGTAGATTTGATCCTATGTCAGGACTGCTGGCTATGGGTGCTGACCTTGCACATTATTTGAAACATGAAGATGATGCCAATGCTGTAGAATCTATGATCAAAGCTTACACACTTTCAGTTGCAGAATATGCACATAACCTACCATTTCTTCAGGGTGTATCAGAACTTGTTAGTGCTTTTGGTGGTTGGAATAATACAACTGAGGATGGTTTTCAAAGATTTATAAATTTTGGTGTATCAAAAGTTGCCGATGTTGGTGGTGCTGTAACTGGTACAATAGATCGTAACTTGTTTGGGTTGCCGTCATATATAGCTAGTCAAGTTGGAGTTGACTACATAGGAAATGACAGTTTCATTGCTACGATGGAAAGAGTAAATAATCCAAATGCTTCTAATACTATGGTGACTGATCAACAGCTAGAGGGTAATGCTAAAATGTCATCATCAACAAAAGCTTTTTATGAAAGGTTAAATTATTTTAAAAGTAGAAATCCATACTTTAGTGACAAGCTTCCACCCAAACTTAATTTTTGGGGAGAGAGATTATACCAGGGTGAAGGAAGGTTTGATGAGTTTGTAAACCCAGTAAGAGTGATGACAAATAGATTTACAGCAGTCGATAAAGAAATACTTAGATTAAGTGAAAGAACTGGTCAGGTTTTCGCATCTCATCCAAAAAAAATAAGTTATAAAAATTCTGATAGATTTCCTTTATCAGGCACTGAATATAACGAGTTAGTTATGATTACAAACGAGATAGATGAAAATGGATTGCTTCCTGGTGACAATGGCTATGATCCAAATACATCTTTATTGGCATCTATTGATGAAGAAATAAATAGTGATTTATACAATAACTTAGAATTTGATGATGACAAATATGATGCAATAAATACAATTGTTACGAATAGAAGAAAGTTGGCAAAGGAAAAAGTAATAGAACAAAATCCAAGATTAAATATTCTGTTGGGTACTGAATGATAATAATATTAGAAAATATTTATTTTTTAGTGTATAAACAAAGAAAGGTATCGTAAATGGCTACTTATGATGTAACAGATCAAACCACAGCAAGGAGAGTGCAGTTTACTGGAAACGGCACTGCTGGACCTTTTGCCTTTGCTTTTCAGGTCAATGCAACAAGTGAAGTTAAGGTTTATGTAGATTCAACAGAAAAAACAGAAACAACTCATTATACAGTATCTCTAAACTCTAGCACTGGTGCTGGTACTATATCTTTTACAACTGGCAATCATCCTACAAGCAGTCAGACAATAACTATATTAAGTGATATACCTTTATCCAGGACATCAGTTTATACATCAGGTGGTCAGTTTACAGCTTCATCTTTAGAAGATGATTTTGACACCAACATGTTTGTACATCAACAAACTAACGAAGAAATAAATAGATCATTAAGACTTGCTGAACATGATGTTATATCAGGTGCAGATATGACATTGCCAGTTAAAGACACCAGGAAAGGCACAGTTCTAGGTTTTAATGCAACAACTGGTAATCCTGAAGCTGGTCCAAGTATTACTGCTGTACAAAGTTTAGCTGATGTAACAACAGCCATAAATTTATTAGGTACATCAGATGTAGTAACAGATATGGGTTTACTAGGCACTAGTGCAAATGTCACTGCTATGGGGTTATTAGGAACTAGCTCAAATGTCACTGCGATGGGATTGTTGGGTACTAGTGATGTTGTTGCAGATATGGCATTGCTCGGAACTTCTGATGTTGTGGCAGACATGGCATTACTTGCAACCACAGATGTTATTGCTGATATGAATACACTAGCTACCAGTGATATCATTTCAGATCTAAATACTTTGGCAACAAGTGACATTGTCACTGATATGAATTTACTTGCTACTTCTGCTAATGTTACAGCAATGGGATTACTTGGTACTTCAGCCAATGTTACTGCTATGGGCTTGCTAGGTACAAGTGCAGTAGTAGAAGATATGGGGTTGTTAGCAACATCTGCTGTTATTGAAGACATGGGTTTATTAGCAACAAGTGCTGTCATAGAAGATATGGGAATACTTGGTACAAGCTCGAATGTTACAGCAATGGCAAATGTNAGTGGATCAATAACTAACGTAAACACAGTTGCTACTAANTTATCAGGTGTAAATAGTTTTGCTGAAAGATATAGAGTAGCGAGTTCAGCACCAAGTACATCATTAGATNTAGGAGATCTATACTTTGATACTACGGCAAACGAACTCAAAGTTTACAAATCAAGTGGTTGGGCATCGGCTGGATCTACTGTTAATGGAACTTCAGAAAGATTTACATATAATATTACTGGTACACCTACAACACTAACTGGTGCATCAGGCACTGGATTTTCAGAAGCAAATGGTAATACTTTAGCATACGATGCTGGTTTCCTGGATGTATATCTAAATGGTGTAAAGATGGTAAATGGCACAGATGTAACTGTTACTTCAGGAACTTCTGTTGTTTTTGCTAGTGCATTATCTAATGGTGATGTAGTTGATATTGTTACGTTTGGTACATTTAATGTTGCAA
>FUFK010041066.1_pt1 | contig 13390 bp, 14 predicted proteins | sample 1021851 | NCBI WGS metagenome assembly FUFK01 (sample SAMEA51879418, study PRJEB19060) | metagenome | reverse complement strand
GAATGTTTTGAATATGTTACAGAAAATATTAGCGATCTAGTTCTGTTTGGTGAACAAACTTATAGTCACATAGAGGGTGCAGAAGTAAGTGAGTTTCTTTGCGTAACTAAAGAGGATTCTAAAGAGTTTGAAAAAATACAGAAAGAGGAGGGAGTTAATACGTGATTAAGTACATAGGGAGTTGTTGGTCATCTATAATGGACAATAGATACAACCCACTAAGTAATATACCAAGCATGTCAGTTAGACATATGATAATGCAAGTCCTAGCATGGATGTGGTGTATTATATTTAGTATTTATGTTGGATCTTTTGTTGTATTTGGTATATCTGCAATAGCACATATACTACTAATAGCAGGTCTATTTATAACCGCCATAACTTTTAAGTTAGCAAAAGATAAACCAGAAATATTTACAGGTGGTTTAGGAAGAGCAAAAGGGGGAGAGCATGAGTAACTTAAAACTACAAAATGAAAGAGATTATTTTAAACCGTTTCATTATCCATGGGCGTATGACGCATGGTTAAAGCATGAACAAAGCCATTGGTTACACACAGAAGTTCCAATGCTTGAAGACGTTAAAGATTGGAAGAACAAACTAACCACAGAAGAAAAATATTTTCTCACTAACATATTTAGATTTTTTACACAGTCTGATCTTGATGTATCCGGTGGATATGTAAACAATTATCTGCCACACTTTCCACAACCTGAAGTCCGTATGATGTTGTCAGGTTTTGCTTCTCGTGAAGCTTTACATGTAGCTGCATATTCTCATCTCATTGAGTCTCTTGGTATGCCTGAAAGCACGTACAATGAGTTNAANGAGTATGAAGCNATGCGAGATAAGCATGAGTTTTTTAAGGCAAATGTAACATCAGGTAAGCTACCAATACCTCTACAGATTGCAGCTATCTCTGCTTTTACTGAGGGCTTGGCATTGTTTAGCAGTTTTATTATGTTGCTTAATTTTCCTAGACATGGTAAAATGAAAGGCATGGGACAAATAGTTACATGGTCTATCGTAGATGAAACACAACATGCAGAGGGCATGATTAAACTGTTTAGAACTTATGTAGAAGAAAATATAGAGATATGGAATGATAAAACCAAATCAGAAATATATAGCACTGCAGAAAAGATGGTTGATCTTGAAGACAAATTTGTTGATCTGGCGTTTAAAATGGGTGCAGTGGAAGGANTATCATCTGATGAAGTTAAGAACTACATTCGATATATAGCAGATCGTAGGCTAATATCTATGGGCATGAAAGGAATATACAAAGTAAAGACTAATCCTTTGCCGTGGGTAGAGACTATGATCAATGCTCCTACTCATACAAACTTCTTTGAGAACAGAGCTACGGATTATGCAAAGGGTGCGCTAAATGGAGATTGGTCAGATGTTTGGGCGAACTAGAGAACACTTGCAAGAAGTAGAGATGTCCTATTGGCAACATTTTTATTTTGCAATTAGCCTAATTCCCTATCTATTATTTGCAATGGCATTTGCGATCATACACGCTATAGTGCCAGGGCTATTTCCATCAACCACGAGTGCAATTATAAAAGAGATGGATTTTAAATTGAGACAGANTGATGATTCAGAGCTTTGAGATTAGCCCTNNGATGCTCTCTGAGGCCCAAGAAAAGGCCAAGGAGATGGGAGCCTTACGTGGCTCTATATTGCAAGGAAAGGGCAACCTCTCAGGCTTTGTAGGCGAGATAGCGGTGCGAGATATTCTCACTGCTACTCAAAGTAACACGTACAATTATGATCTAACTCTTGATGATGGGTCTACCGTAGACGTTAAAACGCAAGCAGTGAACTCTACACCAAGAGAGCACTACGAGTGTAATCTCAATGAACATAGCACAAAGCAAGAGTGCGACTATTANGCATTTGCTCGTGTTCTATCAGATCTATCCAANGGCTGGTATCTTGGTAAGATAAAGAAAAANGAGTTTATGCAAANAGCNAAGCTAAACCATGCAGGGTCTTTGTCTGCATCTGGTAATTTTGTATTTAAATTAAATACATACACGATCAAAATCAAAGACATTGAGAATAGTTAAGGTAAAAGATGAGTAACACGAATGCAATTTTATTTAAGCTATCTGTTCATTTAAANAGAGATGGAGAGATTGTTCTTGAGGCTAGTAAGCCACCTGATCCAAAGCTNGTAGAAGAAGCTTTTGANGTATGGAACCCTGACTATTCTGAGACAAAAAAAATAGTCTCTCTAGTTGAATACCTAGGAGACTATCAAAATAATTTTATGAGAGGTGTAGAGAAGTTTATTTAATACTGTTTCTAGCTACACCTCTCCACTTTTCCGCTGTACGCATACCGCCAAGTCCAAGCAAAGCAAGAACTAAACTAGTAAGCTCACCTGTTTCAAGCATNGGNAGAGTAACNNTAGGATACCANGTAANAATAATCCANGACAGATATGGGGGCTAATATAAACTGCCACCCAAGAGCAAAAGCACATATCCACATGATNGCAGGTCTAGCTCCGGCTACAAAGATAGAAGGGTGTTTNGCTTGCTCTATNTTAGCTTGAGCCTGGGCTAAGTTTACTTTTGCTAAGTTTTCNTCTANGCTAGCCCGTATTTCTCTTTCTGCCTGTGCCTTNTTCTCTTTATCTTCAGGCAGGAATCTACCNACTACATCCGTNACAACAGGTAGTATTGATGGTAACAAGGCTTGTATCATTTCTTTTTACTCACAAAGGCTGCAGCACCAAAGTATGCAGACACACATCCTGCCATACCGATATAAAAGAGTGAAAACAAATCACCAAGGGCTTTTATTCTAGTATCAGGAAAGANNGGCAAGAATACCANGGCTGTAAAGACTAACATNGCTATCATTGCAGTCCATGCCATTCTTCTTTGTGCATCCATCTTCTCATGNTGTTCTACAGCTTTTGCTATCTCAAGTTCTCTATCGGATACACATCCATCGTTATCTAAATCTAAAGGATTGTATTTACTGTCTTGTTGTAGTTTCTTTTGTTCCACAGTCAAACTCTATTGTATGTATCGGCCCTTCAATATTCTTTCTCCAATATTTAACAAAATGATTCATTCTTGGATACACGGGCGCAAAGTCAAGAAACTGCCAGATAAACTCCTGTAGCACATGAGGATGATCTGGCATATGATAAGTGATGCGTAACATCACAGGTTCATAGGGTATTAAGTTCACTTATTAATCGCTTTGTAAACGTTAGCACCAAGAAGATTGATAGAAGTCCCATAGCTTCTGTAAATAGGCGTTATCAGACTCATTCGGTGTAAAGGCAGCTACTACAGAGAAAAGCCCTATCACTGCAAAAACACATATTATTAAAGTAATAATCGTCATTATCTTCCTCCTAGTTTAAACTGGTCAAGCTCCAGTTCTATCATTTGCTTCTTAGAAGCTCCTTTTCCTTCCGCTGCAAGGGCTTGTCCAAGTCCTGCAACAAGAACTGGATAAAGGTTAGCGTTGTATTTTCTAATTGCGGTGTCACCTAGCTCTATCATTTGAATAACTGCATCAACCATTTTCGGATCAGATGCAAGCTTTGCAAGGGCGTTGGCATTTTTTTGCCTGAAAGCTCTAAGTGCAATCTCACTCGCTACATATTTAGGGCTAACAACTCCCCGAATAATACTGTATCCACGAGAGAGAAGAGACTCCACTGAAAGACCTCGTGGCGAGGCCACTCTAACTCCTGCAGCCCTTTTCACTGCAGCTTCATTTCTATTTATTACTCTTAAAAAATCTGCAAGAGCCATAACCCCATCGTAAACAGGCGTAGCTCCCGCTTCTCCTCCATCCAACAGCTTCTTTAAAATAGTTTCATTTTGTTGTACTATATCGTAGAACTCATTGTATTTAAAATCTTTTACTGTTTCATAAGTTCCTTCTTTTATACCTTTTCTAAGATCTAAGGTTGTGCTATAAGTTTTTTCTGATATAGCATCTAAAACAAGATCAGATAAAGTCTTTCGAGACTCCTCATTTGATATGTTAAGATTCTTTGCTATCTTAGGAACAAGCTCATCTATCCTTCTAGCTGCTTGTGGACTTGTTACAAAAAAATCAAAAAGCTCTTCTTTCTTACTAATTTTTTGAGCTTGAAATTCACTAGAAAATCTAAAAACATCATTTAAATATTTTTCTGCAAGATCGACTTGTCTTCCAAGCTTTTTAGCAGATTGCTTAACATCAGCATTTAACTTTTCAAGATTGCCTTTGTATTCTGTAGTTCCGATAAATCTATCTATATTAGTGTTGTAATCAATGGCAGCTTGCCTATCAATTAATCCCTTTCTTTGCAGGTAATTCATGGCATCGCTAACAATTAAATCATTTTTAGTTAAAGCACCTATCTTTTGTGCTCGTTGACCTACAGCCGCAAAAGCAGCCTGTTCTGGACCGCTAATTTTTGCAGTGCCTTCAGGTGCAACATCTCCAAGCCTTTTTGCTTTTTGCATTGCGGGAGTCTGACCAAGCTCCTCAGAAAGCATATTTGTTAGAAGATTATTAACTACTGGCTTTTCACTTTCTGCTATTTCAAACTTACCTGTTTGTTCATTTCTAAAACCAAAAACTCGTGCAAGTTGATTTTCTAATTCTACGCCATCTCTTTCAGTTCCTAGACGTAAGATCTTTTTCATATCAATCCATTTAGCAGGATTTTTTACATAACTATTACCTTTAGTATGATCTAACCAATAGCCAATAGGACTATTTTCTTTGTCTCTGTATCTATCTATAACATTTTCTAACCAATATTTTTTAGCGTCTTTTAACTCACGACTAAGTTCATCTGGCATTGTTTCTACGATAGATTTTGCTAAAGTTGAATATTGATTTGATAAAGCTCTATTTAAATCATACAATTTTGCCGCTTCCGTAGAAAACGTACTTGAAAAGTTTTGAATGTCTTTAGCATCCATCATTAAACGCAGATTAACATTTATACCTGCATTGTCTGTAATACCTTTTAGTATCTGAAATGTATCAAAATCACTTAGACTTTCTTTAGAGGATCTACCGTAAGTTTTGTTAATAAAAGCTTTTACTAAAGAGTAGTTTATTTCATCTGCTTCAACTGAGCGCATTCCTCCAAACCCATCTGGGACATAGAATTGAGCCTCTTCAAAAGCTTCTCTAAATTCTTCTCTTAGTTCTGCACTATCACGAAGAACCTCATCAGCATTTGATTTTGCTTTATAATCAGCAAGCTTTTCAAGGGGAACAGCCTTTCTTAATACAGTTCCTGCTACTCTTNCATTTAAAAGAGGCTCCCCTCTTTTTATAATAGAAGTGTAACTATCAGGTTCGCCTACTTCAGCATTTCTATATAAACTTTCAAACCAATCAGTAACATCGACATCAACACCTTTAAGCTCATTAAACTTTGCACGGCCAATTCCAAGAACTGAAGCTTTAAAGGTTTCAGCTTTTGTCGTAAAATCATTTACAGCATTATCTGTAGCAGCAACATTTATACCTTCTTCAAAAGTGTTTCCAAATCTTTTAACAGCAGCTCTTATCTGAGAATCATATTGGGTGACTCCCGCTTGTCTTGCCTCTGCAGCTTCTCCAAGACTCGTAATTGCTTCTTGTACTCGATCTCTTTGTGTCTGAGGAAGACTTTTTACAAAGGCACTTTCCGCTGCTTGTGTGAGAAGTCCTTTATAGTCTTCAAGATTGTCAAAAGTTTCAGCAATCAAGGGCTGAGTAAGAACACTTTGAATCTCTTCAATTGTGCTAGTTAAAGCCTCTTTTTGTGATCTGGTCGTATCTGCAGAAGTCGTTGCTATATCTTGTAAGCTAGTTATAACTCTATCAACATCAGGATCTTTTGCTCCAGCTTTTGTAACTTGACTAGCTAAAGTATCAAGTCCTGATCTAAGACTACCAATAAGCTCATCTTGTTTGTCAGTGCTAGATATAAGTTCTATAAGATCCGCATTGATAACTCCCTTTGGTCCTGAAGCCATATCAATAGCAGCGTCTGCAACAGATTGTCTCATAAGCATAAGAGGGAGAAGATTCATGGCATTTCCAAGAGTAGTCTCTAATAACTCTGGATCTATTCCCTCTATTGCTGCTAACTTAGCTCTAACAGCATCAAAGTTCTTTAATTCTTGCACATAATTAAATCGTTGATCTGGAGGAAGTAACTGAAGTATTTCAGAGAAATCTTTTAAAACTTTTCTGTCTTCTGTAGACAAATTAGTTCCAACGCCAAGCGTTCCTCTTTCAAGATAAAGATTTAGCTGTTCATCAGATAACGCCCCTAGTTTGTTTCCAACGCTAACAGTCATTAATCCAAGAGTTTTTGCACCACTATCTCCAAGTGAAATGAGTTTATTAAGAGAGAGGGGTCCAAGGATACCTCCTCCTAATGCTCCAAGAAGCACCGCTACAGTATTGTCTTCTCCAAATAAGTTACCTGCAGTGGTGGCCCCTACGCTTGCTAAAGCCTCACTTGCTACAACTCCAACTACAGGAGCAGGAATAAAATCTCTTCTTTCAGATTTAAGACCTGCTATTATTCTATTTTCTTGATCTATGAGATCTTTGTCGGATTGTTTTTGTGTCTTTAGAAAACCAGCCTCTGCTTCAGAACGTCTCTTTCTTGCTTCACGAATCTTTCTATTGTTATCATATAATTTTTTAGAAGCACCCCTGAAACCTCCTAGCCTTTCCATTTGAAGAGTGAGAGCAACTCTTTCTTCATAAAAAGGCCGCACGGGTCTTTCTAATTTAACGGCACGAAGAAAGGGCATTTTCTTCTCATCAGAGATTGATCTGGTAGCGTTTACAATATCCTCATTCGTGGCATCTTTTAAATTAAAATCAGAACCTTTCTCTTTCTTTAAAAATTCTTCTGCAGCGGATACTATTTCTTTTCTATTTCTTAACATAAGCTTGATAGAAGCAGCACTAAAACCAGCAACTTCAGGAATAAGTCTTATTCCCTGTTCTACAACAGAGGCTTCAGGGCGACCAAATCTAGTAAGTTCAAGAGCTTCCCTTTCCGTGACGACAGGTTTTCCAGCAAAGTAATCTATCATAGATTTCATAACTTTGCCTTCACTTGGTAAAAATCCCTCTTTACCTGTTGCATCATCATACATATCACCTAATGTTTTAAAGTATGACATGATGTATCCGTTATCAGCTTTTCTGTAGCTTTCAAACTTTTTGTTGTACTTATCAGCTTGTTTTTCATCATAAATGCCAAACAAGACGTTACCAACACCTGCAGCGGTAGTAGCAAATGAAGTAGCAGTACGGGCTAACCCTAAAGTAATCTCATCTCCTGGTACAGCTTCAATAGCTTTAGCAATCTCTTCAGAACGAGAGCGCAACTGTCGAGGATCTGCAAAAGTTATTTGAGGGCTACCAGGAATATCTTTTTGCTGTTGCACTGCAGTTCTTTGCAAAGCAGCAGCAACGTCAGCAACGGCTTCTTTGTCTTCAAATGTGGTGGTCTGTTCTGCAAAAGTTACAGGATCAGTAGCAAAAGCTCTGCGTTGTTCTTCACGTTGAATGTCTTCTTCGGTCAGTCCTAGTTCAATCGCCATTAGTTATTCCCTCGAATTTTGTTAAACATTGCACCATAATTATAACCGCCTCCTCTTCCTGTCCTTTGTTGTGTAAAAATAGGAGAGCCTGTTAATCCGGTAACAGGTTTTTCTTCAGGCTTCTCAAATGTAGAAACTTGTCCGTCATCTTGAAATATTAATTTATATGAGTTACCAGTGTTAAGATCTATTGCAGAACCACTTTCTCTCTGCAGTCTTTGTCTTAGCTTGTTTAAGTCTTCTCTTTTAACTCCTCTTTTAACAGCTCCTAGCCATCTGGTGGCAGCACTTTTATTTAATAATAACTGTCTACTTTCATCTCCTTGTTCTTCAGGTGCTACCATCAATTGATCATTCTCTTGAACATTATTTCCATACCAATCTTGCAGTACAGGTAATGTAGCTTTAGGATACTTACGACCAAGAACTCTTGCTGCTTGAGCACCGCTACTTACCTCTGAAAGAGGAAGATTGCCTTTTGCTTTACCTTCTACCCTTTCACTAATAAAGCGGTTATAATCAGCCTCACCTGGAAGCAGAGTATTAATCATCTTTTGCACTCTTTGTGCAGCGTAGTATTTTCCTATATTATCGGTATCTTTTAGGTTAGCAAAAAGAGAAGCATTTGCTATTTTATTGTCAACAATTCCAAGTAGCGCATCAATTTTTGCATTTGCCTGGTTCATGTCAAGAAAATTACCTGATAGAGCAACTAACTGTCTTCTAATATCTTCATCAGAAATTGTTTTACCACCACCGGAGCCTTGAAAGGTTATTGCGAGTTGATACGCAAGACCCATTCTCATAGCCTCTGCTCTTGCAGCAAGTTCTCCTCCTTTTGCTGAAGTTCTTATGCCTTCAATTCTTTTTCGTTGCCCTGCTAGAAAGGTTTTAGCACCCTGAGTTAGTCTTGCAGTATATCTATTTTCAGCAGAAGAAAATAATCCCATTCCCACCTCAACTAACTCTTTGGCTACCTGTGGAGCACCTTGAGCAAGAACCTGAAATCTAGTGGTAAGATCAGAACCTGACCCCTGTTCATTTTTTAGTCCTCTGTAGATAAGCAAGTTACGTCTAAGGGCTATTGAATCTTGATACACCTTTTTAGCCTCTGCTATTTCTGCACCTAGCTTTGATCCCTTTACTCCTTTTGCAAACCCTACCGTTCTAAGTGGTGAAATATCTCCTGGTATATCACTTTGTCTATAAGTTGCGTTATGNGCAACATCTACAAGCTTATTCACGTCATTTACACGAACACCACCTGTTGTTTTATTTATAAAATTAGTTTTAATTTCTTGAGCACCAGCCGCAATTTCATCATCTCCAAGCTGTGCTCTGCCTCCTATCAATCTACCCAAAGGTGAAGTTACATGTTTAAGTATTTCAGGGCCTTGTCCACCCTCTGCAGGATTCCAATTTCCAGCCTTTCCTATAAACGCTGCTAACCCTTCAGCGTATTGTCCAGGTGCTTGATATGCAGAATTTCTTCTTCTCCAAGCTTCATAAGCTTTAGATATTAAAGGGGTTACTTGAACTTCTTGTCCATTTGGAAGTAAAGCTCTAGTTCTTGGATTTTCAGGAGGTTTATAATCTTCAAGTGCATTTCCCGTTTCAAGTTTTCTTATTTGATTTGTAAGAAAAGGGCTGTTTTTAACAATACTACTAGGCAGCGTGGCTAACTCTCCTGGTGCTAATAAAGATCTTTGAACTTTAGCACCAAGACCTTCTCTTTTTATGGAGTAAGCTACTTTTGTTCTAGCATCAAGAGCACGAAGATCCCTTAAAAATTCTGCATAAGCAGGAGCGTTTGCCTTTAATTTTTTAACGTTTTCATCAATAGAAGTAAACCTATTTATAGCCATCCATGCATTATTGATGTCCTCTGCCTCATCTCTGCCTCTAGCATAGGTTCCCGTTGTGTAATCGTTATCATCTTTGCGAAAATGATTAACGATGAATCCTAACTTTCCTGTCCTCTTTGGATCATTATAAATTATTCGATCTTGCAAAGCTTTGTCAAATGTTTGTTTTTTCTCTCGCCCTACTTCTTTCAGCTTTTCAGCAAATATTAGTCTTCTTTTTTGAGCTTCTTCTTCATACGTTCTCTGTTCTTCTAACGCTTCTTTTTTAGCCTGTTTAGCCCTTGCTTCTTGCATTGCTCCACGATGAGCTTCAGCCACTCCACCTAAAAAAGATAAAAAGGGACTAACCATTAAACAGACTCCTCTTCCATAGCCATGAAGCCCTCTTGTGGAGCTTCTTCAATATCTTCTTCTTGTTCTTCATCCATAAATCCAACTGCTTCAAGTATCTCTTCTTTAACTTCTTCTCCACCTTCTGTTTGTTCAGGTTCACTTAGTATGCGAATACCTTCTTGAACTCTTTCGTACACATCAGGTCTACGATCAGCCATAATGCTAAGAACAGCCTCATCTGCAATTTGAGATTTCTTTCTCTTTTGTTTTTCAGGATTTTGTGAAAACACAGTAGCATCAATTCCATTCTGACCTGCCATACCTATTAGCTCAAAAGCTACAGGAATCTTGAGCAGTTCAGCTAAATCAGCAGACCACAAACCCTCTGTAAAACCTCCAAATGTTATTGTATTAGTAATGGTTTCAATTGGAACGCCAGCATGCATAAGTCTTAAAAATCTTTCTTCTGCCTCTTCTGATTGAAATTTTTCAACCACAAAATCAACTGCCTCTTCAGGAACTGTAAATTGAGGGGGATTTTCCCAATTCCATTTACCAGGAGTATCAGTAAGAGAGTGTCCAGCAGGAGGCTCATTCATTTCTACAAGAGACCCAATAGTGCCTGGATCTATTTCAAGAGCCTCATCTAGCTCTGGATCTCGATAATATGGATTTGGATTTATTGCCATTGTCTTTCCTTAAACTCTATCTTTACCTTTAAAGTATGAAGTGCCTACTTTTGCAATTTTACTTGAAGATGGGCTAATTCTTCCTGCACCTGTTGGAGTTGTAGCACTTGTTTGTGCAAACGCATCTGAAATTATATTTACTACATTCTGTCTTGTATCAATTGTTCCAGGTTGAAAGGCTTGTCTACCTGCATTTGTTCTTGCAATCATTGATTGTACAGAACCTGGAGCAAACTGTCTTGCAGGGGCTGATCCAGAAACTCCAATTCCTCTTCCTCCACCAAGAACCTGTGATCTCATAGCTCGTGCTTGTTGTTGTGATGAAGATGCTCTTTTTGAACCTAATGTTCTACTTGCACCTTCTTTTGCTAAAAATCCTGCACCTGATTTTAAAAGATCTCCGCTAAAAAAGTCAGAGGCTTGATCAAAAAAAGAAGGGGCAGCAAAACTTCCTATAGCCTCTTCAGCCTCTACTAAATCAAGAAATTCTCTATAGTCAGCAAAATCTTTAAACTGGCCTTCAGATCCCATCGTGATCACATCACTTGTGAGATCTTCTGGAATAGATGATAAAAAATCATCTGCCGGACTAAAGAAATCTGAAACTGCATCTGTAGCAGTATCAAAAAAACCTCCAACTGCCTTTGTAATAGTATCGAATAAATTCATATTATTACGCTCCTATATCTATTATGAAAAGAATGTGTCATACACTGCACCACCAACCTGAGAGTAGAAAGCGTCCTTTGATGTACTATCATAGATCTCTTTTTTAAATTCATTATCTTGAGCATATAAAGCTACCTGATGTGCTCTTTGTGCTTTGTTTTCAGATTGTTGAACAAGCCAACTAGCCTCATCTCTATATTTTTGCCAGAGCTTATCCATGGCACTTTGTTGAATACCAAGAAGGTTAAGAGCGTTTATTCTGTTCTCTTCGTTCTGCCTATCAGTATTTGCAGTGTTTACTGCTCTACGCCATGAAACATTTGACTGAGCTATTTGTACTTCCATGTTTGAATTAAATTTCTCACGAGAGTCATTTAGCTTATCGTAATATCTAATTGCAGCATTTTCTTGATCTGCATTAAATTGTCTCATTGAGGCTAGCCTGTTTTTGTTTGAGTTATCAACCTGAACCTCTAACTCTGCATAAAACTGATCTGTTTGAGCTTTTGATTTAGCGTTAAATTGTCTTGCAGCGTTTTCTGCAGCTTGATCGTTAAACATTTTTTGATATAAATTTTGTAAATCAATTTCTTTTAGCCTTTGTTCATTTTTAAGATTTTCTAAATCTATAGCAAGGAATGCTTTTGCATTATTTACCGCTGCAGTCATACGAGCGTCAAGATTTGCCCTATCCATGGCTGCAAAAGTCGCTGCATTTTGCAAGGCTGCTTGTTGTCTATTGTTTAAATTTGTTAATTGTATTGTTGCATATTTGTTAGCATCTTCTTTTGCTATCTGTAGACCGGACTCTAAAGCAGCTTGTGTAATGGCCGCTGCAGCCATTGAACTACGTCCAAGACCACGTTGAGCCATAATAGCTCCAGCATTACGCATTGCAGGTGAAGCCCAAGGAGGAGGGGGCTTGCCCTCTTCAAATGAACTCATTATGTTTTCCATCTGATATTTGACGGTAGCACGTTCATCGAGTTCTTCTGTTTGAGCTTCGGCTAGTGCTTCTTTAGATACTGTCCCTTGGATATCACCTATAATAGAGTCTGACGATGGTTTGCCTTTTGCTGCTTCATACTCAGGAGTGCCTTCATCTACATACGCAGTGTATTCTTGATAGTCAGGTTTAGTAGGAAGATTAACATCTAGTCCCTCTTCATCGGCTGCTTTAAACTTTGTTTCTACTTTTTCTAAAGCATCAGGAGCAGTAAGAAGCTCATCTTCTTGAACCTCTTGATCTATAAACTCTACTTTAGTCCCTTTTGGAAGAGTAGGATCTTCTACCTGAGACTCTAATTTAGATGTAAGCTTTTCGCCTTGGGTAGGATCTGCAGGTTGTGCAGGATCTGCAGGTGATGTGCCAGTTCCAGTTCCTGCGTCAGTTCCTGTGCCTGCGTCAGTTCCTGTGCCTGTGCCAGTTCCTGTGCCTGTGCCAGTTCCTGTCTGTGCGGGTTGAGAGGGCTGAGATGTTCCAGATAGAACCTGTGATAATTCAGATTGTAGTTCAGATTTTCTTTTACGATACTCTTCTGGATTAATACTATATGTCTCTGAATCTGCAAAGTCCGTTTCTAAACTATCTAATTCACCTTGAATTTGTGTTGCTGTTCTAGCCATTATGCACCTCCTTGATTTTTAAACAAGTCGTCCATCAAGTCTTGCACTTCAAACTCTTCAATCTTTTTAGTTAACACTTTCACTTTAGCCTCAAGCTTTGCAATTTCATCGTAAGCTAAGTTTCTTTGCCTAATAAGAACTTCAATTAATTCTTCTCTCATATCCAAAATCTCATTCTTCATCAGATTTTTTCCTATACTTTATCATCGCCCACAAACGAACCGCTAACAGAATAGAACCCCCCACAAGCATGAACAGTTGCAAACTACTTTCTAGCCATTGTAGCCAGATCGGAGTAGATACTACGCTTGTAGCAAATGCAGCATCCAAACCATTCTTCACTTGTGAGGGGTCTTTCATTTTAGTCTTCCTGTTTCTCAGAGCTTTTCTCTAGCTCAGATATCAAAGAGTTTGTAAAAGCATTGAGGCTAACTTGAACTTGATCAAGTTGAAACTTCAAGCTCTTAGACTTACTTTGCAAATCTTTAATCTGTGCTATAAAATACTTATGCTGTTCAGTAAGATCAGCTTCATTGTATTCAGTGCCATTAATATTTACAACTTGTGCTTCTTCAGCCATTTTATTTCTCCTATTAGCTAACAGTTA
>FUFK010068942.1_pt1 | contig 13391 bp, 17 predicted proteins | sample 1021851 | NCBI WGS metagenome assembly FUFK01 (sample SAMEA51879418, study PRJEB19060) | metagenome | reverse complement strand
TTGCGGAATTTCAAATAATAAATAGAAATCATTTGAAAGATGTTTTAAAAGAACAAGAATTAAATTATTCTGGACTAGTTAGCGAAGATTACCAAAATAAACTTGGTGAGTTGATTGGTGCTCAGAAAATTCTTCGAGGCGATTATACTATTTTAAATAATATACTAATTATAAATGCTCTTTTAGTTGATATCGAAAGTGGTGAGTCTGAATTTTCTGTGAAAGTTGAAGGTCAAAAAAACCTTATATATGTTTTGGTAAAACAATTGACGTATAAAATATTAGGGTCGATGGGAATACAGCTAGGAGAAATTGAAAAGTTGAAAATGGGTAACTATGATACTGATAATATAGATGCTATCGAAAAAAACTATCTGGGTATTATTGCATTAGATAATAATGAAATCGACAATGCAATTGGGTTATTTAGGGAGGCTATAGAAATAGACCCATTTTATAAAGAAGCTAGGTACAATCTTAAATCCTCAGAAGTAAAAGTAAATGGAGGTTTATTATTTTCTGATGTAAAAAGTTTAAATGATAAGAAAATAGCTCAAAGAAATGCTCTTGAACTAATTTATAATAATTTTATAGATAACTATTTAAGCGTTGAAATAATTAACCAGAAAATATCTTCAAACATAGATGACTCCCTAAATGCAATAATACAAATTGAATTTTTAGTTTCTCAAAATACTAAAATCGCAGAAAAATTTATTAACGATTTAAGGAGTATTTCTGCTGGGGACAGTAAAATATTTAGATTTAATAATGGATCTCTTGGAAAAGAACTTCCAGATGAGCTTTGGTTAATTTCAAATATTAAAAATAACCTGAAAAAAAACTATGAAAAGTATTCTTTGTACTCTGAAAATTATGCTTGGTTTTGTGAAAGGATCAAACGTGATATTGGAGCCGGTTTAAATAGTTTTGGGTTCAAAAAAAAATATCGCATACAATTTTTAAACCGAAATAAAATAATCAATGAAGAATTTATTTATACTGCTCTTCATAAGGCGTGTTATGGTTGTTGGGCAGTTTCTTGGTATGCGGATGGTGCACACAGACTTGATAATTATAGTCATCTTTTATTAAAAGATGATAATAAACTATCGATTTTCCAATTATCCGAAATGAACCAAAAAAAATATCCATCAAAACATTATTTGGATTTTCACATACCTTTAGAAAAAGTAAAAAAAATGACTTCGATTAACATTGAAGTAGAATTTTAATTATATACCGTTTAAATGATGAGATCCTCGATCTTCACAGAAAGTATTAGGATTCAGAGATAGCCATATAGGAATGAAATTACATTTATAATGTAGAAGTTCCATTTTCCATTACAAGATATACTGATCAAACATTAGTAATAGAGGGTAGCCAGCCTGCTAAGTAAGGGGTTTATAGCCTCTTCGAGGGTTCGAATCCCTCCCTCTCCGCAGTCCTAAAGTCGAAAAACCCTACTTATGCGGGGTTTTTTTGTTTATAGGATGATGGTTAGATTTAGATAAGGAGATTAATATGAGAAACTATTTATTAACTATTATACTAATAGCGATTGCCTTGGGAGAGGATAAACAAATAATTACTAAAACGCAAACTCAAGGACTTGGCTTGAGTTTTAGTCAACAAAATATTCTTGCAATACTTGGTCAAACCAATGTTTCTAGTTCAATTACTCAACCAAGTTTATACTATATTCTAAAAAAAGGGAATATACACATTGAGCCAGGTTTTAGCATATCTCAAACTAAAGATGGCTCTCGAACTTCAAAAAACACCACCTTAGGTCTAGGTATATTACATTTCACCAAATTCTCTAATACAAAAGTTAATAGGTATGCTGGAATTAGAGTTAGCAATCTATCCCTTAAACAAGAGTATAAAGATGATGATTATGATTATGAAGAATCAGAAAGTGAAAATATTATGACAATATCACCAACTTTTGGAATCGAATATCTAATTGATAGCAATTTTAGTTTGAGTGCAGACATTTTGATAAACTATATGACAGTTGAAGACCAAGACGATTTCAACCATATTGATCTAGGTTCAAACCTTTTTTTTAGATTTTACTTTTAAAAGAAATTATTTTAGGTTGCTTAAGCCCCACATTCTTAGTGTTTTTTGTTTGGGGTAATGTGTACGGGGTACGTGTACTATAATTTGCCGTATATAGATGGGGTTTCTTGTTTGTGGGATGATGGTTAGATTTGGAGATGCGTAGATATTTATCACTACTACTATTCATTGGGTTGGCTTTGGGGCAAGATTTACACTTTGTTTCCGCTGATGGAAGGTCTATTACTATTAAGCAGGCTAAATATGGTGGATTTTCGGGAGAAATTTTTTATTTAAATGGTACTCAATGTCTACTAATTAATGTGAACTATAAAACAAAGATGATCGATGTAAAACACAAACAGAAGTTCAAGTTCTTCCTTCAACATAAAAAAATTCCATTTGATTCCATTTCGTCATTTAGATATGTGGAACGAAGTTTTAGNATCATTCCCATGTTAATTGGTGGTGGGATTGGTTACTATAATTTATACAAACCAAAAGCCGATACATTATCATTTGTGTTTGGATCAATTCCAGCTTTCTCGCTTGGGCTCGCCCTATCACTGGTACCGAAGTTTAGTGAAGAATTAATTGTAGGTGATGGTGCTTGGAGCATCAAAGTTAAGTAGTCAACCGATACTTTTTTTACACACATACCCCTCCCACTATAAAGTCCAAACAAGGTTCAAAAACTCAACTTACTTTTCTCAACCTGAAAAGTTTAACTGGGGGCGTGTATGCTGAAATAAGACAAGCACACATTGCAAGATGATTTTTTTGTAATTTTACTCATAATTGTCATTAATAACCATTATATAAGGAGGAAAAATGAATAGCAATAAACTAAGTGGTTTATTCATAGGAGCAATTCTTGGATTTGTATTTATAATAACTTGTACATCCCCAGTAGTGAGTGAAGAAAATGAATCTAATGATACTATTAATGAAAATGGTAGGTATGCGATATCAACACATATGGTCAAAGAAAGTAGCTTATGGTACTATCACGAAGTAATAATTGATACTCGGACTGGTGAAGTTATAAGTAGAAAAGCGAAAGATTACGCGGGTAGTACGTTGAATGGTTTTTTTGATTATTTAAATTAACTAATTTACAGAAAAGAGTTTTTCTTTAAAGCCTACACTCTTAACTCGAAAAATAGTATCATAATAATGATAGTATTAGAATAGAGTTATCATTTGAAACATCAAGCCCCACATTCGTGGGGTTTTTTGTTTGTGGGTAATGTGTACGGGGTACGGGTACTATTATTTGCCTTATATAGATGGGGTTTCTTGTTTGTGGGATGATGGTTAGATTTAAATAAGGAGATTATTATGAAAAAATATTTAATACTGATTCTATTCTTTGGAATTATGGGTTGTGGTGCAACTGTCAAATCAGTTTCTAGTTCTAACTTAAAATTGAGAAATTTTAATAATATACATCTAGTGTTAGTTGATGCAACGGGGGCGACTAGTTTAAGTGCTACTCAGTGGTCACAAATATGATGGAGCAGGGCAGGGGAAACAATCTCTTCAAAACCTTCAGTTTGAACTTATGTCGATTGGGTTTTCTATAGTGGACGAGAAGAGTAAGGCTGATGTAATAGTTGAATTTTCTATCGGTCAAATAAGATACGACCCAATCACAGGTTGGATTGCTGATCAAGGCATAGTGAGGTTTATTGATACAAAATCAGGTGCTATAACTGCAATGTACAAGGCTAAACCTAGATTGATAACTCCAACTACAAATACTATTGTAGAAATGTTGGCTAGTGAAATAAGGAAAAATTATTAACTAACAGTAATAAAAAACTCACCTCACAGTTATCATTTGAAACATCAAGCCCCACATCCGTGGGGTTTTTTAAATGGTGGATGATTGGTAGATTTGTTTATGAGTAGATATTTATCATTACTGTTATTCATTGGGTTGACTTGGGGGCAAATAAAAATGAAAGATCCCTTTTGGGGAGGGTTAATTTTAAAAAAGGGACAGAAAATAGAATATGTTGAAATAGGTGAAAAAGTAGTTCTCTATTACAAAGATTCTGATGAACCTACAGCATCAGGTAAAATTAAAAGAGTAACAAAAGAAAAAATAAAATTACGTCGAGATGACAATGGACAAACTTTAGAAGTTAATTATGGTGATATAAGTCGCATTGACAGAAAGGTCATACCCAATAAAGCCACCTGCAGCTGTGCTCTTATTGGAAGTTTAATAGCAGGTGGTTATGTAGCGAGTATTGGTGATTGGAGTACAGGATCAGACGCTTTTGCAGGAATGATTATAACACCTATAGTTGCTGCAATTGGAGGTAGTATAGGTGGCATTTTGGGTATTCTGGTGGACTCTTCAAATAAATACAACAAAGAGTATTTAATAAAAGATGGCGAATGGAAATTATTAATTAAACAAAAAAAGTCCCTGCTTCAATTTGCTTTACCTTTTTCTAAATGAGTAAGGTAATATGAAAAATAGTATGTAAGTATATTTTTCGCCCCATAGCCCCACTTTCGTGGAGTTTTTTGTTTGTTTAGAAATAGTTAGATTTGTTTAGTATGTGTTAAAAATTAATTAAATACGATAAATAGATTTAGTTATGTCAAAACAGAAATCAGATAACATATTAAAAAAAGCAAAAGAGACTTTAAAAAAGGAGATTTTGTCGATTGAGGAGAGAACAGATATCTCTGATGATGAAAAAGTTTCTAGAATAATAAAAATATTTTCAACTACCTGTGCTGCTCTTGCTGTACAACCCATACCTTTTGCTGATATATTTGTTTTGACACCAATTCAGGCATTTATGGGAACAAGAATTGGTGCGATAAGGGGTGTCCCAATATCTGAAGCAAAAGCCACGGATATAATAAAAGAAATTGCAGGGGTTGTTGGACTGGGACTACTTGCCCAACAACTGGTAATTGGTGGATATAAAACTTTCATTCCATTTTTGGGAGCACTGACAACAATTCCAATAGTTTATGGAATGACCTATGCAATTGGAAAGGTTATTGATGTCTATTTTATTAAGAAGAAAAGAAATCAAAAATTTGACCCAGAAGAATTAAAAAGAATATGGGAAGAAACACTTCAACAAAAGAAGGCAGAGGGAAAAGAAAAAAGAAAAGATATATGGGAGTCTAGGAAAAAATATGAAGCCTAAACTTGAATATTTAAAAAAGAATTTTGATGAAATAGCAATTTTAGCAGTGATAACTAAAATTACTCTTGGAAAATTTTCTGAATTATCCATTGATGATGAACCTGTAATTCAAGCGCTTAGAAGGTATAAAATTGATTTTGATAGTGCCAGTCTAGAAGAAATGGGAGAATACTTCTCCAAAATGGACTCTGAGTCAGTATCGAAAGCAATAAATAATATTCAAGGTATTCTTCACGAAGTTGAATGGGTAAATATTGAAAATAGTAACGGGGATTCCATTATGGTCGGTATGTTCCCAGAAACTAATCACGAGGATTATGATATTTGGGCCATTGATTCAAATACTGGCGAAATGTGGACAGAGCAACTAAAGGCTACAATGGATAAATCAGCCATCAGGGATTGGATGGAGGAGCACCCAGATGGTACAATAAGAGTTGACCAAGAAATGGCAGAGGAACTTGATTTACCCACTACAGGTATTGATAGAGCTGATTTAAGAGCAAGAATTGAAGATGTAGTAGAAAAATTAAAGGATTCAGCCGATGAAGATTTAATTTGGGACTATTTGCCGGCTCTCAGTGGTATTGCAATGGCATCGATAATATGGAGTTTATATCAAGAGTATAAGACAGGTATTATATCAGAGCAGAGGTTTAAAGATTTAGTTGTAAGAGCAACAGGGTTAAAGATTACAAAGATAGCAACCTTGATGCTTTTATTGAGCATTCCAGTAGTAAATGTAATTACAGGTACAGCGATTATTTACAAACTTATATCCTCTGGAAGAAAGGTTTTAGATTCATAATTAATATGATGGATGATTTTTTTGATTCGCTACATTATTATTCACTGCAGGTCATTCGTCTTTTAGCCCTAGTAAGTTTTCTATGGCTTTGGTGGGTAGATGAGATTGAAATTTTAGCAATCGCAGTTTTAATTAATTCTTTAGGATTTTCTATAGTTGATAAGGTCATCCTAATACCATTAGGTCTTTTATTAAATAACGCATTTGATAAGTATGAAAACGAGAAAAAACATCTATCTTTAGTTCAAATTTTAATCATTATCTCATTTTTGCATTTTCTGATGTTGCAAACAAGAAGTTTATCTATGTGGGCTTTAATCGAATTTGGAGCTGATAAAATGATTGTAAATGGAGCAATTTCATTTACTAGTGCTATTTTACCCATTTTTATTGGAACAATTACAATTGCAGTAGCTCCTTGGTATTTAACATTCCATCAATTAGGTACGGGCTTTTTATATAGTTTAACAGGTATTAGTTATTCCTTGACATTTTTATTTTTTTCACATCTTGCTTTCCTTGGAGTAATGTTCTTCAATCAAGGTGATCAATTATCTATCAGCAAGATTAAAGCTATAATTTTTATAATTATGATAATTCTACTACCTCTTTTTTTGACATATAAAATAAAAAATAATATTTCAGAATCTAGCTGATTGGAAACTTGAAAAATTGAAAGAGAAAAATATTTTAGGTAAAATTGTAGCTGGTGTTTTATTCTTTGGAGTTTTACCACTACCATATGGCTATTATACATTGCTCAGAATTATTGTCTTGATAGGTTCAATCATCTATTGTTCACACTATTTTGAAAAAAACAATATCAACTTGGTGTATTTATTTGGGTTTATTGGAATTCTTTTCAATCCAGTTTTACCAGTTTATCTAAGCAAAGAGATTTGGATAGTTCTAGATTTTATAGGTGGGTTTTTCTTTTTGATATTCAATCCAAAATCAGATTAAATCTAAAATATTGAATCCTTTTAAGCTCCCCCACATTCGTGGGGTTTTTTGTTTGTGGGATGATTGTTAGATTTAGATATGCGTAGATATTTATCACTACTACTATTCATTTGATAAAATAATACTATCTAAAGCAAAAATAAAAGATGATGGTAAGACCCCTCCTTGGACAAAAATCAATTCAATCAAAGATTACAAAAGATACATTCAAGAATTAAAAAAAGTGGCAAAGCCAAAATCTTTGGCAGTTTAGGAATTAGAATCATTTAATAGAAGAAACTAACTGTTCAAAATAGTAATTATATTATGTGGCTTAATACGAGATAGGAATTTGGACTAAAAATTCTTCACTTTATTTTAAATTTAACGATGAAAAAACTATATATTCCAATCCTCTTCACTTTGTTACTTAATACTATTTACATTTTCTTATATGGAAATTTAGACTTCAATGATCTATATAATCCGAAATTATTTCTATATAAAGTAAAAAAAGGTATTTACTATGAGCTAGGAATTTGGACTAAAAATGCTTCATCTTCTGTTATATTTAATGATAAAAAAAGAATTTTTAAAAAATCCATCAAAAATGATAAAGTTATAGTTAATGAAATAACCCAAACAGAACTACCAAAATACAGTGATAAGAATTTCATTAATGAAAGCAAGGAGAATTACATAATTCACATTTTTGATGGAAAAAGCAATCAAAATTTTATCTTTTATAATCCAGATGACAATGATTTTCCAATTAATTTATTAAATTTATTTTCATTGTTAGTAGTTCACGGGGAACTTCATGACAACCTTCTTTTTAAAGATAAATTAAAAACAATAAAGAGTCATCCATTAATTCTAACCTGTGGACCTGCATCAAGATTTTTTAAGCAACTTGCAGAAATGTACAACATCAAATCTAGATTAGTATCTACTTTAACTTTTGATGAGTGGAATTCATATGGTAATGGACACACTCTTTTAGAAGTTTTTTCTGAACAAATGGATAAATGGTTTTTGTATGACATAGATAATCAAAAAATATTTAAAAAAAATGGAGTATTTCTAAACGTGGTCGAGATACAATCTTATTCAATAGATGATATTGAAATTAAATCAATCTCTAATCAGCCAAATTTAGATTATGGTAGTTTTGGTAAATACCTTCCTGTTTATGAAATTAATAATAGAGATCCGTATAATTTTTATGGGAGGGGCTTTCAAAAGTTCAGTATTTATGACGAAAAATCAGCAAGATGGAATTTTTTAACTAATTATGATAAGGAAAATTATAAAAATATTAGAGATGGAGATGATGAATGTGATACTATTAAGGAGTATAAAAATTTTGTTGAATGCTTAGATATCAATGATTTTATGATAAAGTTTTATTCCAATTAAATTTTATAATCTTTGTTTTTAAGAAAAAAGAAAGTCCATACAATATACCATTAAAATTTTATGCTTGGCATTTAGTCGTCCCATCCTTCTAAATATTTATCATTTGGCTTATCATATGGTGATTTCCATAATTCACCAGAAACTACGGCATCTACCTTCCATTCACTTAGGCATACATTCGCAGTAAGACGATACTTACAGACTAGTGACATCTATTTAGTTAAGCAAGAGTTAGGTCACGCATCGGTAGTAACTACGGAGATATATGCGAAGTTTAGTATGAGACGATTGGAGGCTGATTTTCCATTATTAGGAAAAAGCACTAGCATTTCTAATATTGGTCAAATGGGACACAATGACAAGGGACACATCTCTACTGGTGTTTCTATAAGTCCAATAATATCAGAGTTAAGAACATCATAGCAGTGGTCTTTTAAGCCATTGGTCGTGAGTTCGAGTCTCACCCGGATCACTTGAAGAGAAATACCAAAGTCTCTCTTATTAAGCCCTCGGTAATTACTGGGGGCTTTTTGTTTCATCTTTAATCATACTTATTCATTATTTATCAAAAGTGGGACACAAAAAGTGGGACACACCCATATAGGCGTATGAGGTTTTAGGTCCATTTGTAAAAGCGTACTCCCCGCAAAGTATTTGAAAAGACAGTTTGTTTCTTGTTCTTGGGGTGATGATTAGATTTAAAATGCTTTGGAATAAGAGGGTGCTTAATGAGAGTCCTATCTAATATTTTTATTTTGGAATGTATTCTTTTAAGGTTGATTGATTAACAAAATCAATTACTTTATCTGTTAATTTATCAATCTCATCACTCGGGGTAAGTAATAGAAATAAACCAATTAAGATCGCTAATATAGGCTTAAACCATGAGGACTTAAACGCTTCTTCGGTCAGCTCTTTTTCTGACTTGTCACTTATCACAAATCTTTCATCATCAGAAAGATCCATAGCAGCGGAAGCCTTCGATTTATATTTATTCTCAGATTCATTTAAAGATCTTGCATTGCCAAGAGCATATAACCTATCAGCTGGCTCAATTACAGTGATCTGACAAATTTGCCTACGCTTATTTTTTATTTTGTGCTCATTAAAATACTCTTTAACAGGGACAGGTAATTTTTTTTTGAAAATTAGTGTCTCTCCAAAATGGTGATCAATTTTCATTTTCACTTTATTATTAAGCAGCTTCTCACCTACCTCACGTTTTAAACTTGGTATCAGTTCACCAGGAATAAATACTGATCCAGTATCGTCACTTAAATAAAAAGATTGACTTTTTTCATTTTTATGTACTGGTACCAATACAGTTCTCTTCCCTTTTTTTCGGCGTTCCATGATCACAATATTGTAGTATACACATGGTTTATTAAATATTGGATCTGTAAAATCCTCAATAGGTTCAACGTTCCCTTTTACTTCCACAAGTCCCATCGCAAGAGATCTCATTTTGGATGTAGGTATGTTCTGAAAGATTCTTCCTTTTTCAAATTGAAATAGCTTAAAACCAAAAAAAGCTATACCAGATACTAAGAAAACCTGTGAAATACCGAAATATTCATTGCTAGATAGTGGGTACATTAATAGAAGGTAAACAGGAAGTGCGGATATAAATTTAATATAAAAGGGTTTATTTTTTATTTTATCTATCGATCTATAAATTATAAATGCATAGGCCAAAAATAATATGACAGGTAAACCCGTTCCTATCAGAGAAGCTATCTGTTGTCCAAAAGCAAGGTATATGAATAAGGCAACTAACTTCCCCTTAGTGGTACTTAACAACTTATGAAGCGATTCTCTCGCCTTATCAAGAATAATCATCTATTTTTTATTATTTGTTAAAAATTATTTCTACAAGTTTTAAGTTTATCGAATGTAAAGAGTTAATTGATTTATAGATCAATTTTTACATCCTCTTTTTTTTCATCTGAAACTTGAAACATTTCTTTTGCTGATAAATTCATTATTCGAGCAATTAACACATCAGGAATAGTTTTTATCCTGATATTGTAATTATTTACGGATTCGTTATAAAATTCTCTTCTATCGGCAATACTATTCTCTAAATCACTTATTCGGCCTTGCAGTTTCATGAAATTTTCATTTGAACCTAAATCAGGGTAGTCCTCTGATAATGCAAATATAGATTTAAGTGCATTAGATATACCCCCACTTGCTTGCGCTTTTTCTGTAATTGTCTTAGCACTGAGCATTGTTTTCCTGGCTTTTAAAACATTTGCAAATATTTCTTTTTCGTGACTAACAAAAGCTTTCACTGTATCAACCAGTTTTGGAAGCTCATCAGATCGTTGCATTAATAAAACGTCAATATTTGCAAACGCCTTTTTTATGTTTTCTTCTACCTGAATGAGTCCATTATAAGAGGATATACACAAAAGTAAAATAGCAATAGAAATAACGATAATTATATAAATAGCCATTTAAAAACTCCCTGAATAAGAACATGATAATAATTATTTACAAGAGTAGCAAAGTAAAAATTGCAAACAATTTAATGTAATGGAATTGATTTGCCAGCCAACATTTATGTTATAACTTAAAGTACTCGAGTTTTTTGTTTGTTAGATTATTAAAAAGTTCTAATTCATTATTTATCAAATAAGGTACACACTTTTGAGGTACACACCCATATGGGCGTATGGGATATGGTATTGAATCCTAAATCCCTCTCCCCCGCAAAGTAATTCAAAACATAATCCATTAACTCAACTTACTTTTCTCAACCTGAAAAGGTTAACGGGGGGCGTGTATGCTGAAATAAAAGATACAGTCATCCTAGTATAGTTTCGTGGGGTTTTTTGTTTGTGGGATGATGGTTAGATTTGTTTAAAGAGAATTTTATGAGAAAATGTTTGTTACTTGTCTTGTTAATCAATTTTGTAGGTATATTACAGAATGATACAAATAGGATAAAATAATATTGGAAATTCTAATAAAATACTAACACTTATCTTTTATTATTTATTATCAAAAATACAAGAAAAACTATATTAATTATTGAAGATGATTCGGATATAAAAGCCATCATTACCTTCAATCTTAAAAAAGAAGGTTTTAATTCTATTGAAGCCAATAACGGAGAAACAGGTTTAGAGATGGCAAGACAAATGGTGCCAGATCTTATACTACTTGATATTATGCTTCCAGGTATACAAGGTTTAGATGTTTGCAGAATTATTAAATCTGATCGTGACACAAAAAATATTCCTATAATTTTAGTTTCTGCGTTAGGGCAAGAGGATGATATTGTAAATGGCTTAGAAGCAGGAGCAGATGATTACATAGCTAAACCATTTAGTAATAGAATACTTCTCGCAAGAATTAAATCTGTTTTACGCAGGAAAGTGGATCAGGTTGATGGTGATAATAAAAACAACTTACACATCAGTGGATTGAGCTTAAAACTAGGACAAAGAGAAGTAAAGGTAGATGGAAAAATAGTTGAGAATCTTACCTTCACTGAGTTTCAAATTTTATTTCTTTTATGTTCGCATCCAGGATGGGTATTTACAAGATATCAAATTATTGAAAAAATAAGAGGTGATAATTATCCTGTTACCGATCGCTCTGTTGATTATCAAATTGTTGGTCTCAGAAAAAAACTTGGTACTGCTGGTAATTTAATAAAAACTGTTAGAGGCGTCGGATATCGATTTATGCCAGATGAAAAAATATAAACCGATCATCTTATACATTTAGATATTTTATTATCTGTGGATTCTTAGGATTTTAAGATGCTACAGTGATTCAGTTTGTTATTCATTAAATCTTCCGACCATTATAAAGTCCTTAATAAATGGATTGTAATCAATAACCTAATTCCAACTCGTGGGTTTAATAAGTGATATTAAAACTAGTTTCTGAAACTATTGGAACTTTTTTCTTACTTCTCATCGTTATAGGGTCTGGGATAATGGGAGAAAACCTAACAGACAATAAAGCAATTATATTGCTTGCAAATAGTACAGCAACATTCTTGGGATTAACGGTATTAATATGGACTTTCGCCCCATACTCTGGCTCACACTTTAATCCTGCTGTCTCAATCATAATGATGCTATTAGGAAAGCTGACAAAGATTGAGACTATACTTTTTGTATTTTGTCAGGTAATTGGTGGCATTACTGGAGTAATGGTTGCTAATGTTATTTTTGATTTGAGTGTTATATCAATATCTGAAAATATAAGACTAACAAGAGGAGTTTTTATTTCAGAAATTATTGCAACGTTTGGACTGTTAAATACAATTTTGTTAATTGGAAAACAAAAAGCTGAATTGGTTGCTGTTGCAGTTGGTATGTATATAGGAGCTGCATATTGGTTTACTTCATCAACGTCTTTTTCTAATCCAGCAGTTACAATAGCTAGAACTCTAAGCGATACGTTTACTGGTATTTCTCCTTTCGATGTTGTTCCATTTATTATTGCTCAATTTATAGGAGCAATGATAGTCTACCTACTACATAGGTTTGTTTATGAGTGATGTAAAGATTAAAAAGGTTCTTTTTGTATGCGTTGAGAATTCATGTCGAAGTCAACTGGCTGAGGCTATTTCAAATCATCTCTTTTCAAATCACTTGAAAGCATTTTCGGCAGGGTCAAGACCAAGTGGGAAAGTCAATCCAAAAGCTATAGCCTCATTAAAAAGAATTGAAATAGAACACAAGGGGAAGAGCAAATCAGTTGATGAGGTAAAAGGATCAGACTTTGACTTTGTGGTTGGCATGGGCTGTGGAGATGAATGCCCTAATATACCTGGCTCAAAAAGAATAGAATGGAATATTCCTGACCCCAAAAAGTATGGAAGTAAAAAGTTTAATGAGACAAGAGATCAAATTAAGAAAAAGATAGTTTCTGACTTATTGTGATCTTTCCCAATTAATAAAATTCCTAATCATTTAATTAAAAATAAGGGCGCCCATATTCTGGGC
>FUFK010040606.1_pt1 | contig 13392 bp, 14 predicted proteins | sample 1021851 | NCBI WGS metagenome assembly FUFK01 (sample SAMEA51879418, study PRJEB19060) | metagenome | reverse complement strand
CCCTCTGCTACCCATTCAAGATATTCTTTATAATCGCTGTTATCTTCAGATAATGGAATATCTAAATAATGACCCTCAATACCTAAATATTTTGTCACTCCAATTATTTGTGGTTCTATAACTTTTCCGTCAGGATCTTTACCTACTCCACGTTCTTTATAAAGTTTATAAATTGGATCAGTGGGAAATGCCATAATTAAAGTTCTGCATTAAAACCTATTCTAGCAGCACTATTCGCTACTCTCACCATACCACCCGCATTTTGATCCCATGACGCACCACCATAAAAATATATTTCTGCTGAATTAGTAGCACTACGATTGTTGGCAACATTATCTGGAAATGAATTGTTGTTGTTATAGTAAAAAGCAAAGTAATCTGTACCGACAACTTTATACATTGATGGATAAGCTCTCATTGTTACAGGAAATTTGACCACAAGATAGCNGTCACTAGTTGTATAGCCGTATCCTAAACCAACAGGTGCTTGTGCTCCTGTACTTGAACTTTCAGCACCACTAGCGTGCATATAGAAATACCTTTGACATAAAGCAAGCTCTTGTGCAAACGACCTATGCTCAAAATCTGTGGCATGATCCCCAACTTCTAATTGCACTCCTGTAATTTCAATCGTTGCATCATTTGTTGTGTACCATGTTGAAGTATTATCTTTTGTCCTTGCAGAACTATTGTATGTTGCCCAAGCATTTTCTGTAACAGAACCATCTGTTCTATCTGTTCCCAAAAATGGTAAAAAATTTATCTCGAATCCAGGGCCACTATCATTATCAAATTGTAAATCAGAATGACCCGGAATTGTTTTTGTTACTTTTGTCCAAGTATCAGCAGATAAAGAACCAGTAGTCATGGCATAACTTTTATTGGTACCATCTTGTGTTCTTGCATAAAACTTAAATTCTTGTGCAACACTTGATTTTACCCAGAATGATAATGTCACATAACTTGAACTAGAAGTATAATTCCAGCCTGAGTTAGCTATATTTTGTGATTCTATAATCTGTTGAATCCAAATATAATCACCACCACCAGCACCATTTGTTTGGTTTCCATTAGTTATTTTCAATGCCTTTCTAAATCCCAAAGTGTACGGAGTAGTACCACTTGCTACATCAACTTGAGCTTGTGTAGGAGATTCATCTGTGCCAGTATTTATAACTGTAAACCTATCAACAGTACCATAACCAGAAATTGTAGATGACGTACCACGTTGAGCCACTTGCATAGCTCCATTAATTACTAAATTACGATTACTTAGGTTATTAGTAATATTGGCAGTACACGTTCCATCAGATGCAAGAGCAATAGCATTTGTGCTACTTCCTGTGTGCTGTATATTTTGAACCTTAATCGTTGACATAATTAACTAGGTTTTGGGTTGTCGGTTTTTACCTTTTCACAGGCCGCATAATACGCTTCCAGTTTAGTTGAATCTCCCTTACTATTCCAGTACATAGCGTCTGCAAAATCTCCTAAAGGTGGGTAAAGACCTTGCCTTGTATATTGATAAGCAGTTGCAGCAGCTTCAGCATCTAGCGTGGTTCGTGCAGCATCTATTTTGCTTTGCTCTAAGGTTATAGAATTACCATCTTTATCAAAAGCACCTGTTTCATCATTCACAGTAACAACTGTTCCAGCATAAGCTTTGTAAATTGCATCATGGTCTAGTTTTGCCATTATCCTGCTACCTCCAGAAGAGTTATTGTTGAAGGACTGTCATTATCTTGTGCTTTCCAATTCATGGAAGAGCCTCCACTGTTACCTCTCCCTGCCTGTGTCTTGTAAGTAGTAGAACTTGTAGTGTTTGGACTGTCTAGATATGTTAAATTAACTTGTGCAGCAATTAAAGTATAAGGATTATGTGCAGCAACTCTTAATGCAACATTATCTACACCATCCATAAGTACTGTTGAACCTCTTACAAGATCATAATTTATAACTGCCCAACCGCCACCACCAGTTAATCTAGTCATCATAGATTGAGATACAATTACAAGAATTTTACTACTTGTTGCAGAGGGTGTTATTGAAGCTGATAAACCAGTATCAACAGGACCGACATCAGTTGAAGATACAACACTGGTAGCTACTGCGGAAACCACCTGAATAACATTTCCTGTTTTTGGATTTGTTGTAGTTAATATAGTTCCATCTGCCGTATCAGGTAACGTCATTACCCTATTATTCGCAGAAGAGGAAGGTGCTTGTAAGCTGAAAGACCCACCACCTGATGCTGCGTTTAGTTTAATCTTTGCTGTCATTTATCCAGCCTCCAAAGCAGCTACCCTTGCTGTAAGGGCTGTTAAATCTGTTTGCAACTGAGTTTTTTCTGTTTCCAATACTTCAATTTTAGCAATAGCGTCTTTTAATGCAGCAGTTAATACAGGTACTAAACCTGCAACAGCTAATCTTTGATAACCTTCCTCACGAGAATCTACCTCGGCATCTTTTTCTCCTACGACACAATCTGGTACTACTTCCTGTACTTCATGGGCTATAAAACCATCATACGTTTTAGTGGCATCTCTTTTCCAATTAAATCTTACGGGTCTTAATTGTTTTACTCTTGTAATCCCATCAGATATTGGAGTGTCATTCTCTTTTAATCTATAATCTGACGCTGTGTAAGCAAAGAAAGATGAACCATTAAAAACTAATGAACCCCTTAAAACATCTGAATAATATATTTTTAACGCATCTCCTGTAGTACTATTTTGGTCATTTAGACCTAAGACAGAACCACCAGAAGCATCACGAGTCATAAAATTTGGTCCGTTATCATAAAGCTCAACCCCAGGAGTACCACTTGATTGCGTTGTTTTACCTAAAAATAAAGTTCCAGACGAATTTATACGCATACGTTCACTAGCACCAGTAAAGAATTGCATACTGTCACTTGGGTGGCTATAAGCTATTCTTCCAGCTACATTATTTCCGTCATCACCAAAAGCAAGGCTACCATCTTTATTATTACCTGATAATATAGTCATTCCACTATCTACAGAACCCTCTACCACTAATTCATCAGCATAAGTAGCTACACTTGCTCCACTATCAGCACTTTTTACATGAAGTTTTCCCAAAGGTGTAGTTTCTCCAACACCTAAATTTCCAGAGTTATCTACAGTTGCTCTAGTCGTTCCACCAGTATTTATATTGACAGTATCAGATGCAAAATTTATTCCTGTATTACTATCTGTTCCCTTTAATGCTGGTGCGGAAGCTGATCCGTCAACTCCAGAAATACCAGTAGTGCCGTTAATGTTTAAAGCCATAATTAAAGAATAACAAGGATTGCACCAGATGGCACAGTTACAGTAACACCTGAGTTAATTGTAGGGCTTACTGTGTGTGCGTTCTTTCCAGAAGATAAAGTGTAAGATGTTGTAACTGCTTGATCCGATTCAAAAAATACTTCATCATTACCTCCTCCAGTAGCTCCAGCACCGCCACCAATAGATCCCCAAGCATTGGTATAACCCTCAAACTGTCCTGTATCGGAGTTATATCTAAATTGTCCTGCTGCTGCGGCTGGTGCTCCAGATTGTCCAGGTTGCTGTGCATTATTACCAACAGGAACTTTTAAAAATCCAGTAGATGACATCGTAACATCACCTGTCATCGTAGGACTTGCTGCTACAACATGACCTAAGTTATCTAAACTAATATTTCCTATCGTTACATATGCGTTATTAGCTGCGTTTCTTATTTTAAATAANGAACTTCCTGTATCAATATGTGGNTGAAAAGCTGAATTTATTGATGGATCGCCAGAACCGCTATTTANAGAGTTGATAGCAGCAGTAATTTGATTTAATTTTGTTCGGACAGCAGCACCCGTTCCATTGTCTATGACATACCCTGCCCCACCTGTGTTATCGACTCTAGCCATTTAGAAAAGTAACATTGNTCTTATTATACTATCCTTTTCCAAAACCAACAGCCGTAAATGTGAATTGCTTACTTATAGAAGCATTTGATGAGTTTTTAAAATGTATTTGGAAATTACTTGCAGTAATATTGGATATTTCAAAGAAATCACCAGATGCTAAATTTTGAGCAGTGACATTGACTGTTGGTAAATGTTGATTAAGATTTCCAAGTGCTGACGTTCCAACGAAGAATGGAGAAGTAAATGGAACTGTAGTTACTCCTGCTGATGAAGTTATAGTTTGACCAGTTCCTTGATCTGTTCTTTGTTCTAATTTTGCTGTATAACCTAACTGAAATACTCTAATATCCTGTGCTGGATCATTACTGGTAAGAACTGTTCTAAATTGAAAACCTCTTGCTTTGAATGTACCGCTTGTAAAGTTTTGAAACGCTGTATATGTTGGAGAACCAGAGGGATCATCTTGTGTTGTGCGTACAAATAATTGAGCATCTACATCATTAGCTTCTGTTCCATCAAAAGTACCTGTTGTTGGAAATCCTTGCGGTCTTGCATCAAATAAATCTGATGGAAAGAAACCTTCTGTTTTGAAATGTCTAATTAAATCTAAACTAAATACTGCACCTAAATCTAAAGTAGATGCAAAATCGTAAGTACCTGATGGAGATATTCCTCCAATGTCATCTAATGAACCAACATCATCGAATGTTCCTGCAATACTGCTACCGATGTCATCAAATTGTCCTGCACCAGTTAAGTTAAGAGAATTTGTTGTTGCATCAAAAGCTGTATTAACTTTTGCACCTTGAAACTTGGGATTATCTAAATCTTCTCTTCTAGTCTGAACAAGTAACTCATTACTGACTTCTGGAATATTTACAACAACACTAGCCTCTCCTGCACTAAATCTACCGCCATCATCTTGAAACTTAAGAATGTATTCTCCAGTAATAGCAGGAACTATTGCTTCAGTTGAGTTTCCTGGTGCTGCTTCTATTAAATCGACAGCATTTTCAAAAGAACCAGAACCATCAGTTCCAGAACTATCATGTCTTATATAGACTAAACCACCATGAGTAACGTCAATGTCTGTTGACCTATTCCATTTCAAACGAATCAATTTATTATTTATTGGTTCAGCAGTAAGCCCTGTCATATCTGCTGGAATAGCAGTTTTTCCTGCAAAATCTTTTGTTAAAGTGGATGGCTCTGCTGATGCTTCTAATGCTGCATTTAAACTAAATACTCTAAATTCATAAGTACCCTCACTTGCATCAAATATTGTAAAATCAGTTCCAGTAACAGTAGTGGTTATAAAGTTTCCATTGTCTTTTCTGTACTGAACTCTATATTGACTGACACCTTGAACAGCTTCGTAGTCGAGAATAATTTTTACTTTTGCTTTTTGATTTTCTACATAGAAGAATTGTTCCGCACTATCAATAGCAGGAGCATCTTTTAGTTCATTTAGTATCGTTACATTTCTAACAGGTAAAGAAGATCCATCTTCAATAAATGCAAACTTCCCTGAATTGTAAGCTGTTCCAATAATTGCATAATTATCCTTATCTTCAGTTACACTGACTACTCTCCATTGAGTAGTTTGCAAAGTGGTATTACTTAAGATCCAAACACTATTTGCATTTGGAGCAGAAGAAAAGGCAGAAGATACTGTGATAACAGCATCAACAATTCCACTAACAGGTTTTGTTTCTACTGATCCATCAGACAAGATAACGCTGAGTGTTGGATTATTTGTAGCGTCTAAATCTGTATCTTCAGTGTTATCTACTGTGACAGTTGTTGTTGTTGCTGATTTTATTCTTCCTCCCCTTCTTAATCCTGCTCTTACTGGATCGCTGACTTCTATAACTTGCCCTGGTCTTACAACAACTCCTTCTGATAAACCAGTAGTAAAATTAATCGTTTCAGTAGAATTTTGTTCCTCGAATAATAAAAATCTGCCTAATCTTCTTGCCTGACCTCTTGAACTACAACCAAAACCAGTAATTTTTTTATGTAATACACCATATTTATTTTTTGCTGCTACATCTTCTACAGTTTCAAAGTCTAATTCTTGATTTTCCATGTCAAAATATGACACCGAAACTACTGTCGCTCTTGTTTTAAGACTTGTACCAGAATATCCAAATCCTGCTGATGTTACATTTGAAAGATTGAATAAATAGCTAGGGTCTGTAGGTCTATCCTGTGAAATCGTAAGAGAACCAGCAGTCCAAAAACTTATTGACCTCATTACAGAAGTAAGAGAATTTACAACTTCATAAGCATCCTGTCTTGCTTGAAGAATTGTATTGCAACTAAATCTAGGTTCTTGTCCTCCTGCTCCATCATCTACTAACTCTGAACAATAAACAGAGGCACTATAAAAAGCATATTTATCAAGTTGAGCTTCAGTAATATGATCTCCTAATCCGTACCTAACATTTGTTAAAAGATCAAATAAAATCCAAGCTGGATCTGAGCACCAAACTTTAGTCGTAGTAAGCGTTCCATTAAATGTTCCTGTATAGACTATTCTTCCAGTTGTTGCATCTACAGTTCCGTTATGAGGTATTTTTATTTTTACCCCACGAACTTTATACATTCGTCTAGGAACAGATGAGAACTGTTCAGAGTCAAACCTTAAAGCTAAATGAGCAATATCAGGATAAGGTCTTTGCTCGTCAATAATTTCAGTAAAAGATTGGAAGAAAAATTCATCTCTTAATCTATTTGGATCAGTAGCATCAGCAGTTACTCTTGCTACTTGAACAGTTATTGGATAATTAAGGCTACTAGGTAGATCAATTCGATAATCTCTGTTATATGCAGAGGAAGTTCTTCCTGTTACTGTGTCAGATATTGGAGTGCTTGTCGTTCCATTATTTTGAATAATTTTTATCGTTAACTCTACTGTTGCACCATTAACATCTCCATTAGTTTCAAATGTCTGTAAACCATTAAAACGAAGAGTGACTCTAACAGCATTGATATTAGAGTTTGTTATCTGTCTTGATATTGGAGTTCCATTTTCTACTTTCGATCCGACATTAGTTTCAGATTCAATATTGGCAATACCAGAAATAAATGTTTGATTTGACGTTCCAAATCTAGGCTCGAACTCTACGTCTTGGAAATTAAAATCGGTAGCTTGAGTATTTGTTGGATCGGCACTAGCTCTTAATACTGGAGTTTTTCCTAAAAATACATCTTTTAATGCTGCTGTATTGTAGTTGGCTGTGCCTTTTGTAAATGCTGCTGCTGATGGGAAACCTTCTATTTCACCTTCACTAAGAACATCAACAATAGTCGCAAATTGCTTACTCGATAAGGCATCAGAGGGTAGCGAGGAATCTACTACTACATCATCTTCAGAGCGATTAACAATTCCCATTTACGCTGTACCTTTTATCTGTACTGTATCAATTCCTGCTGATACTACTAGAGAACCAGCAAAAATTTCTCCATAAATCACAGGTATTGCTGTTCCTGCTCTTGATGTATTCTGTACTCCACTAAATGAAAAGTTTTGAGATTGTGGATCTTCTGAAACTCCAGGAGGTTGTGGAACAGGAGTAAGCATCTGTGCTGCTCCAGACAATGCTAAGTAAATACCTAAGTTTCCTGCTGCTGCTGCCAATCCTGCTCCTAATGTAATCTTCGCTCCTGCTGCTGCTCCAGCACTTGCCGAAAAACTTAAGCCAGAAAATCCAGCAGTAGTACCAAAACCACCTGTTGCCACTGTTAGTCCAATCAATGCAACTCCAGCTAATACTCTTGTTACACCCCTTGAACCTGTTACTACTGGCACTATTCTTATTTCTTGTTGACCTATTGGATTAAATAATTCTGTCTCATCTATCTCATCTTTCCCTACTTTTACACAGTAGTTTTGTTCCATCATGTGTTTTTCTACTTGAGGGAAGTTTGCCAGTAGAAACTTAAAAGCATGGAGTGGAGTTGATATTTCAGCTTCAAAACTACGCTCTCCAAGAAATCGAGCTAATCTTCCGTAAACTTTTATTTTACTGAGCATAGCGATACCTCTTCTTTGTCCATTCTATATACTTTTGGTCATAAGTTTCTCTGCAACTAAGTCTTTTCACACAATGATGAAGAATAGTTTGATCTCCTACATACAAAGCAACATGATCTAAATTACCTGTGCCTGTATCCATCAACAATACATCACCTTTCTCTAGATCTAATGTATCATCTAATTCTTCAAAACCAGTAAGAGGTAATCCATATTCAAACAAAGGTGACTTACTAAACTCTTCAGGGCTTTTGGGTCGCTCCCAATGTTTTAAAGTAATATTTTTCTTCTCTTCATACCAATCATGTATTAAATTCCAGCAATCTTGAACACCCCATACCCATTGTCTACCTATTAATCCTTTTTTATAGCCAGATGGTTCAAAGTAATGCCACTCTTTTGTTTCTGGAGTAACAATATAAAAAGGTAAATCTAAATATTCACAGCTTGCAAGATCAGCTTGACTAGGAAAAGGTGGTATCTGTGGATGGCTATGAAAAACAGCGATTACTTCTCCAGCATCTTCCGCTTTTACCCAATCATCAGGATCAATAATAAATTGTTCGCCTAAATCTTCTGCAAGATTTTTACAGGGAAAATACTTTTCTTTACCCTTATAAACAGCTAATAAGCCACACGCTTCATGTGGTGCATCTTTTTCTGCGTGTTTAAGTGCAATATCCTGCCAAGTCATCCGACAAACGTACCGATGCCAGGGAAAATATCTCTAGTAGCAATTCTTTTTGGTAGTTTTACNTTTACCAAGTCTAGGGCTGATATAGCTTCCCATTGAACAACATCTCTATTCTCACTAATTTTTCTATCTAAAAAATAAATNTCTTGAGGAAATTCTGCNGTTGGATCNGGAGTACCAAATGGATTAGATTGCGTAGTNGAAGATGAAGTTNTTTNNTGNTGAATNGTATTTGGNTNNTTCATTGTNATNGTNTTNCCCATNNNATTNCCATGANTTGTNCANTANTATCTNANATCATTNGGAGCANNNGGNTANGCTGGAGAGTAAGTTACAGTTGCATCTGTNCCNAAAGTNCCTGCATTAACAGTNGTNTGNTGTCCACCAGCATCGGATTTTATTCNTAAAGGNTGGTTTACATTAGANCTATGAGATTGATTGAAAATATANGTTGAGCCACGNTTCATTGTNATAACNGGCTTTTGAACTCCATTTATTGCAAANACNTTNGCACCANNAGAATCTTGNACNACTGTGACAGTATATGTGACAGTTTCAGCNTCAGAAGGATCAGCTACAGTTTGANTTGANGTAGTGGTAGTAGTTGTAGGAGCAAAGTTAACAGCATCCAAAAAACGTGCCAAAGTTCTAATTCTTGTTANTTTTGCACCNTTTAAATCATTTCCAACTGTNGTNTGGTTTACGTNTTGCATGATTGCAGTAAGCGTTCCAAANATATTNCTGACNGATATAGTNGGTCTTGGTAANGTTCCTGTTCCNGTAAATTCAAAACCAGTACACTCAATNGGAAATCTTANATANGTATTACCAGCCCATACAACTTCTCCATTTGCATTNANNTTTGCACCATTATGAAATCTATAAATTGTAGTTGAACCATGTANTGTNGCATNAAGTTNNAANGTAAACAGTTCTATTACTGCTCCAGGATTTATNTCTTGTAAAGCTGAAACTGGTANTGCCATTANGGTTCAAANACTTCNTCAAAACTAGCTGTAATTCTNTTTCGATCAAACTCAAACATTTCTCTNTTNAAACTTCTACATATCCATTTAAANGTTGTNGTTGTNTCAGGAGGNGACCAATCAAATGATGCTCCATCTTTTCCTCTNGCTTCTAAAAATGTTTCGATCTCNTCTGCATCTTCATCATCAACATTAAAAGTAAGATTCCAAACTTTTGGATCTTGATTTAAACCAAAAGTAGTCCTTTGCTGGTAGCCATCTCCGAATTGAGTAATTCTAAGGTTTGATTGACTACGCTTTGTAGCAGAATATTGTGGATTGTAACTAGGAAAAGTAGCCATTANCGTAAACTNGAAAGTAGTCCTCCAGGTCTTTGNTGTTTTAGTANCTCTCCTTGTACNGCAACAGATATGAGAGTTCCAAGTTCTTTNGCTCCAGCATCATCGCCTTGAACATCTGAACCTGATGCGTCTACATTAACAACAACACTCGTACTACCGCCACCTCCAAGTTTATTATTTGGCACAATAGTTCCAGAAGATCTTGGTACGAATAACTCTGGCCCTTTTTCTCCTACGATTGAAGGTTTTCCTACTGGTGGCCTACCTCCATTAGCAAATAAACCGATAGCACCTAATAATCCTCCACCTGCTGTACCGCTAGAACCCAATACCGAACCAAATAATGCTTGGTTAAGTGCTACGTCTAAAAATCTATCAGCAACATTGTTAAGTAAATCTCCAAGTGTAGATGTTCCTTTTATTAAACCAGCTATTCCATTTTTTATGTCATTACCAATAGTTATAGATAATTGGTCAAATGCTTGTTTTACTTTTGTTGCATTATCAGCTAATTTTTTAGTTTCAACATTTTCACGAACTAATTTTTCCACTGTTAAACCTTTTGCTTCTAGTTGCTTTAATTGAGTTTCAGATATGATGCTATTTAAAGCATCTATATCTCTTAATATTGTCGCTTCTTCTACTCCTTTATCTACTATTTGATTATTAAAAGCTATTTCTTTTTGAAGATTTTTAATAGTTTTATCGGCTTGAATTGCATTTGCAGCTTTCTGTATAAGTTCAAGTCGTTTCGCTTCTTGCTCTACTACTTTGTTTAAAGTTTCTAATTCTTTTGCTCTTTTTTCATTTGCCTCATCTAAAATTTTATTTACCCTTTCATCTCTTAAATCTTCAGGAGCAACTGGATTTAATATCGGCCCTCCACTAATTCCTTGACCTAAGTTGGCAAATATAGACAACAATTTATCACCAATAGTTACTCGTTTTGCATCCTCAAGATTCTCTTTTGCTTTTTGGTCAACAATACTTTCTTGTAAATCTAAATTTGTTTCTGCTGCTTCATTTAATAAATTCTGCCTTAAAAGAATATCTAAATCTTTTTTAGAAATCTTGTCTCTACTTTGTAAAATTAAATTAGCTATATCAAGTTGATTTTTGCTACCAGCTAATCCTGTAACTGATCCTGTATCTGGTCCAAATATCCCCGCTAAAGTTTTTACAGTTTCTCCATCTCCAAAACTTTTAAATGCCTGCACAGCTTGAAGTGCTTCGTCTTTAGTAATACTTAAGTTTCTAGATAATTCTTTTATATCTTTTGCAAAAATTTGAGTTGATTGGCTTGTAGTATCAAATCTTGCATTTAACCTAGCTAATGAGCTATTAAATTTTTCATTTTCATCAATAGCACTACCTATCGCAGTACCTAAAATTGACAATGCAAATCCAAATTGCCCTCCAAGTGCACCTCCAGCTAATCCACCAAGTCCACCACCAATCGCTGCTCCACCACTTTGTCCAAATAATAAAGGAAAAGCTCCACCAATAATCGCACTACTAGCAGTACCTCCAATTCCTTTAACTCTGGCAGCAGTAGCTTTTTTAGCAGCAGCAGCTTCTTGCTTTGTAAGTTTTATATTTCTTGCGATTACATCTGACTTGCGTTTTAAAAGGATCAAATCATTTTGTGCAGTAGCTAAAAGTTTTTTTGCTTCTGGAAGCAATCCTTTCTTTGCTAAGTTTTCTGCTTTTGTTAATTTTGTTTTTGCTGCGGTAACTAATTTATCTTTAATGTTTAATTTTAAAATACTACTTCTTAACGCCTCAGATCTATTTAAAGTATTTTGTATTTGAGTTTCGTTTCTTAATTTTTTATTATCTTCTGTCTTACTCGTACCTTTCGCACCACCTGTTGTTTTATTAAGTTGATTTACTTTTGTACTTACTTTTTCTAAACTTTTTAATAATTCTTGTACTTGTTTTAAACCTTTAACGTTAACTTCTATATCTGCTCTTGCTGATTGTGCCACAACTAGAAAAGAAAACGTTACTCTATTCTAGCTTATCTTCTTCGTTTTGCTTTTTCAAATGCTTTTTCTTGTTCTTCATTTAGTACTTGAAAGTAAGCACTCCACCCTAAAATTTCATCTAAAGTCATATTTCTAATTTCAACTAAACTTTTACCTAATTCTTTGGCAATTCCAAATTGTAACATCATTAAATTATCTCTTTTAAGTTCCTCTGCTAATCTTTTGGGTCGATTGCTTCCTCCTTCTCATCAAGAACAGCAAAAAGTAATTTTTGTAAATCACTATCTTTTACTTCATTTTTTAAAACATCAATCTCTCCAGTTCTAAACAATCTATTACCATTCTCATCTAATGCCTTGTGCATTAGTAACTGAAGAGCAAAAGCGTTAGTATCATCACTTTTAGCCTGTCTTTGTGCTCTTTCTCTTTCTGCCATTGTCAATGGAGTTACATACATTTCAAATAAAGATCCATCCGATAAAGTTACTTCTTTCTTTACAGGTTCAAGATTTGCAGCTTTTCTTAAACGGTCCAGTGCGGATAAATTAGGTGCCATACATAATTAATTACTTATATCTAGTATAATACAACAGTCAATAAAAAACCTCAGACGTACTGAGGTTCGTTAAGTTATGCTAATTTAATTAAGCAGTCTTAGATAGGTCGAATGTAGGAGCAGCACTTGGTCTAAAGGCTATCTCTACAACTTGTCCGTCATCTGGGTTGACGTTAAAACTTGCAGAAGTAAGAATAATATCTGCCAAGATTGATCTACTTGCGTTTTGATCTACGTTAGCACCACTCATCTGACGATCAATATACAATCTTACCTTTGCACCAGCTTGTTGACGTTGGATAACATCTTCAACCATTCTACTGGATAGAAGTGTATCATCATCTGTTGAGTAAACACTAGCAGAACCACTACCATCAGCAAAACCTGAAATGAAGGTTCTAAATGGTGCGGTTTGAGTAACAGTTTGACCAATACTTGTTACGTCAATTTCTGCTCTGGTTATCTCAAAACTCCACTCTCTTACAGATCCAACAACTAATGGTGCTGTAAATGTAATGCTTGCAAATGTTCCAGCCACAAAAGTAGGAGATGCTGANGCTGTTACTGCTGCTCCTCCNGCTGTTGANGAAACTGTCATAACACCAGTTGAANCATCATAAGTTTTTACAAANTAATCTGCTGCTGGAATACAGTTAGTTACTGTAGATCCTGCTGGATATGCNAGTGTTACTGTGTCATTTACTNTNTAACCCAANTNAGATCCGACAGTNATGTTTCCTCCTGATGANGGNAAAGCTGATGCTGNAAGAGTTGTTNCNCTTGTACCAGCAGGAGAATANTATAACGCTCCCGAAGTACCCGATAGAACTGTAGCCATGATTAATAATTCTAAGGTTTGAACATACGGGTACTACCCG
>FUFK010047076.1_pt1 | contig 13393 bp, 14 predicted proteins | sample 1021851 | NCBI WGS metagenome assembly FUFK01 (sample SAMEA51879418, study PRJEB19060) | metagenome | reverse complement strand
GTAACCAGTTTTGAGCGATCTTTAATTTATCAACCATAAAATTGGAGATGAATATTAACAGATTAATTTAAAAAAGAAAGGTTATTTGAACTCTTTAATGCTTGGACAAGTGCAAACTAAATTTCTATCGCCGTAAACATTATCGACCCTACCAACAGGAGGCCAGTATTTTTGGTGCTTGATTTGATTGTTTGGATAATAAGCCTCTTTTCTACTATAAGGATATGTCCATTCTTCAATTAAAGTATCTACGCAATGTGGTGCGTTTATGAGAGGGTTATTATCTTGAGAGAATTTGCCTTCTTCAATTGCTCTGATCTCTTCTCTGATGCCAATCATAGCCTCACAAAACCTATTGAGTTCTTCTAGTGATTCACTTTCAGTAGGCTCAATCATGAGCGTGCCAGCCACAGGCCAGGACATAGTAGGAGCGTGAAAACCATAATCTATCAGTCTTTTGGCAATATCTTCTGCTTCAATGCCACAAGATTCTTTAAATGGTCTAACATCGATTATGCATTCATGAGCGACAAGGTTATTTTTACCGGTATATAGAATTTTATAGTGCTCCCCAAGCCTCTTAGCCAAGTAGTTTGTACTTAAAATTGCTGCTTGAGTAGCCTTTCTTAGAGAATCCTGTCCCATCATTGCAATATACATCCAACTTATAGGTAAAATACTCGCGCTGCCATATTTTGTGCCTGAGATAGCATAACCATCAACCTCAGCATCTAATGGATCTTTGGGTAAGAAAGGTTGCAACTTTTCTACAACACCTATTGGACCTACACCAGGNCCACCACCACCATGAGGNATACAAAACGTTTTATGCAGGTTTAAATGNGATACATCTCCCCCAAATTGNCCTGGATAACACATNCCAACCATTGCATTAAAATTNGCACCATCAATGTATATGAAACCCCCATAACCATGGATTAATTCACAAACATCTTTTACTCGTTCCTCAAAAACCCCATGTGTCGATGGGTAAGTAATCATCATGGCTGCTATTTTGTTTGAGTGAACGGCAGCCTTTTTTTCTAAATCAGCCATATCAATGTCGCCATTTTCATCGCAATCTATGACAACAACTTCATAACCTACCATTTGTGCAGAAGCGGGATTTGTCCCATGTGCTGATTCAGGTATTAAACAAATATTCCTTTCAAAATCTTTATTAGCTTTGTGATAATTATCTATAGCTAACAGACCAGCATATTCTCCCTGTGAGCCTGCATTAGGTTGCAAAGATATAGCGTTATAGCCAGTAATATTAGATAACCATTTTTCTAGATCATCTATCAATTGTAAGTAGCCTTGAACTTGCTCCTCAGGTGCATGAGGATGAATATTTGCAAAACCGTTCCAACCAACAGGTATCATCTCTGAAGTAGCATTTAGCTTCATAGTGCATGAGCCTAAAGGAATCATAGATCTATCGAGTGCAATATCTTTATCTGCTAAACTTCTGATATATCTTAGAATCTGTGTTTCTGAGTGATATGAATTGAAAACTTCATGTGTAAGGTATAGCGATTTACGTATCAAGTTTTCAGGCACAACATCATCAAGATTTTTTGACATAGAAGTATTTTCGCAAAAGAGATTAAGAATGGTTTTAACATCATCATCTGTGGTAGTTTCATCAAAACTAAGACCAATAAGATTGTTAGAAATTTTTCTGAAATTAAATTTGTGCTCCAATGCTTTTTTATGAATCAGACTAGCATCAGTAACCTCTACTACTAAGGTGTCAAAAAAAGTATTTTCAGCCAATCTAAAGCCATTTGCAGTTAGATTATGAGCTAATACTTTTGCTTTTTGATGTACTCTCAAGGCAATCTCTTTAAGACCATCGGGTCCATGGTATATAGCATAAAAACTCGACATTATTGCTAGTAGCGCTTGAGCAGTACATATATTACTTGTAGCTTTTTCTCTTCTAATATGTTGTTCTCTTGTTTGAAGTGCCAGTCTATAGCACGGTCTACCCTGTTGGTCTTGTGTAAGTCCAATTAGTCTCCCAGGGAGTGACCTTTTGAATGCGTCCTTAACCGCAATAAATCCAGCATGAGGTCCACCGAAGCCCATTGGTACACCAAATCTTTGGGCCGAACCAACAACAATGTCTGCATCAAATTCTCCAGGTGCTTTTATCAGTGTAAGCGCAAGCAAATCTGTACCGACAATAAACAACCCATTTTTTTCATGTATTTGTTGAGCTACTTCAGTCATGTCAGTAATGCCACCATTTGCATTTGGATATTGGTAATAGCAGCCAAAATACTCGCTATCCTTGTCCATTGAATCGCCAATATGAATTTCAATACCTAGAGGTTTAGCTCTGCTTTGCATGATCGATATAGTTTGCGCAAAGCAACTCTCGTGAATAAAGAACTTATTTGATTTTGATTTTGATACTCGATTGGCTAGCATCATGGCTTCCGCAGCTGCAGTAGGTTCGTCCAAAAGAGATGCGTTAGAAATATCCATACCTGTTAAATCCGTAACCATGGTTTGATAATTCATCAAAGCCTCTAGCCTTCCCTGAGCTATTTCTGGTTGATAAGGAGTGTATGATGTATACCAACCCGGATTTTCAAAAACATTTCTTTTAATGACACCTGGGACATTACAGTTGTAATAGCCTTGTCCTATAAAACTTTTAAATACCTGATTTTTCTTTGAAACTGATTTTAATTTCTTTAAAGCAGACGGCTCATCTAGTGGTTCTGGTAGGTCTAAATTATCTAAGTTAAATATTGAATCTGGTACGAGCTCTTTAAAAAAAGTATCGACATTCTGATAGCCAAGATCATGTAAAATGTGTTCAACGTCCGAGTCTTTAAGACCAATATGTCGCTTTGAAAAGTCTAGTGTCTTGTCTGTCATAATTAAGGAAAGTTTTAACTTTCACTTGAACTTTCATATGCTTTTGCATCTAAAAGTTTATCCATTTCACTTATATCTTGCGGCTTAATCTTGAAAAACCAACCGCTTTCATAAGGAGAAGTATTAATTATTTCGGGATTATCAATCAAGACTTCATTGATTTCAGTTATTTCGCCACTTAATGGCGAATAAACATCCGAGGCAGCTTTAACAGATTCAACAATTGCTGTATCACCGCTTTGAGTAACTTCTTTGCCAATATCTGGCAACTCTACAAAAACTATGTCACCTAAAAGTTCCTGTGCATGGTCGGATATGCCAACAGTTACAGTTCCATCCTCTTCAAGTCTAGCCCACTCATGAGATTCCAAAAATTTTAGATTGCTTGGTACTTCGGCCATGGATTTATTTTAAATATTTTAAAAAATTTGTCTCACAAAAATGTAAATTAATCTCTTTATCTCTCAAAGTTGATTTGCCTATTTTTGGGAAATTTTTTGTTATGCGGCAAAAACCTATATTTTTTTTAAATGTTGGGCTCCAAGTTCCACTAGTAATTACACCTTCACCTCCCTCAAATGATACTTTTGTGCCAGATCTGAGAACTCCTCTCTCATCTGTGTAGAAACCTACAAGACAATTCTCTGACTTTTGAAGTTGTTTTAAAGCTTTTTTACCGATGAAATCTCTATCTTCATTACTTTGGTCAATGGTCCAGCCAAGATTTGAGTCATACGGATTATTCTTAATTGTCATGTCTGAACCGTATAAGTTAAAGCCAGCTTCTAGTCTTAAAGTATCTCTTGCAGCGAGACCAATTGGTTGAATACTTTTTGAGATGAAATATTCCCAGATTTTTAGTCCTTTGCTAGCAGAAGATATAATTTCAACACCTAGCTCACCTGTATACCCAGTTCTAGCGATCATTACCTCATCGTCTTGATATAGATGAAACTTTTCTAAATCAACTTTATACAAACTCGATAAATTTTTTATGGAGTTAGGTCCTTGCAATGCAATAATTGACGCATCTGATTTAAAATCAATTTGAACATCGAACTCTGAGGCGATTTTCTTAAACCAAGTAAAGTTTTGCTCTCTCGTGCCACAATTAGAGATAATTCTAAAATTATTTTCACCTAGGTGATACACAATTAAATCATCGAGTATTCCTCCATTTTCATTCAATAAAGGTGAGTACAGCGCTCTTTTGCTTTCTAATATTTTATTTACATCATTAGGTATTAAATACTCCAAGAATTCTATCTGATTGCTACCATATAAATCGAAAACAGCCATATGGGAGACATCAAAAATACCGACATCTGTTCTTACTGAATTATGTTCATTTATTTGAGAACCATAATTTATGGGCATTTCCCAGCCTGCAAAATCAACTAGATGACCTTTGTTTGCTCTATGAAAGTCATTTAGGTAGGTTTTGTTCATTTTTTTGCAGAGAATTCAATTTCAACTTTGGCATTAAATGGTAAGCCAGCTACTGCAAAAGTTGTTCTTATGGGTAATGGCTTTTGAAAATAAGTTAAATAAACTTCATTTAATTTTGGCATGTCATTAATATCGCTGAGAAGGATTTTTGCCTTAATGACATTTGAATAGTTCAAATTGTAATAATCTAAGCCATCTTTTAAATTTTTGAATATTTGGTTTAATTCAGACTCAAAACCACCCTCTACCAAACCATTTTCAGTATTTCCTATCATTCCTGAGAATTCGATTATGTCACCTATTTCAATAGCATCTGAATAAGGAGTATTCGATTTATCAGAGTTAATTGTTTTATATTTCATAAAAACTAGTGAAAAAATTTAATCTTTATTGTACAGTACGCATTTATGGCAGCAAACAAACAGCAAAAGGTTTATTTAATACCAGAGGGTGAAACACGAGATAGCCACACTTATCATTATACAGTTGTGAAAACAAAGAAGTTCATCCAAGAAAATGAAAAATTAAAAATTAAAAAATTTAATCCAGTAAAAAGAAAACACGAGTGGTTTGTTGAAGCAAAACTACCTCCTCATAGTAAAAACTAGAAACTTTTCATATAGTCCCTATATAGATTTCTATGAACAGAATTAATAAACTTTTTGAGTATTTGGAAGATTTTATTCTTTCTATCATTGCGATTATGACACTCGGTGCAGTGGGTTTTGAGCTCTATGATGTACTTCAAAGAGGNACCATTACTCTCGCCGATCTGTTATTGATGTTCATATATGCAGAGGTGCTGGGTATGGTTGCGATTTACTTCAGAAGTCATGTTTTACCTGTTATTTATCCACTTTTTATTGGTATTACAGCTCTTGCAAGACTTATTGTTTTACAAGGTAAGGATTCAATGCCTGAACAATTGGTTTTTGAAGCAGGTTCGATTCTTCTACTAAGCTTCGCTGCGCTTTTACTTAAAGATGTAAAAGTCACTCTTACACACACTAAGAAAAAATCTTAAACTAGAACTAATCTAAGGAGAAAACATGAGATTAATTCTTTTTTTGCTATCTTTTGTAATTCATGCTGATTTAAGCAACAACATTGACGTTCATAAAGAGAAATATGAAAAACTAGCGCTTGAAATTTGGTCTTTAGCTGAAATGGGCTATTTGGAAACCAAGAGTTCAAAATTATTGCAAGACACTCTTAATGAATCAGGTTTCAAAGTCAAAAGTGGAATTGCTGATATACCTACAGCGTTTGTTGCCGAATACAACAATGGTGGTCCAGTAATTGGCATTTTAGCAGAATTTGATGCGCTACCTGGTTTATCACAGAACAATACGCCTTATCGTGAATCAATAGGTGGTGATGCTGGTCATGCATGTGGTCATCACTTATTCGGAGTAGCATCAACGCAAGCTGCAATAGCATTAAGATACTGGCTCGAGGAAACAAATACTCCAGGAACAATTCGTCTGTATGGCACACCTGCAGAAGAAGGCGGAAGTGGAAAAGTTTACATCGCTAGAGACGGATATTTTGACGATGTTGATATCGTTTTGCATTGGCATCCTGATGATAATAATCGAGTATTTTTTAGCAGCTCAAATGGCAATAAGTCAGCAAAATTCAAATTCAAAGGTATCTCATCTCACGCTGCAGGTGCTCCTCAAAATGGACGATCAGCCCTGGATGGTGTAGAAGCAATGAACATGATGGTAAATATGCTTAGAGAGCATATGGATGAGGAAGCACGTATTCATTATGTAATTACTAAAGGTGGTNTAGCACCAAATGTAGTACCAGAAGAAGCTGAAGTGTACTACTACGTACGACATCCAAATGTTGAAGGTGTGCGAAAACTTTTCAATCGTGTTGTGAAGGCTGCTGAAGGTGCAGCTAAAGGTACTGAAACAAAAATGGTTTTCGAAGTGATGCATGGAAATTATCCACTTATGCCCAATGAAACTCTTTCCGTGCTAATTGATGAAGAACTAAAAAAACTGGGTGGTATTTCCTATACAGATGAAGAGAATCTATTTGCTCAAGAACTTTACAAGACCTTGCTCAACCCCGATAGTGTGATTGGAGATCAACAGTCGGTTCAGCCACTAGTATTAACACAATCAAAGGGATCTACTGATGTAGGTGATGTATCTTGGAAAGTCCCCACTTCTGGTGTCCGAATTGCAACCTGGGTTCCCGGCACTTCAGCTCATTCATGGCAAGCTGTAGCTGCTGGAGGCACAACAATTGGTACTAAAGGCTCAACACTGGCTGCAAAAGTTTTAGCTAATTCAGCTGTAAAGTTATATTTAGATCCAAAGATCATTAAAGTTGCTTGGACTGAACATAAAGATAATATTGGTGATCATGAATATGCGGCTCTTTTAGGTGATCGCAAACCTCCTTTAGATTATCGAAAATGACGCAAACAGGTCGATGTCAATGCGGAAAAATTAGCTATCAGTTCGATCTTGATGATGTGATTTCGGCTCATCACTGCCATTGCAAAGATTGTCAAAGGTCTACTGGATGTGGAAAAGCAACAATAATATACGTGCCAAGCAAAAAACTTAAATTGGATGGCGAAATAAAATTTTATGAATCAAAAGGTAGTCTAGGCTCAACTATTAGACGAGGTTTTTGTCCAGAGTGTGGTTCTGGTGTTATGAGTTATGCAAAACAACTCCCTATGCTTAAATTTATTAAAGCTGGTACTTTGGATGATTCAAGTTGGCTTAAGATAGATTCAAGTTTTTTTTCAAAATCTTCAGAGGAATGGAATGCTCCAGTAAACGATATAAAGTGTTATGAGGGAAATCCAGATATGTTGTCGAGTTTAAAAAACGTCATAAAGTCTTTATAAATTCATGCCAAATTATTCTTCAAGTGTAGGTATAGTTGGTGGTGGCATTACAGGTCTAATCGCAGGTTGTACTTTACAAGAACAAGGCATTAAAACTGTCGTTTTTGAAAGATCAAAATCACTCAATACCGATGGTGCTGGTATAACTATTTCCCCTAATGGTCTAAGAGTTTTACAAAAACTACAAATAAAAGATCATTTAGTAGAAACCTCTTTTTTGCCTAATAAGATTCTGTTCCATCAAAAAAACACAAATATTACAAAAATAGAAAGTCCTGATGATTTTATTACTTCATCTAGATACAATTTGTTACAAATCTTACAACAAAAATATCTTGATTTAGGTGGCGAAGTGCTCTACGACCATAAGTACAAGTCCATCAATCAGGATGAAATAAAAATAACATTTACTAATAATTTAGAGTATGAGGTTAGTCACATACTTGCATGTGATGGCATTAACTCATCTGTAAGAGAAGAATTCTTTCCTATGAATGGGCCTGCTATTTACAGTGGGTATCAAGCTTGGCGAGGCATAGGTAAAGCACAACAAACTGAAGCAAAGTTTTATTTTAGTAAAGGTAAGCATATTGTAAGTTACCCAATAAATAATAAAGGTGAAGTAAGTTTTACAGCTGTTGTAAAAAATGATTTAAATACTTCTGATTCCTGGAGAATAAAAGGCTCAAAAACAGAATTACTTCAAGACTTTAATGAATTTGATAAAGAAGTTTTCTCTATGCTTGATTCGTCTGACGAAATATATAAGTGGGGTATCTATATTAGGCCTGTTTTGAAGTCAATTTATATTAGGAATATCACTTTGTTGGGCGATGCAGCTCATCCAATGGTGCCATTTCTTGGTCAAGGTGGTTGTATGGCAATAGAGGATGGTTATGCATTTGGAAGGCTTGCAGCTGCTAATTCTAACAACTTCTCAAGAACACAAGCAGACTTTGAGAAAGTAAGGCTTGATCGCAAAAACATGATTCAAGCAGCATCTAAAACTCAAGGAAAAATTTATCATCTGGAAAATCCATTATTTGTATTCTTTAGGAACTTATTTTTGAAATATACCCCAATAGTTAAAGCGCGAACTCAAAAGATCTGGTCCTATAAAATCGACAAAGATATTGAAAAAATAATCAATTAAGAACAATAATTGCAAGATTTAAAAGAGAAGCAAAACAAATCCATACTACGTAAGGAATATAAAGCAAGACGCTTAACCAAGCTTTGCTTGCTCTAAGCTGTTTCACTATCAAAACGTTCAAGAATATTAAAAGTACTATATCCAAAAAAGCAAATGCAGTGCTGTTAAAAACAAAAAATAACCAGCTCCAAAGACCATTTAATACAATTTGCATTAGATATAATTTAAAAATATTTTGTGCATTTAAATAGCTAACTATTGCCATAAGAACGTATAAAATTGGCCAAACGATTCCAAATATAAAATTTGGTGGATTAAAAAAGGGTTTATTGAGGGCTTCGTACCATGACCAGTCAGTATATTGGGTGGAAAGGCCACCAAGCCAAGCTATGATAAAAGTAATAATGGGCAGTGATAGTTTTTTTAAAATAGAACTATTCATTTATTCGACCATTGATATCGTATTGTTGAAAAAAGTTCCAAATGACATCTGCTGCATTGATATCGTTATCATTACTTAACCTTGGCCACTCATGGCCCATATTTGTCATCAAATATAGTTGTGCCTGAACTTCCGCAATACACTCGTCATATAGGTAAAATAAACCTCCATCTCCATCATTATTATTATCTGGTACTGAAGAAATGTTTGAGGTTTGACAGTTATTGTATTCTTCCCAATATTCCATAACGCTGGGTATGGATCTAGAACGCCAATTTCCAAAATACGGGACAACTGTGTCTGCATCTCCATGAATTTGCATAACTGAGGTAGAGTGAATTGGATTACATGAATTATAAGTTTCAGGAGTCATTGACCCTGTAACTGATGCAATTGCTGCTATTTTATGACTTAGATTGCAAGCAAGATGAAAGCTCATATAACCTCCATTAGACATTCCTGTTGAATAAACTCTATCAGTATTTATGTTGAAATTATCATCAGACCAATCGATCAGGTACGAGATGAAATCTACGTCATCTGTGGTGCTACCATTTGTCCAGCCTCCTACGTTCCAATGAGTTTGACCAGTTGTGTTTAGAATTGAGCCTTGCGGATAGATCACTATAAATTTTTCAGTATCTGCAATTGGTTGAAAACCACTGTAACCCAAAAACCATATAGCTCTACTGGTATACCCATGAAGACCAAAAAGTAATGGAACAGAAGGCAGGTCTTCAATTCCATCTGGAATATAAACGTAAAACTCCCTATTAAGACCTTTTCTTTTCATTGAACAAAAAAGCGTTTTTGCGTACCCAGAATTCGAGCATATTGGTTCAGTATTTGTTGGTGTTGGAGGAGAAATTATTGGAGAGACTACCTCTTCAGTAGTGCTGCCACTTCCCCCACAGCTTGTTAAAAGAAATATGATGAAAAGTAGATTGAGACGTAAAGTTTTATTCAGAAATAGCTCCATTCAAATCAAATTCTTGCATGAAACCCCAAATAGTTGAAGCAGCATCAATATCATAATCATATCCTAAACCATCTCGATTAGGCCATTCATGATCAACACCACCCAAACGGTAAAATTTAAGACGAACATTGTTATTGCAGTTTTCTCTTATCTCCGCAGACCATGCGTAACCATCACCATTATTATCTAACCCATCGACTATGACTGTATCAGAACATTGATTGTAATTAGACCAATAGTTTAAAACTGAATTGAAGCCAACAGAATAGGCGCTTCCATTGATTGGAATGGAAGTGTCAATTTCTCCATGTATATGGACAATTGGCAACGGTCTTTGTGGAGTACAGTTATCGTATTCTTCTGTGTACATTAAACCAGCTACAGGTCCAAATGCCGCGACTTTATCGCTTAAGTAACACGCTAAGCTATAAATCATAAAGCCACCATTGGAAAAGCCTGAAGCATAAACTCGATTAGGATCAACATAGTAATCTGCTACAAGTGCATCAATTAATTCGGAAATAAATGCTACATCACAAACATCATCAGCGGTGCTGCATCCAATGCCTGTAAACCAACCAGTTGAACCCTTACCCTCAGCAACAGTTCCTTGGGGATAAACAGCTATAAAATTTTCAGTTTCAGACAATTCTCGAAACCCGGTATATTCCATCTCGTATTGAGCATAACCATCGCCACCATGAAAATTCATAACAAGAGGCGAAGTATCAGTTGATCCTAATAAATTATCAGGAATGTAGAGAAAGAATTCTCTCTCCAAACCGCCGGAATCCATAGTGCAATATTTAGTATTTCCAGTGCTGTCATAATCAGAACAATTGGTTGGGCCNGGTTCAGGNGTAGGTTCAGGNGTNGGNGCTGGNGTTGGNGCNGGTGTNGGNGCTGGNGTNGGNGCTGGTGTTGGNGCNGGTGTTGGCGCGGGAGATGTAACGTTTTCAGACGAACCTCCACTACCACAGGCAGTAACAAAAATTAAACTGATAACAAGAAATAGACTTTTGAGAATGTTTTTCATTATTTAATTGGTAAATATATTACGGTATTTGTAGTAAGTATCATTATAAATATTAAACAGGTTATTATCGGACCAAGATAAATTCTTCCAGTCATTTGAAAAAATATTCTGTTGAAATATGGCAAAATAAACATAATTGGCACAATCCCAAAGAGAAGATTCACACTAAGCCAATTAGTGGTCCAATACACAGTTCCTGTAGCTGCGAATACAGCATATTGAATGATAATTATTAAAAATAAGCCCGCTGAATTAGCAAAACCAGCAACCAAACGAGAGATCCATTCTGGTTGACCATCAAAACGCATTGCACCATTTACTCGAAGGGAATTAGAAAAGAAAAAGACAAAAAAGAATGGAAAATACATCAATAAAACTAATAGCATTTCTGGTTGAAATACTCTTACTCCCATAAACCAAAACCTGTAATCAATATGAAAGAGAAAGTAAATTGAATACAAAATTATGTAATAAATTACAAAAACTAAGATACCTAAGAGAAATGTCTTGCTTAAATCGTGCAAATTAATCTCAGTACCCCATGAATCAGTTTTTACTCCATGTTTTCTTCCGAAAAAATAATACGTTAAAAAGAACAAGATAAAGCCTATTGAGCCGTTTAAAACAGCCCATAACATTACAGAGTTGTTCATTCTTTGCGGAAAGAACCAGGTTAATTCTCTATTTGCTGCTTCTGGAAATAGAACTTTAGCTATATCAACCATAGGTATGAATGTAATACATGCAATAGTGGCTCCAATGATAAAGACCGACCAGAAAATTATTTTTCCTTGTTTTGTTTGAGTTGGTAAAGCTGGTGGTATTGGTTTAACTATAGAAGAGAAGAATTGAAGTTGTAATAATGCTTTGGTTAGTGGTATTAGNAACAAAAACCCAACAACCATATTAATGAGTGTAAAAAATTCTTTCCATTGCCAGATTTGATCGTAATTATCTAGGGGTATTGGCTCTGTAAACACGTAGTCAAAATAGCTTAATTGATTCGCTGTAGCTTCCCCATTATAGGGTTGAAAAGGATGCAGCAGAGCCTCATTGAATACCACTCTAAGCGTATTATTCTGTTTAACACCGTAGTATTTACCAAGCTCAACTTCAGAAACAACATCTTCAAGTCTCAATATACTATTTACAGTCCTGAGTGATTCTGGTGCAATTGTCATATCAGCAGCTTCCCAACCTTTTAAATCATTTCTAAAAGCTCCTTCATCATATAGTGCATAACTTACACCTACGTTTGATTTGACATCTTTAAGAACATTATCAGTAAGGGTTAATACGTATCCTGATACATAAACGGAATGTAATATACTTGATTCACCTGAAGCTTTTGCACGTTTGCCAAAATAATTTGCTCCTCTGATAGCAGCATTACCTCCCATTGAATGGCCAGTTGTACCTAATAATTGTTTATTGATGTAATCGTATTGATCAGATTCATAAATATGATCTATAAGAGCAAACATGCCATAACCTTCTGTAGTCGCAGCTCTTCTGCTAAGTGAGGAGCTAGATAGCCCTTGTGCGTATGGATCTATTAGACCAACTACATAACCTCTTCTTGAGAGTTCAATTGCAATATTGGATAAAGCTTCTTTTGAACGTTGAAAGCCAGGAATTATAGCTATAAAAGGTGCTTTATTTTCTGACGTAGCTGACTTTGGTTTATAAAGATCGTAATAAATGTATTGAGAATTATTTGTATCTAAGCGTTCGAGCGTTACATCCACTTTACCAAAATTGGTCTGAATAAGAGATGCAAGAAAACTACTTACAGCTAATACTAATAGACAGTATTTAAGCTTCATTTAGATACTATAAATGAAAACTCCAACCTCAGATGAGGTTGGAGTTAAATAAAAGATAATTTTAATTAATCTTCGAAATCACTTCGAACTGTTTGGTGAACACCACCGTAAGCAGCAGATGAATAATGTTGTGATCTCATTACCCAATTTCCACCCTCTTTTACCCATGTTGTTGTCACACGTGTTCGATAAGGTTGATTATCTGAACCAGCAACACCTTCATAGTAAAACCTTACAAGATAAGAATCTTTAGTCAGCATCGTTGCCTCAGGATAATGTACATTATTTAATCCATCCGGATAAGTTCTTTCGTAATCCTCTACAGTGAAGACTGTACATTCTTTATGAAAACTACCGTCAGAATTAGTGCTACAAACGCCAGCATTGCTTTCCATTGCCACCATTGTTTTAAAATCTCTAGCAGTACGAGCTGCATAGTATTTTTCGACTGCTGAAAGAACATCGGCTTCTGAGCCATGATCATCTGCATATGTGTAAAACGTAAAAGTTAATAAAAGTGAAATTAAATATCTCATCTCAATTCTCCTATTCCATATCAACTACTTCTTTCTTAAATAAAGCAGTTTCAGCTAATAAATCGCTTTGGTACTCTTGAAAAAAGATAATTTTGTTATCCTTCAACTTCATTACCATTGCGTATCTATTGTTATATTCCCCATTAGCAGCCATAGCTTCTCCAACAAAAGTTGTAACAACCCATTCATCATCTGCCAT
>FUFK010077955.1_pt1 | contig 13396 bp, 11 predicted proteins | sample 1021851 | NCBI WGS metagenome assembly FUFK01 (sample SAMEA51879418, study PRJEB19060) | metagenome | reverse complement strand
CATTTGTTTTTTTGAAATTGGATGTTGAAATGTAAGAGTTTTAGAATGCAATGCCTGTCGAGAGAAACTTTTACATTTAGTTATAATATTTTTTTGTATACTGTTTTGTTTTTTATTTTTTTTTGGAAGACCTCCATAAATTTTATCACCAATTAGAGAATGTCCAATNGANCTCATATGAACTCTAATTTGATGAGTTCTTCCAGTTTGTAATTTACAACTTATTAAACTTACAAGATTTGAAAAAGTTTCCAAAAGTGTCCAATGTGTAACAGCTTTTTTGCCATTTAAGTTAATAGCCATTTTTTTTCTATTAAATTTAGATCTTCCAATGGGNTGATCTATAAGACCATTTGAAACAGGTACATTCCAAACAAGGAGTTGATAATTTCTATCAATAGAATGATTTTTAAACATATCTGACAAACTTATATGAGCTATTTCAGTTTTAGCAACTAACATTAAACCAGAGGTATCTTTATCTAGTCTATGTACAATCCCAGGTCTTTTAATTCCCCCAATTCCAGATAATTTACCGTTACAGTGATATAATATTGCATTTACAAGTGTTCCTGAATTATGACCAGGAGATGGATGAACAACAAAATTTGGTTCTTTATTGACAACTAAAAGATGTTCATCCTCAAAAACAATGTCAATTGGAATGTTTTCAGCTTTTAAATCATAATCTTTAATTTTGGGCAAATTTATAACAATTATATTATCAGGATCAATTTTGTATGAAGGATTTTTATTTATCATACCATCAATTGATATATTTCCTGATAATATTAAATCTTTAATTTTAGTTCTTGAAAAAAGAGTTTTAGCTTTAATATCGTCCTGATATGATGAGTTTAAAAGTGAAAAAGCTTCAACAATCCATTTGTCAATTCTTCCATTTTGTATAGGATAATCACTAACTTTCAACTTAATTATATTAGAGTTTAACATGTCAGACAATAAAATAACAGACTACACGAGTGTAAGTAAATCAAATCATAAAATTTTAAAATTTATTACAATAATTTTATCAATTTTAATTGTTATTTGTTTATTTTTTTTAATTATTGGATTTATAANTAAATTTGNAGAATTAGAAAAAAAGGAAAAANCCATTAGNAAAAATATNAAAAGTGAATATTCCTTATATTATCCAAAAGACAGCCAAATTATCTCAGTTAACTATACAGATGATAATAAATTATTATTGAGATATCAAATGGATGGTGAAAATAAATTAATTTTAATTGATCTATTGAAAGAAAAAATTNTAACAAAAATTAATTTTAACAAGTCAAAAGAGTGGAAGATTGAATAATACAGATAGATATCCACTTCTTTGTGGTACTGATACTGCATGCGGAGTCTCTAATAAGATTTTAAAAAAACTTGTAGAAGCAGGAAAAAAGAAAAATAAACCTTATGGNGATGATGATTTTACAGAATTAGCTAAAATTGAATTTAAAAATATCTTTAAAAATAAAAATTTAGAGATTATTCCTATGATATCAGGTACTGCTAGTAATGCTTTTGCTTTGTCATTAATGACTAAAAAAAATGATTATGTTATTTGTCATAAGGAAGCCCATATTTTTACGAGTGAATGTGGTGCGCCAGAATTTTTTAATTCTGGGATTAAATTAATAACTATCTCTTCAAATGACGGAAAATTANATCCTNCTTTAATTAATGATTGCTTANAAGATAATATTGATAAAAATATTGTTGGGATTTCAGTATCACAACTATCTGAAAATGGAACGAATTATAGTATAGAAAGTTTGAAAAAAATTGGAGATATTTGCAAAAAAAATAATCTATTTTTTCANATGGATGGTGCAAGATTTTCAAATGCTGTGTGTAATCTNAAAGTAAAACCNTCTGANATGACATGGAAAATTGGATTAGATTGTCTTACTATTGGTGCAACTAAAAATGGTGCTTTTGCAGCCGAAGCTATTATTTTTTTTAATAAAAAAAAANTATNTAATTATAAATTTTTTCAAAAAAGAAGTGGTCATGTTATAGCTAAAACAAAGTTTATTTCATCTCAATTTATAGCATGGTTTCAAGATGATCTTTGGTTAAAGCTTGCTAAAAAATCAAATAATATAGCCAAATCATTTAAAAATTATTTAGTTCAAAATAAGAATTTTGAAATTTTGTTCCCTATTGATGGAAATGAAGTTTTTGTTAGNGTACATAAATTATATTATCAAGAGATTATTAATAAAAATGTATTCCCTAAATTATGGAGCACTTCAAAAAATAAGTTAGTAATATTGAGATTTGTTTTTAGCTTTGATTTTACAAAAAAAGATTTAAATAATTTAATATCTAGAATAAATGATATTAGAATAAATTATTAAAATTTAAATAATAAATTAATGTTTTCTCTAAATAAAAAACATAATTTCCTATATTTTCAAGACCAGAAAAAGCTGGNANNATATAAAANCTTATAATGAATATCAACCAAACCAAATATAATGATATTAATGGATAAGGTAAAAAACTTGGAATTATTCTGTTAAGTTTATTATAAATACTATTTGTTATAGAAAAAAAATTAGATACAAATTTTACATTTGTTTCATTTGAAAAAAACAAATGTAAAAAAAACTTAATAATGAAAGTCCAAAATAAGAGNCCAAAAAATATATCAAAAATAATAATAAATAATGGGTAGTAATTGAACATATAATTTAATTTGAGAAGTATATTTTTATAAATTGAGAAAAATTATTTTTATTTTTTTTTAACAATGGTCTCATTTCTAACTTTTGAGTTTTAATTAATGAGATTTTTTCAATTTCAACATCAAGTATTTTATTTTCTTTTGAAGAAAGTTTCCAAGTTATATCAAGGTTTTTTATTTTTTTGGTATCTATAGAACCAGTGACATAAACTAGTTTTTGACCTCTTAATTTTATAGATTTTTCTTGAAATTTAATTTCTTTAAAATCTTCGAGATGTAAATCAATAAATTGTATAAATTTGTTAAAAAGTTTTCTTTTGAATATAATTTTTTCATTATCATTAACTGTTTTCCAATGTTTTCCAACTGTGGCTTTNGACATAAATTCTAAATCTACCATATCTAAAAGTTCATCAGACCTTTTTATTTTAATTAAACTATCTTTTTCAGAAGCAAATTCTTTTATCGTGTTAAGAAAATTAGATACTTGTTGGCTTGCCTTTATTTTAATATCTGCGTTAGCAGAATTTAAAAAAAAGATACCTAAGATAATTATTAATTTGCTAATCCAATAATTTTTCAAATTCATCTTGTTCATCTTGTTTTTGTTGTTCCAATAATTTAGTTGAAGAAATAGAGTTAAATCTGTTTTCAGTATATAATATTTTTGCTCTTAAGTAAGGATCTTGTGCATTATAAATATCTTCTATTACATTAGAATATGTATTCCTATTACTTAATATACTCATAGGAAGAGTTGTTGAATTATATGAGTGATTTTTGGGTCCATTTGATACAGATTGGTCTACAATATTTCCAGAAAAGTGCCTTAGTGATCTTGGGCCTAGGATTGGTAAAACAATATATGGGCCAGAAGAAACATTATAATTTGCTAGAGAGCTTCCAAAATCACGAGTTTTATATTTTGTTTCTGGGTCTAAATCGTAAAATCCTAAAGTAAGTGAATTTAAAAGAAATTTTATACTCGAAGTCGAAAAGTTTTCTGCTTCAAGTTGTATTGCACTATTTACTATGGTTACAGGGGTTGATGNCCATTTAACATGATTTGAAACACCTTTTTTAACATTTTCAGGTAATTTTTCATATTCNGTGTTTATTGGTTTGAAAACGTATTTATCAAGTCCTTGGTTAAATTTAAATACAGATCTGTTCATACTCTCTAGAGGATCATGAATTTCTTTATTTGCCGAGTTTTGAGAGCATGATGACAGTAATATAAGCATTAATTGGGCTAAAAATAATTTAAAAATATTTTTATTATTTAATATTCTGTTGAACATGTTATTTATAATTNCAATTTNATATACATNATATAATATAAAAATATGTCAGATAAAGATATNGCTAGGTTAACAGATTCGGTATTTACTGGAAAGCAAATTCAAAACAACTCCAACAACAATTTNTATTTTAAAGAATTAAATCAAAATCAAAAAAAAGCAGTAGAAACATTGGATGGTCCTCTTTTGGTTTTGTCCGGTGCTGGAACAGGGAAAACAAGAGTTCTTACTGCAAGAATTGCTAATTTATTGTTTTCATCAAAAGCTAAACCATGGAATATACTTGCTGTTACATTTACCAATAAAGCTGCAAAAGAAATGAGAGAACGTTTAGAAAATTTAATAGGTCCAAGTGTGAATAATATTTGGTTAGGCACTTTTCATTCGATAGCTGCACGTGTTTTAAGAGAAAACGCTGAGTTAGTTTCGCTCAAGAGTAATTTCACGATTATCAATACAGATGATCAAAAAAGATTATTAAAAGAACTTATTATTTTTGAAAAACTCGATGAAAAAAAAATAACCCCGCAATTTGTACTTCACCTAATAAATACTTGGAAAGATATGGGGNTAACCGTTAATGATATATTAAATTCAGAAAAACAATATTTAATTGATGGCAAAGCTGGTGTATTATTTAAAAACTATCAACAGCGTCTGTTAGATATGAATTATGTAGATTTTGCAGATTTACTTTTACATAATTTAAATATATTTAACTCACATCAAGATGTTCTCGATAAATTAAAGATTAAAATTAAATATTTCTTAATTGATGAGTACCAAGATACAAATACAGCTCAATATTTATGGTTGAAAATGTTAGTTAAGCCAGAAAATAATATTTGTTGTGTTGGGGATGATGATCAATCTATATATGGTTGGAGGGGAGCGGACGTACGAAATATACTCAACTTTGAAAAAGATTTTAATGACGCAAAAATTTTAAGACTTGAAGAAAATTATAGATCCTCAAAATATATATTAAGTGCTGCTAATACCTTAATTGCTAATAATAAATATAGACTTGGTAAATCATTAAAAACTTCAATAGAAACTGGTGAAAAAATAAATATTGTACAAGCTTGGGATGGTTTAGATGAGGCAAGAAAAATTTCTACAAAAATTGAAACATTAATCAAACAAGGGGTAAATTTTGATGAAATTGCAGTTTTAGTTAGAGCTGGTTATCAAACCAGGCTTTTTGAGGAAAGATTTGTTCATATTGGATTACCATATAAAGTTGTNGGTGTTAAATTCTATGAAAGGCTTGAAATNAGAGATGCACTNGCTTACTTCAGGCTGTTAATACAAAAATCAGATGATTTAGCTTTTGAGAGAATAATTAATAGCCCTAAGAGAGGTATTGGGCCTCAAACAATAAATTTTATAAAGAACTATTCAAGAGATAAAAGTAAAAGTCTATTTAATTCCATCAAAGACTTAGTGCAAACAGATGAGTTTAGACCTGGTGTTAAATTAACATTAAAAAACTTTATTAAAAATTATGACATTTGGGAAGATGATTTAACTAAAATTTCACATGTGGATTTAGCTATGAAAATATTAGAAGAATCTGGTTATATACAAAGTCTTAAAGTTGAAAAGTCTTTAGAATCAGAAGGTAGACTTGAGAATTTAAAAGAACTTGTCAATGCTATGTCAGCATTTGACAACATGATAGGCTTTTTAGAACATATTGCGCTAGTTAATGATAGTGATGCTGAACACAAAGATGGTCAAATTTCTTTAATGACATTACACGCAGCAAAAGGTTTAGAATTTTCAGCTGTTTTTTTACCTTGCTGGGAAGAAGGAAGTTTCCCCAGTCAACGGTCAATTGATGAAAAAGGTAAAGAAGGATTAGAGGAGGAGAGAAGATTAGCTTATGTTGGAATAACTAGAGCAAAAAAACATTTATGTATAAGTTGTGCATCTAGTAGACAAATTTATGGGAATTGGCAAAACGTCATTCCATCAAGATTTATAGAAGAATTGCCTGAAAAAGAAATTATAGGAGCTGACTTTAATGTTATTAACAATACATCAAATCACTTTGAGGACTATGAATTTAATCAAGATTACAATAACAATGAAAAATTTAGTAATATCATAAATTCAGGCAGTACTTATAATCAAATTAATGGTCCCTACAGACTTGATAAAGATTATAGCTCTGATTTTAAAATAGGAGAAAAAGTTTTTCATATTAAGTTTGGCACAGGATCAATTATAGATATTGATGATGATAAAGTTGAAGTAAATTTTGATAAGGCTGGAATTAAAAAAGTCATTGGATCTTATTTAAAAAATAAATTTTAAATTTATGAATGATAAAATAATTTATTTTACTCAAATTGTATTTTACCTAGAAGATAGTATTAAAGAAATTTTTATTGATTATATTGAAGAGGATAGTGAATTTTTAAGCATAGATTTTAGTAAAGTAGAAAGAAATTATTGGTTTTGTAAATTGATTTTAAAATCAAGAAACATAAAACAGAAATTTTTAAAAAAAATTAATGATTTTCGAAAAAATTTTAAATTATTAAGCTTAAAATCTAGTAATGATAATAACATAAGTATAAATGAAATCTATTTTGAAGAATTTGAAAATAAAGATTGGTTAGGTGAAAATGTTCAAACACTNAGACCAATTAATATTAAAAATTTTATTATTTATGATAATGATAACTTTAAATTATTTAATCCAACAAAAAAATTATTAAAAATCAATGCTTCTTATGCATTTGGAACAGGTTATCATTCTACAACTAGACATTGCATTGAAACTATGTACGAATGTTCTAAATCAAAAAAATTTCAAAACATTTTAGATTACGGTTCTGGAAGTGGAATTTTAGGTATTGCTGCAAAAAAGCTTATGCCATATTCAAAAATTACCTTGATTGACGTTGATAATTTAGCTGTAAAAATGTCAAAGTTTAATTTAAAAAAAAATAATATAATCTCAAATAATAATGTTTTAGAAGTTTCGCCAAAAAAGAGAAAGCACATAAAGAAAAATTTTTATAATTTGATATTTGCNAATATTCTACTACCTCAATTAAAATCTTTGATAAAAGAATTTACATACATTTTAGATCATAATGGATTTATAATTGTTTCAGGAATATTAATTTACCAAAAAAATCATTTAATAAATTTATATAGAAAATTTAAAATTTATCCTATTAAGATATCAGAAGAAGAAAAATGGATTACTATAACATTTATGAAAAAAAAATGAAAAAGCTTATTGAATTTAAAAAACATTTAATATCAAAAAATATAGATGCTTACATCATACCTAAATACGATCTTTTCTTTTCAGAAGAACTTATGGAAAGTGATGAAAGATTAAAATTTATTTCCAATTTTTCTGGTTCAGCGGGATGGGGAGTAATAACAGCTTCCCACAAGTTGAAATCTGCAATCATAAGTGATGGAAGGTATCAGGAACAATTAAAAAAAGAAGTGTCTCAAAAGGAATTTGTTATTTTAGATGGAGGTTTAAATAAGATTATTGAATTTTTAAACTCATATAAACAAATCAAAATTATTGGCGTTGATACTAAATTGATAACTATCAATCAGTTTAAATTTTTGGAGAGCGAATTAAAAATTAAAAATAAAAAATTCATGCTGAGTACCAAAAATTTAGTTGACGAAATCTGGAATAACAAACCCACAATACCACAACAAAAAATTGTTGATGTAGATACCAAGTACGTTGGTGAGAATTTTGTAAGTAAAATAAAAAGATTGTCTAAGATTATTTTAAATCATTCGTCTGAGGCACTTATAACATTTAAGCCAGATGCTATTAGCTGGTTGTTAAATATTAGGGGTAATCAATTAAAATATACTCCAGTAGTTAGATGTTTTGCATTAATACATAAAAGTAAGAAAATTCATCTCTTTTTTGAACATGACTTACCTCAATTAAGTAAACTAGATCATGGGAAGATTGTATTAACTAATATTAATAAATTTCAATCTATTTTAAAAATGTTTGCTGGTGAAAGTTTTCTTATTGATTACAATTCAACACCAATGTTTGTATTATCTGCATTAAAAAAAAATAAAATTAAATATAAACATGCATCTTGCCCCATTTCTTCTCTTAAAGTAATTAAGAACTCTGTTGAACAAAAAAACTTTAAAGAAGTTCATAAAATTGATGGACTAGCCTTTATTAAATTCTGGAGTTGGTTTGAGCAATTAGATAAAAATAATATGTTTGATGAAGAGTATCACGCTAAAAAGTTATTTGAATATAGAAGTGTAAATAAACTATTTAAGAGTAACAGTTTTCCTACTATATCAGCTTTTGGTAAAAATGGATCAGTCATACATTACCGATATTCTAAGGGAAAGAGTAAAAAGATAAAGAGTAATAACTTGTACCTTATTGACTCTGGAGGTCAATATTTAAATGGAACAACTGATGTAACCAGAGTATTAATACATGGACAACCTACTAATGATATGAAGACTAAATACACTATTGTTTTAAAAGGTCATTTAAGTCTTTCAAATCTTTTATTTCCTGAAGGAACTTTAGGAAAAGAAATAGACTCTATTGCAAGAGCAGCTCTTTGGCAAAATAAAATGGATTATGCTCATGGCACTGGTCATGGGGTNGGATTTTATTCAAACGTTCATGAGGGGCCAGTATCAATAAGNAAAACAAATTNAAATGAATTAAAACCAGGAATGGTGATTTCAAACGAACCTGGTTATTACGGATCAAAATTTGGAATTAGAATTGAAAACCTAGAATTAATAAAAAAAGTTGGAAACTTTTTAAGTTTTGAAACATTAACTCTAATTCCATATGAAAAAAAGTTAATTGATAAAAGTTTATTATCAAAAACAGAAATAAATCAGATTAATAAATATCATAAATTAGTTAATGAAAAGATAAAACCTTTCATTACTAGAGGAAATGGTGATTTAGTTAATTTTTTAAATAGAAAAACTTCAATTTTATAATTTATCAAGAATCTCATTGAGTTTTTTTTCATCTATGATTTTTATGTTTAATTCTTGTGCTTTAGAAAGCTTGCTTCCAGGGTTTTCTCCATATATCACTAAATCTATATTCTTGGAAACTTGACTTACAAATTTTGAGCCTAATGAATTAAGTTTTGTTTTAATTTCATCTCTAGTAAAATTATTTAAAGTTCCTGTAATTACGACTTTTTTATTTAAGAAATAGTTATCAACATTTAATTTTTGGTATGGTTTTATACTTAATTGTTGAGATAATTTATCTAATTCATCAAGATTTGTAGAAGAATTAAAAAAGTTAATTATATCTTCTGCAACACTCATTCCTATTTGATCAATATTAACAAGATATTGAAATTCATCAGAAACTTTATCAGTAGCTTTTTTAATATTATTTATTAAATTAGGCAAATCTATGTAATGTTCAGCTAAAATTTTAGAAGTATTTTCTCCAACTTGTTTGATGCCTAAAGAAGTTAAAAATTTATCAAAATTCACTAATTTAGCTTTGTTAATATTTGAAAGTAATTTATTTACAGATAATTCTCCAAAACCATCATAACTTTTCAACTCATCTTTCTTTTCATAGAGTTTAAAAATATCACTATATTTTGTTACAATGCCTTTCTTAAAAAATAATTTTATTTGTTTNTTGCCAAGNCCATCGATATTCATTCCATTTTTCGAACAAAAGTGAATTAAATTTTCAATTTTCTGAGCTTTACAATCAGTATTTATACATTTNCTTGCAGCCTCGCCTTCTTTTTTNATAGTAATTTGANNGCATGCNGGGCAGTNTTTCGNAATAAAATACTTNTCAGANATTTTTGTTCTNTTTTCTTTAACNACNCTNAAAATATGAGGTATTACATCNCCNGCNCTNTCTATTAAGACNGTATCACCAATTCTTATATCTTTTCTTTCTATTTCATCTTCGTTATGAAGTGTAACGTTTGATACTTCAACACCACCAATTTTAACTTTTTTTACCCTTGCAACAGGTGTTATTGTTCCAGTCCTTCCTACTTGTAAATCAATTTTTTCTATTATGGATTCTTTAATTAAGCTTGGTAGTTTATGAGCAATAGCCCACCTTGGGGCTCTAGACATTTCGCCAAGTCTTTTTTGTAATGCAAAAGAGTTTACTTTATATACTAGACCATCAATTTCATAATCAATCTTATCTCTNATTTCTANCATGGAATTGTAATAACTTGATATTTCATCAAGTGTTTTNANCAANTTAATNTTTTCTGGTATATTAAANCCCCAATATTTAAATTTATTTAAAAGATTAATTTGTGTGTCAAAGAGATTNTNNTCAGATACTTCGCCTACCGTATANGCAAAAAACATTAGATTTCTTTTTTTTATTTNATTGCTATCTTTTTGNCGTATTGATCCAGCAGCAGCATTTCTTGGATTTGAAAAAACTTTTTTATCATTAGTTAATTGTTCTTNATTAAGTTTTTCAAAGTCATTCTTTGNAATAAATATCTCACCTCTAACTTCTAAAAGTTCAGGATAATCAACAATTTTTTTTGGAATATTATCAATTGTTAAAATATTTTCAGTTACTAATTCACCTTCATAACCATTGCCTCTTGTAAGCGCTTGGCTTAATTCACCATTTTCATATAATAAGGAGATAGATANTCCATCNATNTTTGGTTCACATACAAATTCAATGTCATCACAACTTATNTTTAAAAATTTACAAGTTCTTTTTATGAAATCGTCGATATCATTCATGTTAAAACCATTGTTCAATGACAACATTGGTTTACTATGTTTGATTTTAGTAAATTTTTCTAATGGTTCAAAACCAATATCTTCTCTTTTCATAAATCCTAAATTTGGATTTCTAACAACTAAATTATCGTATTCAATACAAATATTATCAAACTCTTTATCAGATATTACTGGGTCATCATGGCCATGATATAATTTGTTATGATGTTCTATTTGCTTTTTAAGAAATGATAAACGGTTATAAACATCACTAGACATATTAATTCAACAATTTTAAAGCTGCATTTCTTGCTTCATCAGATATATTATCGTCTGATATCATTCTAGCTATTTCTTCAATTTTTTCTTGATGATTTAGTTCAAATGTTTCGGTAATTGTTTCATTTTCAATTATACTTTTTTTTATTAAAATATGATGATTGCCTTTTGCTGCTACCTGAGGTGAGTGTGTGACAACNATAGTNTGTTGATTATTACCAATCTTTAATAATTTGGTNCCAATTGCGCTTGCAGTAGCACCTCCAACACCACTATCAACTTCGTCAAAAATAAGAGTTTTAATTGTATTATCTTTTTCTATAACGAGTTTCATAATTAGAAGAAACCTAGATAATTCTCCTCCTGATGCAATTTCAGAAATTTTACCTAATTTTGTATCTTTATTTGTTTGAGCATAAAATTTAACATCATCAATTCCTTTGGACGAAAAAAGGGTATCTTGAAGAGGGTTAATTATTATTGAAAATTTTGCATTTTCTAATTTTAGAGCTGGGAGTTCNTCATTTACTTCGTTAATTAGTTTCTGGCTTACTTCTATTCTATTGANAGATAACTTTTTTGCTAANTCNAAATACTCATTATAAGCCTCATTTGTTAATTTTTTTTGATTATCTAATTCAAGTGAAAAATTTTTAATTGAGTTTAATTTTTGTTCTATTTCAATTTGTTTTTGTGGTAATGAATCTATCTGACAATTATGTTTTTTTGATAAATTTCTTAATTTATATAATCTATCATCGATTACATCCAAAGTATCATCTTTATTTTCATATAAAAATTCACTTTTATTAATCAATAGAGATAACTCTTCTAAAGTAATATAATTTTCATTCAGAAGCTTACTAATTTGATCAACGGATGGATTGTTATAGCTTTCTAGTTTTGAAAATAAACGTATTAAATTTTTAACTGAAGTATCTAAACCATTTTCACCATCAATTAAGTTTTTAGCTTCATTAAAAGTTTGAACAAATTTATCTCTATTTATTAAAGCTTTTCTTTTTATAATGAGTTCATTTTCTTCATTGCCTTGTGGTTTTATCTCATGAAATTCATTGAGAGAAAACTCTAAATAATCGCTATCATTCTTATTTTTTTCATTCAATGAAATCAAGTTACTTAATTTATTTTTGTTAGACTTATAATTTTCCCAAGAATTAAAAACTTTTTCTTTCAATTTATCGTTAACATAATATTTATCAAGTAAATCAATATGATTTTTTTCAATTAATAAAGTGTGATTATCAAATTGACCTTGTATTTCAATAAAATGACTTACAACTTTTTTTAGAGAATTTATAGAAATAGGAGTGTCATTTAGATATGAAAAAGATTTGCCATTAGAATGAATTTCTCTTCGTATTATAAATTCATCATTTATATCAATATTAATTTCATTTAAATAAGAAATAATAGNTTCATNGTTAAAGTTCTGAAAAATAGCCGTTACAGATCCTTTTGTTTGACCTTTTCTTATTAAATTAAAATTTGCTCTATTTCCTAATATTAANCCTAATGAATCGATNAGTATNGATTTCCCNGTNCCAGTTTCTCCNGTTAAAACNGTAAAACCTTCANNGAAATTTANNTTTAAATNTTTNATTAAAACAATATCTTTAATTATAAGTTTAGATANCATTTAAGATTAGAAAATTGAAATCATTTTATTCATTATATTTTTAAAATAACCGGGTTCTTCAATAANATTATTTTTTTTATTAGTTATTTCTTTAGTCCATTTACTTTTTGGAAAATTATATTTTAGAATTAAATATGTTTNNTCNGATTTATCTTTTAATTTTAACATTTCAAAAGCTTCATACATTCTGTANAAAGTTTGAGGTATAATACTNGATCCTTGATANTCTTTAATTACTAANAGAAAATCTANTTATAGCTGGAGANGGNNNATTNTTTTTTAAATAATACATNCCAACNTCAAACTCTTTTCTNGCNANNTAATTNNTTANATANTCTAATTTANATTTAGCATCTTTTGCATATTTNGANTTTGGNTTNNTTTTNATAATTTTCTTAAATTTTTCTATTGCGATTTTAGTAAATTTACTGTCTCTGTTTGGATCTGAAATCTTAACATAATAACACATAGCAATAAGGTATTGCGCATACTCAGTAAACATGCCATCAGGATTCATAGATATATAATCATTTAATATTAAAATGGTTTGATCTGGTTTGTTAAGCTCAAAATTAAGGTAAGCATTGTATATTTGTGAATGGCTGGAATATTTTGAAAAAGGAAATTCATCGTTGATTTTAATAAATTGGTTAATACTTTCTTTGAATTTTTTTTCTTCTATAAATTTAATACCTTTTTCAAATATTT
>FUFK010045092.1_pt1 | contig 13397 bp, 5 predicted proteins | sample 1021851 | NCBI WGS metagenome assembly FUFK01 (sample SAMEA51879418, study PRJEB19060) | metagenome | reverse complement strand
GTGAGTTTTGCACCTCCAGAACAAGCATTTCGTGTATTTGAAACAGAAGGGTTAATTGTTGGAGGTCCTGGCAGTGTTGTTGTAGTCGTTGGAGATGGATCGTCAATACAATCTAGAACTTTCTTGGTACCACCTTTTGTTTTTCTACCACTTAGTTCATCTTTAATAATAAATCGAAGTTTATATGTAGATCCATTTGGGACTGATAAAAGTGTAGTTAAGTCTCGAGTTTCTCCGGCAGCAATACTAAAAGTTTGATCAACAACTTTCGCTTTGTTTATTCTAATTCTCATCCTTATCGTTATGCCAACAGTTGATCTCGAGTTATCTACAATTAAACCAATTCTTGCAGTTCCATCATCATTACATTCCATGAAATTTGCAATCCTAAAATCTACAATAGGTTTCTCTTCTGTTGTAGTAGTAGTTTCTGGAAGTGTTGTGGTTGTTGTAGTTGTTGTNGTTGTTGTAGTTGTTGTNGTTGTTGTNGTTGTTGTGGTTGTTGTGGTTGTTGTGGTTGTGGTAGTAGCAATACAACTAGAGGTATAGGATAGAGTTGGATCTACTCCAGGAATATTTGTATCGTCAGTTACCCAAGTAGAATCATCATGAGCACCTCCAGATTTTCTAGAACTGTATCTCCATTGAATTGATTCACCATTTGTTAATTCTGGACCACTATAAGTTTCTGAAGTATTTAATAGAACTTCTTCATCATTTTTAAGTGTTGTCCAAGTTGAGCCGCTATCAGTTGAATATTCAACTTTAAAGAAAACTGAAACTGTTGCGTCAGAACCACTACTTAATGTAATTGTTGGTGTCTGCTTTCCAGTATCAGTTGAACAGGTACCTGCAGAGGTTGAAACATTTGCACAAGAAACAGTAAACGTTGTTAGATTGGTCCAATTAGTACCATCAGTAGAATATCGATATTGAATCTCTGTTCCATGAGGGTGATTTTCAAAATTGTATGTTACAGAATCTCCAGCACTAATTGATTTTCCGCTTGAACCTTCTGTTGTTCCAGTTGCAAAATATGTAAACGCAGTCTCGTTACCAGTTACAGCGTTAACTTTTCTCTTTTGTACATACACGGTAACAGCAACATTGCTTTGAGATGCATCAATAGTAATATATGAAGCGCCGTATACTCCACCCTGACTTACACCATTGTTTCCACATCCATTTGTACCACTTGTGACCGTAATCTCAGGATTTTCACAATCGATCGTTATCGTTGATAGGTTCTGCTCAGATTGACTTAAGCCTTCTGATGTGTTTGTTGCACTATATTTAATGACAACAGATGTTTGATGAGCTTGAGCTGGAACAGATAATGTCGATGTATCTCTTTGTCCTCCGGTAACTGTTGTCGCTGGTGTAAAAGTTGTAAAAGTTGAGCCACCATCTGTTGAATAACTAACAGTATAAGTTGCATCAACATTAGAACTTCTATTATCAAGCGTTATTGGAATTGCTGCGCTGCCAGAAGAACAGGTTCCTACAGCTGCACTTGCAGAGGGTGCAAATACAGGACAACTGATTGTAATATCGGAAATTTCGATTGCTGTAGAACTAATGAAGTTATCACTCAGTGAGGTGTAATATCTTATCTTTACAGTTGTTCCATGAGATAAGTCTGCTGAACTTTTAAGGTCTACCGTGGTTTGAGTATCAGAACCTAAAGTATAGTCTGAGAGACCATTATCACCTGTACTCCATGTGGTACCACCGTCTGTTGAGTATTCAACTTTAAAATGATATGAANNTAATTGATTTCTATTATCAAGGGTGATCGTAATATTATCATTTCCAGAAGAACAAGACCCAGTTTGTGCCGCAGATGCTGCAGGAGTAGCACAGACCACACTATCACTTGCAGCAATTGCTGTATAACTACCAGAGAAAGAGCCATCATATTGCGATGTCCTATACTGCCATGTTATTGTAGAACCATTTGGAACAGCTTGAGTAAGAGTTGCTGTGCCATCTACACTGACTGTAACACTAGCTCCCCCAGTGTGTGTTTGATATGAACCATCATCGATCTTGTACTGAACATTAAAATATGCTGTTGTTGTCGCTGTTGGACTTGCATTGGTAAGAGTTAGTGTAGAGTCTTTTGTTGAACCCGAACAAGAAGATGCGAGTGCTTGACTTGCTCCTGGATTGATTGCACAGGTTACAGCATCACTCTGACTTGTCTCTGTGTAAGAACCGCTAAATGTTCCTGTCTGACTTGAAGTTCTATATCTCCACGTTATTTTTTCACCTACATTTATTGAATGAGTTAATTCCTCAGCTGATGCACCTGGGGCGACCGAAACAGAACTCCCAGATGAGTGAGCTGTCCATGCACCATCATTACCACTACTGTCAGTAACTTTGTACTCAACTTCAAAAAATACTGTTGTACTTGTAACTTGCGGATTGGTCATAGAAAATGTTGAAGTAGCAGAACCACTAGCACAACTTCCTAAAGTTACCGTTACAGTTGGATTACCACAATCAACTGTCGCTGATTCACTCAGTGTTTCAGTTGGTGTTCCTGTGTAAGTATTGCTTGTAGTTGATGCTTCATATCTCCAAATAATTGTCTCTCCATCAGCAACCGATTGCGTTACTGTGGCTGAACCATTAATTCCAACTTCTGTATTTAATGCAGTTACCGCATATGAATTACCACTATCTAATGAATACGAAACTCTAAAGAATGCTGCTGTATTTGCATTTGCAGAGTTGCTTATCGTTAAAGTGGATACTTTTGAACCATTTTGACATACCCCAAATGAAGCACTTGCAGATGGATCAATCACTGGACAATCTACTGTAGAACTTTCAGATGTCGATGTTGTAGACGCACCTGTAAATGAAGTTGTAGGTGAAGGTGTTACTCTCCATATTACTGTTTTTCCGTGTTCGACAGCTACTGTCAAATCAGTATTTGTAAGACCAGCTCCAATTGACTTGTTATCACCCTGTTCTGCGCTTGGATGATCTTGATAAGTAGTACCACCATCTGTGGAATACTCAACATAAACATATGCTGTATAGCTTTCATTATTTACAATACTTAATGTCGATACTGCTGAACCTGAAGAACATGCAGCAAGACTTTGGGTAACTGTTACCGAAACTGTACAATCAGCCGTTCCGGATGCCGTGGATGGAGTAAGGTTTGAGAAATCAGCACTTGTGTCTGAGCCTGTAACTCTCCACGTAATAGTCGATCCATCAGATACTGTTTCTGTAAATGTTGAACTATCAGAGCTTGAACCTGCCAATGAGAAATTGTCATTAACCGAACTGTAAGAACCACCATCTATACTTTTCTCAACTTTGAAATATGCTGTAGAACTCTCATCGTTAGTAATTGTAAGTGTTGAGGTTCTAGTTCCTCCTGAAGCAGAACAGGCAGATAGAGATTGAGAAATTGAGAAATCAACATCACAGTCAATACTTGCACTGGCTGCTGTTGAGGAAGATAAACCTGTAAAATCAGCACTTGTATCAGAACCTGTAACTCTCCAAGTTACTGTTCCGCTTGAGGCAGTTTCAGTAAATGTGGAGCTATCCGCAGAGTTTCCAGCAAGAGAAAAATTTGCGTTCACTGTTGAATAACTTGCACCACCATTTGTACTTTTCTCAACTTTAAAATATGAAGTTGTGCTTTCACTATTAGTGATCGTAAGAGTAGATGTTCTATTGCCTCCTGTTGCAGAACAGGCAGAAAGAGATTGAGATATGCTAAAACTTATAGGTTGCGTACAGTCATTAGTGTGGTTAGCTGCAGTAGTTGTATGTTGTGTCGCACTTGTATTGGATGTAGTTGGTGATCCACTCACCCTCCAAACTATCGATTGTCCATCAGTTAGTGCTTGAGTAAATGTTGTAGNATCTGATCCAGAAGCGGCAAGGCTAAAATCATCACTATCCTCTCCAGAGCTGTGTTCAACATAAGAACCACCATTTATGGAGTATTCAACAACAAGGTATGCTGTGTAACTTTCACTATTAGTTATTGATAAAGTCGATGTTGTAGAGCCACCAGAACAAGTACTTAAAGACTGAGAAACAGTGAGAGAGTCTACAACACAATCCGCCGCATCACTAACACTAAGAGTTGAGTAGCTTAAATCTGTCCAATCTCCACTGGTATCAGAACTCTTATATCTCCAGGTAATGGTTGAACCATGTGAAACATTTACGGTTAAAGAAGTGTCCGTTGATCCGTCAGTAATTGTTAAATTATCTGCTTCTTGTCCATCATCATGAACTACATACGATCCACCATCTATCGAATATTCAACAGTGACATAAGCTGTTGACCCTGAACTGTTTTGTATAGAAAGTGTAGAGGTTTGATAACCACTAGCGGCAGAACAAGTACCCAAAGACTGAGATACTGTAAGACTAACAGCTGAAACGCAGTCAACAATTAACCCAGTGCCTGCAGACGTGTAACTTCCAGATGACGGGTTCGAGGTTCCAACTCGCACTTGCCAAGAAACTTGATAATTCTGATCTTGGGCTGTTAATGAATATGTTGCTGAGGAGCTTGCACTTATCGAAATACCATTTTTTAACGTAATCCAACTAGTTATATCACTTCCATTTAATGTGAGTTTGTATTCAACGTCAAAGTAACCAGTGACATTACTAGTATTTGTTACTGCTATAGAAGGAACTTGTTGGCCACCAGAGCATGAGCCCATGGATTGAGAAAGTGTAAATGTTGGTGTTTCACAACTAACAGTTCTAGATGTCGCTGAGGTGTAAGATCCAGAAGATGGATTACCACTAGAACTAGCTCTATATTGCCAGTAAATTGTCGTTCCATGACTTTGAGCACTTGAAATAGTGTAGGTTTCCGTTGAACCAGCGCTAATAGCATTTCCATTTTGTAAAGTTGTCCACGTTGAGTTATTAGTTGACCATTGTACGTCAACATACATTGTTGTACCACTTGCAGTAACTGCTATTGAAGAAGTAGCCGAACCGCTAGAACAACTATTTAAGGAGGTTACAGCACTTACTGATCCTGTAACACAACCAGAGGCATCTACAGATATTGTTACCGTACTTGTACCCGATGAGGGAGTCCGTAAGCCATACGTGCTACTTTCTGCGTACCAATTTAGTTGCACAGATGTGCCATTAGCCTGTGCGGGTACAGAGAGCGAGGTATTGCTCGCACCTCCATTTACACTTGTNCCTGTTGTAAGGTTTGATGTACTACCACCGATTGTATACGTGACAACAAAGTTTGCTGCAATATCACTACCTGAGTTATTTAAAGTTACTGCTACAGTTTTGTCACTACCGCTGCATGTACCTTGTGCAGCAGTAACTGTTGGTGAAAACTCATCATTACCAGAAAAAATACCGGTACCACAACCCGCACCATCAGTATTACTGGAACTAGAAAATTCATGGCTTGTTTCAGTTAGTGTATCAGCGGACTCGTCATAAAACCAAAGGTCACCAGAGTTGTTTTCGAGAAATAGCACATCACCATTACCTACTGACATTGCTGCTCCAGAGTTGCTGCTCATTTGTGATGGACTACCAGAACCAGCACTTCCATCAAGTACACTTAAATTTATTGTTATTGCCTCATTAGAATTACCATGATTAGTGTGAGATGTTATTGTTGCACCCAATAAATCATTGCCATCTTTACCCGTATATCCAATAAAATCTGCACCATAAGAACCACCAGATCCACTGTTTGAAACCCATGCAATATCTTTTGCTTTGTTTGATCCATTAAAAGAGTTGTTAACATTTAAATCAATAACATGAAAGTTATTACTACCATCAATACGAATTGCTTTGTTATTACCTTTAAAGAAACCTTTTGATGTAAAAATATATTTATAGGTAGTACCACCTACAGTTGTTTCATAATTCGTGGCAGCGTTATTGTCTCCGGAACCTATATCGACTCCGGATTTATAACTTGCTGTACCCGTCCCTCCACTCGAACCTGTACCTTCAAGCTCATAAAAATAAAGTGTATTTGTATTTGTTCTTTTCAAAATTGCATACATTTCACCATCAGAAGTAACTGATAATGAATTGACTTCACTGATACTGCCTTGACTCCAAGATGAAAATGCTTGATAACCGTTTTGTACTATAAAATTACCTGAATCATTTAGGTAGCCTCTATTGATAGTTAATGTGGATCCAGACCAGGTGCTTTGATAAAGATAAGCCCTACCTTCACTAGTGACACAGTCAAAATTTCCAGTAGCTAAAGCAGGTTCAGGATCAATTTTTTCAATAGTCACGTAAGCGAGAGAGACAATCATTAAAAATGACATAACAAGATTGAAAGTTTTTTTATTAAAGACGAACGAAAATAGCTTTTTAAACAAAAGCACAACAAAGTTGAAGGCGNTTAATATNTTTATATTNCCCACTTCTACAACAGAATTTAATTTTANCTTNGAAAAGTTTCTAATCAAAATATTTTTTTTAAGAAAACTTTGCTTTTATTGATTCAATGANTTGATCTTTTTGAGGCTCTAAAGTCTCAAAATCCTCATCCTGATCAATCTCAGAACCAGGAAAATCTTCAATAAGTGGAGATATCACATTGCTGAACTTCTCAGGTGATGCAGTAGCTACAGCGACTGTTGGAACACTTAAATTTATATCTATAGCCATTCTTAAAGAGGTGACTGTATGAGGATCAAAAACAATACTAAAAAGATCATTGAATGTTTTTATTTCTTCTTTTATCTTTTCATCATCAAAGGTTTGTGAACTAAATATATGTTGTAATTTTTCTTTGCTACTTTCACTCAACGTTCCTTTTTTATTTTCATTCAAATCTTCATAGAAGGATGATGCATCTGATTCAAAGTCATATATTAACCTCTCTAAACTTGATGGGATCTGAATATCCATACTTGGAGCAACACTAGGTTTTGTTGTTTGTGGTTCTAAGATTCCAGAATCAATAAATCGCTTCAAGACATCGTTAACATTTGTTGTACACATGATCTGATTNATTTTNAGTCCATGNGATCTNCCAAACCATGCNGAGTAAGCATTNCCAAAATTTCCAGANGGTATTGCAACATTGATTGGNGANGNNAANTGTTTGGTCAACCAGACATAATAAGAGACCTGTCCCATGACTCTAAGCCAGTTGATTGAGTTCAAAGAAATAATTCTCCTCTCAAATGGATTGTCAGATAATATCTCTTTTGCAATTCTCTGACAGTCATCATATGAACCTTCAACTGCAATATTAAAAACATTATCCTTGATGACACTTGTCATTTGTTTTCTTTGATATTCACTAATTTTATTCGCAGGGTGAAGAACAACAATATCAATGTTGTCTGAATCTTTTACAGCCTGGATGGCAGCACTACCAGTATCACCACTGGTTGCAACAAGTACGAGCCCTCTCTCTCCTGATTCACTTAGTCTTTTATCGGCAATTGCTCCTAGGGGTTGTAGAGCATAATCTTTAAATGATTTTGTAGGTCCATGAAAAAGCTCCATGACAACGGTTGTATCGTTTAAATCTTTAAGTACTGGTTCTGGAGAGTTTTCAAATCCAGAATATAGTGATAAGTCATCAACATATTTAGCTGAGTTTTTATCCAGTGCAATAAAGATTGTTTTTACAAAATCCTCGTAACTTAAGTCCTCCTCGGTTAAATGATTAAGGTTATCAACTGTTAATGAATCAGGTAAATAAAGGCCTTTATCAGGTGCTAAACCTGAGAGAATTACATCTTCAAAAGAGAGTTTCTCTTTATATCCCCTGGTTGATTGATACTGTACCACTTAGACGTAGACGCGAAGTGTTGAGGTCACTGTTGTGACGGAATCTAGTGCTGATATTTGATCAATAGAATTTTTTATATCTTTCTCTGGTGCCTCATGGGTGACTAGAACAAGTTCTGCTTTATCTCCCCTGCCTTCCTGGATAACACTCTCAATACTTACGTTATTTTCTCCAAAGGTTCCAGATATTTTTGCTAATACACCTGGTTCATCACTGACTGAAAGCCTTATAAACATGCTTGATTGCACATCTTCAAAACTTTTCATTTCACCTTTAAATTCTCTTAGTGGATACCAGTTTGTTTGATCAGAATTTAATTGATGACAAGCGCTTAAAACATCGCCAATAATTGCACTTGCGGTTGGTTCAGCACCTGCACCTGGTCCTGAAAACACCAACTGATTGATATTTTCTCCTTCAACAACTACAGCATTTAATGCTCCTCTTATTGCAGCAAGAGGATGTTTAGTATCAATTAATACAGGATGAACTCTTGCATTAAAACCGTTTTTGTTATCAATCTGAGCAACTAACTTAATTGTCTTTCCGAGCCTAGCTGCCCATTCAAAATCTTCCTTAGTAATACCAGAAATTCCATCAGTAAAGAGTTCATCTGAACTAGGTGATACTCCAAAACAAAGAAGAGATAAAATTACTGCTTTGTATTTTGCATCCAATCCTTCAACATCATTTGTAGGATCAGGTTCTGCATATCCTAATTCCTGTGCTGTTGATAGTGCATCTTCGTATGTGCTTCCCTCCTCCATAGCAGTCAGCATGTAGTTACTAGTTCCGTTTATGATTCCAAGCACCTTTGATAACTCTTCGCCTCTAAGACTTTCTATAAGTGGTTTGAGTACTGGAATTCCAGCAGCTACTGCAGCTTCAAAATAGAGACATGCATTATTTTCTTTTGCCTTCTGTATTAAATCAACACCAGCATCTGCGATAATATCTTTATTTGCGGTAATAACTGCCTTTCCTTTTTCAAGGAGTGCGCTTATATATTCTTTACCAGGATCAACTCCTCCTAAAACCTCGATAACTAAATTGATAGAATCATCATTTAAAATATCATCGAAATTATTAGTAATTATGTCGCTAGAGATATCTCTTTTTTTATCTTTATCTTTAACCAAAACTTTTTTAACATTTAATCCAACTATTCCTTTATCTAAATCCATAAGACGTGCAATGACTGCTGAACCAATATTGCCAGCACCAAGTACAGCTACATTAAATATATTATTTTCCATAATTAGTAAGGATAAATGTTATTCGTATTGAAACAACAAATAATTTCTCAAGTATTTTTCTCTGAATTGTAAAGTTCACAATAAGCAATCATCTCTCCAATCCATCTTCGATAATCTACATCTAAAACCTCAAGATTTATGTAATTTGTCCATTTTCCACCAAAATAATATACAAAGATATCAGCTAGATTTTCTTCTCCACCAAACTTTTGATGGGCTAGACTTCTGTAACTTTGTCCCCCTGGCTTTTTACAGTATCTGAGTTCGTTAAACGAGTACGCATGGGCGGCTTCATGAAGTAATATATCTTTTAAATGGCCAGATTCAAGACCTCGGTCAGAAATCCATATTGATTTAGCCCAATCATTTCCATAATTGCCTGTTTCATCAAAACCTACTGGATCAAAAACACCATAAACACATCTTTTGAAAATTACTTTTCCATAAGGATGACATCCATTTAATACAATAATTTCTTCTTTTAATATAGTTCTAAAAGGATCGGGTAATTCATTTATAGCTAATTGAATTAATAGATTCTTATTAAAATCTCCCTCATATCCAGGAATGATGTCAATGAATTGTCCATAACCATATTTTTGAATTATCTCGGCTCTTTCCGATGGATGATGCATTGTTATAAGATCACTAACTGGAACTGTGGTTGTAGTGGTTGTAGTGGTAGTGGTAGTAATCGTTGTTGACGGTGAAGTTGTAGTTGTAGAAGTAGTTGTAGGAGGAGCAGTACTTGAGACTGTTGTTTCGATTGTTATCTCCTCAACAGAATTGTCTGCACCTATTGAACATGCAGTAAATAAAAGTATGAATATTAAAGATTTGTTTATCATTTTGAATGAATAGACAATTTTTTACTCATCCTCATCAGCACGACCNTCATTATTGTTATCNGTGCTGGAGTTGGGATCTAGTGGTAATGCGTCATCNACATCAAGCACNCCATCATTATCATCATCAGTGTCANTTAAATTGTCAGTACCATCACCATCTGAGTCCATGGCTGTTAATTTCCACCTTCTATGTTGCTCGTCTTCAAACATTACGATTCCTGTATCAGGAGCTACCCAAAAAATTAATTTATTATGATCAAATTGAGCATTGATAATTCTTCCGCTAGGAAACTCCCATTTTGAATGAGATGTGATTATTTTATATGCGTCATATGTGCCATAAGGGGTCACAACAAGTTCTTTGTCTACAACATTGGTGAAATTCCAATTTGTTTTATCGACAGCTCCGAACATAATATCTTCACGTTGAGACGTACAATCGGTTTCGATATAATCTCCAATTTTCATATATTTATTTATTTGTAGACAAGGTGTTGGATAATTAATGTGATTTCCCTGTGAATTTGTCGCAAATTCATAAATTGGCTTTGCTCTTTTTAAGTACAGATTTCCCTGATTAAAATAAAATTGATACCCAACTCTTGCGTTGTAACCGGTTTTTCCTTCCCAAGCAAAAATGTTACCGTAAATGATGTCACAGTTTTGAACACTACACCAAGTTAGTGTGCTGTATGTAGTTGAATTTTCAGTCTCATTATCAGCTACCGTGGAATACATAGTTAACGAGTCAGGTGTTGTTAANCCTGGCAAGTTTTCGGTATAACTGTACGAAGCACTGGCGCCATTAAATTGGGGAAGAAGTGACATGGTACTTACATAATCCGTTCCAGCTGTGACTCCATAGTTTGTATTAGGAATTATTCTTTCATAATAAATTAAGTTTTCTTGTAAAAATCTTGAAGAATCAGCCTGACTTGTTCCAGCAGGTATTGAGCCCCAGGTTCCATCAAGCCACTTATCAAGATCGGTACCACTTGAATCAAATAAACCCAGTAATTCTCTTGTGTCTCTTTCTGCTTGTGTTGGACATAATTTATCTGGGTTTGAATAAATAAAACAAGATATACCATCATATGAAAGCGGAGTCCCAATATTGTTTACTGAGTCATAATAACCGTAGTTGTAGGTACCTGCTTCAAATGTTGCAGCTTCTGATGATTGATTGACTGCATGATTTAATCCAAGTGAATGTCCTAATTCATGTCCAAAAGCACCAAAAGATCTTATAACACCTTTTGATGTCATATGATTTTGAGGATTAGGTATTCCATTCACTATCCCCAAATATGCCGATGAAGATTGACCCCAGGTCTCAATTAAATGAGGAACTTGGATCCCATTTCTAACTCTATCTTTNTTNATTTGTTCATTTCCAACAAAAATATTTACAGAACTCTCGGTATCTGAAGTTAAGTAGCCACTCTCTGTAGAAGTTAAGCTTGTCCACTCCAATGGAGGTAGGAGATTTATTCTCAAATCAACATCACTATTTGAAAATCTTCGATTTTGCCATAATTCTGTCTCAGCTCTTGTTGAATCAAGNAGTGTTGGTGTTCTTATTCCACAAATTACTGAACCATTTTCAATAATGTTATCTTGACAATTAGGTAGGGTTGCATCGTCGTACCAAGAGCGAATATTTATAGTTGTATATTCAGTAACATCGTTAATACTTACGTTCAAAGATTTTGATGTTGAACCTACACTATCAGAAACGCCAACTGTAGCTGAGTAACTTGTTTTTTGTTCATAATCAGCATTTGAATTTAGGGTAATTACACCACTTCCATCAATACTCATTAAATGTGCATCGGTACCAGAAAGACTATAAGTTAATCCCCCCGTGCCAGTAGCGTTTACAGTAACAACAGATTTTTGATTTTCATCTACTGAAATAGTTGCATTTAAATTTGATATAACAAGACTTGTTGAAAAAACCTCTGAACTTGATGATNCAGGTTTTGGGTTAACCTTGTATGTGTAATCTAAAGCTATTGCATCACTTTCATTTTTACAAGACATTACAGTAATACCATCTCCAGATGATGAATAAAGTGTGTATGGTTCAAATGTTTCATCATTACAAACTGGTGGTGAAATAGTAGTTGTTGCAACAGGGGTAGGTTGACTAGAAACTTCAAGTATTTCATTCATAAAAAAAGTACATTCTTTATATGCAAGATATCCTGAACATTCAATTAGCTCAGCTTCTACAGCTTTTGTACAGCTATTAAAAGAAGTCATGGCTTTATGTGTTGATGGACCAATTATTCCATCGACTCTTATTCCTACGAATCTTTGAAAATTTTTAATCGCTAACTTTAAACTTGTTGTCATATATGATTTAATCTCCCCGCTTAAAAAACCTTCTTTATCGAGAAAATCATTTAAATTAGAAATTTCAAGAAAATCTAAATTGTTGTAATTGTTTTGAACACAGTTTTTAATGTTGTCATTAGAAAATGGTTCACTTGCTAAAACTGAGGTAGAAAATGTAAGTGTAAGTAAAAAAATCGAAATTACAAAAATTATAAAAGATTTTAATCCCCAACCCATAGATGAAAATTTTAAGTTAGAAAATGTTCTATTTCAAATAATTTATATCAGTTTTTGTTTGACTATTTTACTAACTACCGAACCATCAATTCCGTCACCTTTTGCCATAACAGCACCAATCACTCTTCCCATTTGTGACATATCCACATCACCTAGTTCAGCCAAAACATCATCAATAATCTTTTCAACTTCCTCTTCACTAAGTTGCTCAGGTAAGTATGTTGTGAGGAAATCTATTTCAAATTGAATTTTACTGGCCATTTCTTCACCTTTTTCACCAAGTGAATTGTATTCATCTACAGCTTTAGCCATTTTTTTGACATAAGANGAAATTACTCCAAGAACAAGCTCGTCATTAACTTCTTCACCTTTTTCAGATTTCTTTTTAGCTATTTCAGTTTGAATTTGTCGTATAGCATCAAGTTTTGGTTTATCTTTTGCTTTCATTGCCTCTTTTAAAGCTGTGCTNAAATCATCTGCTAAAGCCATAATCTCTCTTTCTATCTAATTAAAGTTTATCACCAATATCAGTCACCACACCATAAACATTCATATTTAAAACATTATCTATTTCATCTTTGTCATTTACAGTCCAAACAACACATCGCTCTAGTGGTAAATCAAAATTTCTAGAATAAAATATTTCCTTTTCAACCATAAACATTAATTTTTCATCTAAATTAGACATTGCCTTGCTTTCAAAGAGCTGGTTTTCCTTATCAATTAAAATTCCATATTTGGATTTAAAGCTTTCTCTATTATTTAGAATTATCTCCCAGTCAAAAGATGATACGATATCTTCTGGATTTGTTAATTTAATTATTTTTTCAAGAAAAACTTTATTGAGATCATCATCTTTAGAGCTGATTTTTAATTCAAAATTGGTATCTCCTTTTATTTGTT